>Ga0138256_10005344_pt1 | contig 13593 bp, 9 predicted proteins | sample KNB2016incub_MG_FD_105486 | JGI IMG/M metagenome (GOLD analysis project Ga0138256, IMG submission 105486) | Active sludge microbial communities from wastewater in Klosterneuburg, Austria - KNB2014incub_MG | ecosystem: Engineered > WWTP > Activated sludge > Unclassified | place: Austria...
CGCTTTTGCGGCAGCCGCTTCGGGCGTGTCGCCGAGCAACTTGAACATAGCGGTCATATATTCAACGAACTTACCCCGTGTCTCGGCATATCGAGCCTCGGTGTAGTAATCGCGGTTAGGCAGCGAAATGCCGCCTTGTCCGGCGTTGACGATCATCGTGTTGGTGGATTTGAGATCGGCACCCGCACCAAAACCAAACACCGCCGGTAGTCCTAAACCGTGGAGCTCCGCGATCTGCTTTTGCACATCCGCAGGCGTTTGTGCTTTAGATATCGCTTTGAGGTATTTTTCGATCGGCTTTGTGCCTGACTTTTCGATGGCGGCTTCGTCCATGCAGGTCGAATAAAAATCGCCGATCATCTGAGCGTCGCTGCCGGATTTTGCTTTGGTAGCCGCTGCTTTTTCGAGCACGCCCTTGAGGATCGTATTATTCGAATCGCGGAGCATATTAAATGTCCCCCAACTCGCCTCTGACGCCGGGATCTGGGTATTTTTTAACCAACTGCCGTTAGCGTACTGAAAAAAATCATCGCAGGCCTCGGTTGTGCGGTCCATGCGTGATGGGTCAAAGCCGGAACTCTGGGCAAGTACGCTGCCCCAGAGAGACAGCATGATCGCGAGAGTCGTAACAAAACGAAATGGTCGTGTGTGCATTTTTTACTCCTAAAGAAATTTTAGTTAATACGGTTATACATCAAAAAGGTTTAGGCCGCTCATTTCACCGGGACAAAGCTATCCGCGACACGCTGACGCAGCTCGGCCGCAAGCAGTTTGCGGTCGGGGTTCATCACCGCCTCCTTGCCAAAGGTAATGACGGCAGTGTATTCGCTGACCTTGAACAGACGCCAGAGATGCTCGAAAAAGCCGATGTCTTCCCACCAACACGCGGCCTGGTTGGCAGGCGTTTCGCCTTCGGGCGTGGTGTACGTGATCGAAGCGTATGAGACAGGGATATCGCCCTGAGCGGCAAATTCTAAAAACGAAGAGTTAAACGGCTGGACCTCCTCGCCCTTTGTCGCCTTGCCCTCGGGGAAAACGACAACCCCCTCGCCGTTATCTAACCGCTCAACGATCAGTTCGCCGGCCCGCGGAATATCGCGGCGGTTAGTGCGGTCGATAAAGATCGTGCCCATATCGCGGCAGATGCGGCCCGCGAGAAACCACGTCTGGACCTCGGCCTTTGCAACAAAGATCCCTTTTGCCACCGAGCGGATCGCTGCCATGTCAGTGTAGCTCAGATGATTTGTAACCAGAAAAAACGGCGGCTGGGGCGGCGTGCCGACGACCACGACCCGCATATTTGAGATGCTTACAAACCCCTTGGTCCACCCGGCGAAAATGATCTGCCGCCAGCGAACTTTATTAGGTATAAAGACCCGCAACAGGAACCAAGTCGAATACAGGCCGAGCGTTAAAACGACGAACAAGATGATCTTTATTGCTGCCCTGATTGTTCGCATGCGGTATCTAAAAGCGATCTTTATCTACTTTCTTAGAATTATATCGCAAATAAGAGGTTGGCAGGCCTACCTTTAGATCTTGTGGTAAAGCTCGGCGATCTCATTCTTTAATTCCGCAGGGAAACATATTCGGTGGATGCGATAACCCTCTTGCAGTCCGCGGATCGCCGGGCTGACAGATGAGATCTCACGGATCGCGGGCCGGGAGAAACCATCCTCGACAAAAATCAGGTTCTTGGGGTCGGATGCGTCCTTTGAATAAAAAGAGTATGGGACGTTGCCGGCCGAGTCTTCGACAAAATAATAGTCGGGGTCAAAACCTGCGGCTGCAACTAGTTGCCGCGATGCGGCTATAAATGCCGACCGCTCGGCCTCGGGCATATCGAGGTCAAAGGCTTTGAACAAGCGGCGATCTAAAAATCGTTTTGCCAGATCGGAGAGTATTTTATCGTCCGAGTGCTGCCAACGCTTGATGCTGAACATCACGTCGGTATCGTCTAGTTCCAGATGCTCAGCGAGATTGAGTTTCTCTCCCGCAAGGATCTTTTCCGTCGGCGTGCCCGTAGCGTGCCAAACGTCACCCCCGTCACTGTAGATTTGCAATGCCCGACGCAGCAACACCTTTAATATCGCTTCGGCGGAGCGTAGCGTGCGGTGAAAATACACCTGACGATACATATAGTACCGTGCTTGCAGATAGTCTTCGACGGCGTATAGCCCCGGTGCAGACACATATAAATGATCTTTTTCTTCGTTGATCTCGATCGATTTGATTATCCATTCGAGATCGTAGATGCCGTATTTTGCACCGGTCATCAGACTGTCGCGGAGTAGATAATCCATCCGGTCGACATCAAGTTGTGACGAGACAAGCTGGGCGAGGGCAAGCGGCTTGAAATCACCGCGAATGATCGATGCAACATTATCCGCAAGTGACGGGGAGTAAGCGGTCAAAAGTTTTCCGATCTCTGTGTCAGAACTCAAAACGGCCTCGATCGTAAATTCTTCGTGATGAAAACCTAGGATCGATTCGATAACGTGTGAGAACGGCCCGTGGCCAATATCGTGGAGCAGAGCCGCGACTCGGACGGCGGTCTGAGCTTCTTCGGGAATGGTGTAGCTGAGCCTGAGCTTTGCGATCATCCGACCGGCTAGGTGAAACGCCCCGAGCGAATGCGTGAACCGCGAATGCTCCGCCGCCTGATACGCAAAATAAGCGAGCCCAAGCTGACGGATCCGCCGCAGCCGCTGAAACTCAGGCGTATCGATCAACGAAACAACCAGCCGCCCCTCATCCGAGTCAGTGTTAACACGAATAATATTATGAACCGAATCGCGGTATATTCTCTCTGCCAAAACACGCTCCTAAATGGTTATGGATCGAATAGTAGTTTGAGGGATTGGCGGGGAATTATCAAGAGACACCACCCGGCATGTTTGGTAAAAATATTCGACACAAAAAAAGGAGGCCGTCCAAAAGGACGACCTCCGAAAAACCTACTTAAAGGTAGATTAGAAGATAAAGCGGAATCCGAAACGGATGTTGCGCTTTGCCTGATAACCACTAGGCGTACCATAACTGATGTTACGGTTAGCCGGAGCATCAAGAGCCGTTAGAGCTGCTGCTGCCTGGCCATTAAGCACGGCATTTTGGAACGCCGTTGCCCAGTTAAATCCAGGAGCATTGTAATCATAGCCAGCGACAACGTCCGGGCCTTCGATGACCGGAACTAACCAACGCGACGGATTTAACGACGTAACAGCGTTCTGGTTAAATACATTTGTCGCGGTTATGTCACCCGTGATCTTGTATTTGCTATCACGTCCGAATCTGTACGAATGTGAAATACCAAGATCCGTCGATGTGAGCCTTGGAGTGCGGCCCATATCACCGCGTTGCTTCCAAACCACCCAAGTCGTTTCCATTTCGACCGCTGTTGTCTGCGGAGTTCCGCTCATAGCAGTGGTGAAAAATGAAAGCTCGGTCGAATTGGTCTTACTTCCGCGCCAGTCAAATGTGTAACCGCCGTATGCCTTGATGACATGCGGACGATCGGTCGCGAGCGGGCCGTAGTCGTCATCACCATAAGCGGTGAATCCATTAAGAGCCCAGTCAAAGAACCGGTTTACACCTGGCGACGAACGGTCAGCTCTTGAGCCATCAAGTGCACCGCCGTCAAAGTAGTCTGAGTTTGCCAGACCTGCATAGTTACCGCGAAGGCGACTATACGTATAGTTGACGTTAAAGAAGTAGTTATTCGCATAGCGACGGGTAAGTCCGATCTCAAACGCATTGTAGAGACGGCGAGCCTTAGCATGCTTGGTGATGCCAAAGTCCTGACGTTGCTTCAGAGCTACGCCCTCACCCGGGTTACCGATCGTGTAGTACTCGTTCAGACCGTTATCAACGTATCCAATATCTTCGATACCGCTCAGCAATTTCTTACGCGTGTAGCGGCCGTTGAGAACGAAAAGACTCGAAAGCTCTCTCTCAAAGCCAAACGTAATCTCTTCCTGTTTGAAAGGTTTGAGGTTCGGATCGACACCGACGAGAGGGACACCGATCAATGCTTGGTAGCTTGCCGGCGGAAGGTTTGACGGTATACGGAAATCAAATTGACGCTGGCTCAAACCGCCCGCGGTCGACGGGTTACCGCCACCGATGACAGAAAACGGCCAGTTGCCCAGGATCGTAGCCGTCGTATAGTAGCTATACTGCGGCTGCGCCGTCAGGATCGGGAAGAAATCCTGCGTGTAAATAGCTCCACCAAAAGATCCGATCGGAAGCTCGAACTTAAAGCGGTCGCTAAAGATACCGTAGCTACCGAAGACACGGGTTTTGCCGTCGCCAAACAGATCAACCGCACCACCTAACCTAGGAACGATCTTACGTCCCCAAGGCATTGTGATAGGAATGGCAACGCTTGAACCGCCGGTGTTGAACGCAGGCAGATTCTCGTTTTCAGCTCGAACGCCCAAGTTGAGCGTCAAACGTTTGTAGGTCCACTTATCCTGAATGTAAAGGGTCTGCGCACGATTGCTCGCTTTTCCGCCTTCGCCGTAACGAAGAAGGTATCCGTAACCGATACAGGTGTTAGCTACCCAACAAGCCGGATCGATATACGAGTTATAGTTAGCAGGGTTACGTCCGTAGTAAAGGACGATTCGTGTAAGTGGAGCGGTAAGGATCTCGCTCGAGAGTTTAGAGTTCTCATATCCACCTTTGAGGGTATGGCTACCCATACCATTGAATGAGAAGCTCGCATCTATGCCAAAGGTGTCTCTTAGCGATGTTTCGATAAAAGTGGCACCAGTGTCAGTAACACTACTCTGCCAACCCGGAGCTAAACATTGGTTCGGGCCGAGATACGACGGGTGACTTGAAAAACCCGAACATACATATCTCGGAAAGGCATTTGGTGCATACGAAGCAGGTTTGCTATTCACAAAACCGTGCCCGTAACGTCCCGTAATCGCCAGATTCGAATAGGGGACCCATGTCATCTGAGTATTGAAGACATTTGAATTTTCACGTCCACCTTTGAGTGCTCCGAGATCTGCACCGGTCTGTGTGTACGGGAACTGGGTTGGTGTGGTACCTGTTGAGATTGCCGAGGCAAGTAAATTCCCTTGAATAATTCTCGGGTTCCACAGATATGACGTAAAGCCGCTCAGATTGTTGTTGATCGAATAATCCAACCGTCCCTGAGCATATTCGTATTTCTGCTTGGCAACATACGTTTCACTAGGATATGTAGGGTTTGGGATAAGATTAGTTCCGATCGTATCGTTGAACGGTCTGAAATAGTTTACCCGACGGGTCGTTGAGAAGACCTGTGGCGAATAGATGCCGTAAAACCACAGATGATCTTTAATGAGCTTTCCGCCGAGTGAAGCAGTTGGATAAAAATCCGTAAAGGAATCTTTGGGCTGCTGGATCGAATAGAGGCTCTGATACGAAGTCGCACCATATGAGTTAGCCGGGGTAAACCGGTTGTTTGGCTGCAACTTGGAAACCGTGAACTGGGTTCCAAATTCCCCGTGGAAATCATTTGTACCGGATTTTGTGACAACAGAGATCACGCCGCCGCTGGCTCCGCCGTGCTCGGCCTCAAATCCGCTGGTTTTTACCTGCACTTCTTTTATAAGAGCAGTCGGTACATTGTTCACACTGTCCAGTGTGCCGTAGCGATAGCTCGTCACTTCCTGGCCGTCGAGAATAAAGGTATTCTCTGCCTTGCTCGCTCCGTCTACGGTAAAACCACCTGTAAGAGCCTCGCCACGTGTTCCGGGCGAAACTTTCAGAACCGATGTGAAACTGGTTCCAAGCGGCAATCTGTCGATCAGGTCTGCAGTGATGTTGGTTTGGACCTTACTATCGGTTGTGTCCACCACAACCCCAAGCGGGTCGGCTACCACATCGACGGTGTTGACAGACCCCGTGATACCAAGGGTCACGTCTGCGGTGGTCATTTTTTCAACAAGCACCTGCACCTCAATAGATGTTTCGGCAAAACCGCTGATGGCTCCGACCGTGACCTTAACCTGGCCTGCCGGCACGCGAGCGACGCGGAAAAAGCCCTCGCTGTTTGCTGTTACGGTCTGATTGAACCCCGCGGTTTGGCCGCTTAAAGTTACAGTCGCCCCGGGGACTACCGCACCTTTCGAGTCCTTGACCGTTCCCTCGATCGTTCCCGTGGTTACCTGACCAAACGCAATTGCGGTTGATAGTGCAAACACGAAAAGGATCGATACGATCATTTTAAACTTGTTAGTCATTTTATCATTCTCCTTAAGAATATTTCGAGAAAAGTCTCTGAAACACATTAATCCCCGATTGAAGGAATAATTGTACTTATGTCAGTTGCAATTTGAGAGCCACGGAGGGGGATGGCAGGGTGTGGCCCTAAGATGTTGAGAATAAGACGGTTACAGTGGTCAGGATCTTAGCGGATTCCATAGAATGCCCAAAATGTGTTCAGCATTTTGGACATTCTACAGATATTTGGATTTCCCCGTAAATCGCTATTTAGGTTGATTTACGTAGCTTGGTGATGAGATTAAGTACATTCTCTTTTTCAGCCGGCTTTATATCGGATTTTGCTTTCAGATACCTCTCGAGTTCAGCGGCCGCTTCAAGATTTCGTTTCAGTCTATTGTAGACAAGGGATAGCTGCCAGTGAACCTCCGGATTTGGCATTTCCGACAGTGATTTAGCCAACAAGAGAGATGTTTCGGCGCTTTTCAAATCGTTATTTCGATAATGCATCATGCCTTGTAATAACCGAACAACTGGACTCTTTGGCTGGAGAATTGCAGCCGCATCGATTGCCTTGATCCCGGCGGCCAATTCGTCCAATTTGTAGAATGCAAGCGAAAGGCTGTAATAGCAGTCGGAGCATTTTTTATTTATGTTGATCGCTCTTAATAAATATGGGTAACCATCAGCATATTTCCCCTTAATGATCTTAGCCTTGCCGAGGGCGGCCAATGCGTCAAAGTAGTTAGGGAATAGCTTTATCGCTGCTTCGAGGTCAGCCATGGCCTTGTCGGGATTTGATTCAAGGTCGTCTATGGCCGTTTTATATGACCGTTTTGCATCTTGCGGAACATCTTGGGCGAACAGCGTTCCCACCACACCTATATCATTTGTTTCAAATCGTTTGTTTTGGCGAAGACGGAAATCAGCAATGACAATATCACTTCGTGATGCCTGATTATTTATTTCGATCTCTCTCGATTCTTCAGCCAAATTCGTGCCAAACGGTTTCACAATAACGGTGTATCTACCCGGCCCCATTCCCCGGAAAGTAAACCGCCCCTGTCCGGTGGAACGCTGCTTACCCAAAAGGGTACCGTAATTATCATAGAGCTCAACAAATGTATTATCGACACCATTGCCAGTTTCGTCGGTGACCCTGCCTTCGATACGATTCAGGCCAACCCCCATAGGGCCAAATTGAGCCTTTATTTCAGTTAAACTGACGAGCAGTAGAAAAGTGATTACCAGGTAGATAGAATAGTTGTTGTGCTTCATAGATCCTCCGGGCTATTTAATTAGGTGCCCCATTTTTTCCTTTTTAGTTCTTAAATAATGTGCTGCCGGCTGTTCCGATTCGACCTCGATTGGGACGCGCTCGACGATGCGTAGGCCGGCACGTTCGAGGGCGGACAGTTTGTCCGGATTGTTGGAAATCACCTTGACCTTGCAGAGGCCTAGGTCAAAGAGTATCTCGGCACACTGCTGATAATCGCGGGCATCGATTGCAAAGCCAAGCTCCTCGTTTGCCTCGACGGTGTCTGCTCCCTCGTCCTGGAGCGCGTAGGCACGGATCTTGTTGATGATACCGATACCTCGGCCTTCTTGCTGCTGATAGACGATGGCACCGCGGCCTTCGGCATCGATCATCTCCATCGTTTTGTGAAGCTGCGGGCCGCAGTCGCACTTGATAGAACCAAATACGTCACCGGTCAGACATTGTGAATGGATGCGGACGAGTGTCGGCACTTCGCCGTCCATCTCGCCTTTGTACAGCACAACAAATTCTTCGCTGCTGATCAGCGATCTGTACCCGGCGATCTTAAAATCACCGCGTTTTGTGGGCAGATTAGCGGTTGCGACGCGTTCGACCGTTACGGCACGGCTCGTCCACGAGCAATCGCTGCCGTTATCCGGCGTGTTGGTATTCTCTAGCATTGATGCACCTATACTGAAATAATACTCCGATTTAACGAATTAGTGTAGAACAAAATCGCGCCTTAAACTTTGTATACTCAAAGCCCGAAAAGGTTGTGAAGCATAAAAATACAATTCGCCGATCAGGCAATTCCGGATTCAAGCGTCGCATCGCTCAGAGCATCGCCGGTAACGTGGAGTTTTTCGTCGGAGTATTGTAGCTGATATAGCCGCCAATACAGCCCGCGTTGGCTAAGCAACTCGTTGTGCGTGCCCATCTCCCGCAGCTCGCCGTGATGCAGCACGATGATGCGGTCGCATTTTTGAATGGTTGAGAGCCTGTGGGCGACGACTAGTGATGTACGGCCGGTCATAACACGTTCGACGGCCTGTTGGATAAGCTGTTCGGTCTCGGTGTCGATCGAACTGGTTGCCTCATCGAGTATGAGAATCGTCGGATCAAACGCCAGAGCACGGGCAAAGGAGATGAGCTGTTTTTGCCCCACCGACAGGCCGGCACCGCGTTCGCGGATCTCAGACTCAAATCCGCCGTCTAGTTTTTGGACAAACGCATCTGCGTGGACTTCGCGGGCGGCCCACTCGACGCGGTCACGGGTAATATCCTTGTTACCCAGACGGATGTTATTTTCGATCGATCCGCTAAACAGAAAAACGTCCTGCAAAACGACCGCAAAATTTGACCGCAGATCGTGCAGTGACCAATCTCGTACATCGACACCGTCAACCAAGATCCGCCCTTTCTGCACATCGTAAAAACGCATTATCAGATTGGTGATCGTCGTTTTGCCCGAGCCGGTATGGCCGACGAGGGCAACACTTTCGCCAAGGTCAACTTTAAACGACACGTCTTTCAGCACCCATTCTTCGTCATTGTACGCGAACCAGACATTTTCAAACTCGATCTGTCCGGTGGCCTTTCCGGTCTTTTTTGGTTTTGCGGGCGTCGTGATCTCGATGTCGCGATCGAGCAAAATAAATATGCGGTGCGAGGCTACTATGGCGGCTTGGAGGACGTTGAATTTATCCGACAGGTCACGGATCGGCTGAAAAAGCTGGAGCGAATATTGTATAAACGCGGCAAGAACACCGACGCTCAGAGCCGCTCCGGCGGCCGTAAAACCGCCAAGAGTTTCGTAACCAAAAGCAAATATTACGACAGCGATTCCGACCGCTCCAATAAAATCGACAAGCGGATAAAATATCGCGTAATAAAATATGGTCTCGATATTAGCGTTTCGATAGTCGTCGTTGATATCTCGGAAACGCGAAAGTGCTTTGTTCTCAGCGTTAAATAGCTGCACGGTCTGTGCACCGGAAATGTATTCCTGCAGAAATGCGTTAAGGCGGGCATTACGTGTCCGCACCCGGTCAAAGCCGTTGCGGGCGTGTTTGCGAAACCAGTTCGTCGCCGCAAACAGCAGCGGCACTGTCACGAGCGAGACGAGTGCGAGCTTCCAGTCGAGCCAAAACATTATCCCGATGATCGCAAAGATGACGACAAGATCGCCGAGCACATCGATCACGCCGGATGTAAAAAGTTCGTTGAGAGCATCAACATCCGACGTGAGCCTCGTCATCGTACGCCCGACCGGATATTGGTCGTAATAGGCGACCTCCTGCTTTTGCAGCTTGGTAAAGATCTCGGTTCGCAGGTCAAACATCACTCGCTGCCCGACGTTGTTTAGCAGTATTTCTTGTGCGTATGAGAACAGAAAGCGAAAGAGGAACACGCCAAAAAACGCGAGTGCAAAGAGCCAGATGCCGTCGACTTTTTTTGGTGTGATGAAATCGTCCACCGCCATCTTAGTAAAATATGGCTGGGTGCTGATGAGTATATTGGTCAGCAAAGTGAGGAGGATCGCAGCAGCAGCATACCTCCAGTAGGGTTTGATATAACGCACGAGTCGGCGGGCAACGCGGAGATCGTACGTCTTTCCGATCGCCTCTTCTTCGTGATATTTCCGGACTTCTTCTGACATTGGCTAATACTTGATTTTAGTGACACGAGGTCTCGAACCAAAACGGCCGAGTGAGATTCACGAGAACGCAAGTAGCTGTTACGCAACTGTTAAATTTTTGCTGGATGGCAACTTAGAGATTTGCGATTTCGTATTGAGTTTATGCAATATGTAAGTTGTTTCGAAAGGGGGGCATTTATGTCTGACTTGATCGTACTAGGCGATGGAAATGTAAGTCCGTACCATACCACAGAGCACTATTTTCGGCGAGTGTTGGTCGGGGATCGTGAAAGTGTCAGGAACCGTCTGACAGCCGCGATGGAGCGGCTAGGCTACGACATTTTGGATGATGAGGAAAGTGTTGTTCGCGGGCGCCGTCAAGCGCGCGGATGGGGGATGGCATATTCGTCGGCAGACGTTCTAGATTATCCGATGACGCTGATGGTAAAGCTCAAACCGCAGGGTGACCATGCGACGCGTGCGACGTTTGACTACGTAGTCAAGCATCCTTCACTGACAAAAGGAGAAAAGGAAATACTCAGCCGTGAGGCCGAGGCGATCTCTGCACTTGCGACCGTCCGTGCGATCGACAAGATATGTTCGGCCTGCGGAACTGAATCCACGGACGACTCGAGATTTTGCCGCCGCTGCGGGACCAAGATGAGCGTCGAGTCGAACGAACTCGAGATCCTCAGAATGTCCGCCGAGATACGTGCTGGCTATACGTCTGTAGTGTCAACGTTTGCTGTTTCACTTGCGGGGTTTGGTGTGACGGCAGCCGCATTGATCTGGATGCTTTTAACGGGCACGTTTGTAAAAGGTATAGGTACGCTTGTCGTAATTGGCCTCATACTAAATTTATTGAGTTTAATATTCGTCGGTTTTGGCTGGAATCGTGTGAGCCGTTCTCTCAGCCGGCCAAAAGCTCCGGACGAAATAAATACTGAACCTGCACCACCGCTGCTTTTCCCGGTCGGCTCACAAGCACCAACGCCAGTCGGTTCGGTTACGGAACGAACGACAAATCTATTAAGCGTTGACCATGATCCCGGAAAGACCGGCGAATTTCCAAATTAATTTACTCGAACAATGTGAATCGATTTCTCGATCAAAATAAAGATAACTGGCAGCGGCTTGAGGATCTGCTCTCGATGCACCACGGCACGGGCTTGCGCGGGCTGTCGCGGATGGAGGTGCGCGAATTTGGCGAGTTGTATCGCCGTGCGGCCTCTGATCTCGCCATTGCTCGTGCCGAAACACGCGATCCCAAACTGATCAACTACCTCAATAGCCTCGTCATTCGGGCCCACGGCCGTATCTACCGAGCCGAAAGCCAAGGGGTGAATCTGATCGGGAAATTTTTCGCCGAGGATTTCCCGCGGACGTTTCGCATCAACTGGCGATATATGCTGCTGGCGTTTGGCGTGTTTGCGGGGTTTGTGGTGTTTGGCTTTATTGCGACGTGGATCGATACCGATTTCACCCATTTTGTAATGCTGTCCGGTATCACCGAACAGATCAATTCGAACAACCACTGGTGGAAAGGGCTTAATGACGCAAACCAGATCGGGGCGACGCATATCCTCTCTAACAACATTCTCGTCACCTTTCGCGTATTCGCGATGGGAGCGTTTTTCGGGATAGGGGCATTTTACGATCTTGCGTTTGAGGGGGCACGATTGGGGAGCGTCTTTGCGGCGTGTTACAAGCTCAACCCGCCGTTTGGCAACGCCCTCGCGAGTTTTGTCGTAGGCCACGGGGTTATCGAGCTTTCGACCATTTTTTTCTGCGGCGGTGCCGGAATGATGATCGGCTACGCGATGATAAATCCTGGCGATCTAACGCGCAGCCAAGCACTTAAGAAAAAAGGAATTGAGGCGGCAAGGATCGTTATTGGTTGCGCTTGTTTTCTCGTTGTGGCTGGCACGATCGAGGGCTTCTTGTCACCTTCTGACATGCCCGCCATTGTAAAGATCGCAACAGGTGTAGGCACGGGTTTGGCTATGTACTCGTATCTGTTTTTCGCGGGACGGTCATTGTCAGAACCGGCTGCGTGAGCGGGCGGTCAGTTTGTCAAAGAGAATCTAGCTGGGATAGATCGGCTAAAATTTCACTCTTGTTGCCTTTCCAATCTCAACGCCAAAGGCATTTCTCGCCGCCCGCTTCATCGCCGTAACGTCACCGGTCGTCAGAAAAACATCCTGACCATCGTCAGCTAGCTTCCATTTACCGATTTTTTTGACCAGATCCTCCGCCGGATCAACCAGTTTTGTCTGAGTCGCCACATATTCCTGAATAACAGACGCGATCGCCGGATAATGCGTACACGCGAGCAGAATATGCGAGCTGTTTTTCAGCGGTGCGAGGATGCGTTTGCATTCGTCATGCAGTTTGACGGACGACACATCGCCGCTTTCGATTAGTGCTGATAATGGTTGAGCGATGCGTTGGTTGACGCTGATGTTTCGTTTGGCAAACGCCTTTCGATAAACGCCGGAAACGACCGTTCGCCGTCCGCCGATCAGGCCGAGACTTTTTGGTTTGAGCTTTGTTACAGTTTCCACCGCGTTGTCTATGACTCCCTCGACGGGGATGCCGTGATCTTCCAAATATAGGATGGCGGTGCTTGCGGCGTTGCAACCGATCAAAACGTTTGTTACGCCCTGCGTTTTTAGGAATGAGAGGACTGCATTGAGTCTGGCGACCAGTTCGGGGCGGGTCATCTTGCCGTAAGGCGTGACGCCTGTGTCCGAAAAATATGTGACGGGCACTGGTCCAAGCTGCTCTTTTATCAGCTTAAAGATGCTGAGGCCACCGATGCCCCAATCGATAATTCCGAGACGTTTCATTACGGGTAGGAAAGTTTGACCTCGATGCCGTTTTCGACCGGCCCGCTGTCAAAGGCAACGATCCGCGAATGCCACGCCATATTGAGGATCTCCATTTTTTGCCCCGGAAAGCGGCTTTCGAGATACCATTTCATCTCGTGTTCAGAGCGGATCGGGTTGTATTCGACCATCTTTTTCCAGTCAGGATGCAAGACGAGCTTTTGCAAAGCCGCGTTAAATTGAGCATTTGCCTTCTGGTCACGCATCGTTTTGAGCTTATCTGTGAGCACACGCGGGTATTCGTTAACCGCGACCGGAACCGTAACCATATCAATAATTAGGAACTTGCCGCCGGGCCGCATGACCCGCTTGATCTCGGCAAGCAGCGGATCCCAGTCGAGATATCTGAACGACATCAGTGAGGTGACCACGTCAAATGAATTGTCGGGAAATGGCAAAACGGGACCGTTGATCTTTGTGAAATTTAGCTGCTTGTTTGCCGTATTTTTGATCTTTGCCCTCTCGATGATCCCCGCAGATTCGTCAACGCCGTTGCCCGAATTTATCCGATCGCTCAGCGCATACAGCAACGCACCATTACCGCAGCCGATATCGAGCATGTCAAATTTCCCGGCGGGCAGGTGCTCGCC
>Ga0138256_10005345_pt1 | contig 13591 bp, 9 predicted proteins | sample KNB2016incub_MG_FD_105486 | JGI IMG/M metagenome (GOLD analysis project Ga0138256, IMG submission 105486) | Active sludge microbial communities from wastewater in Klosterneuburg, Austria - KNB2014incub_MG | ecosystem: Engineered > WWTP > Activated sludge > Unclassified | place: Austria...
ACCGCCAGCGAGTGGCTGCCGCATGTCATCGACGAGGAAAGCGGCTTCGACGACGCCGATCAGGCCAATCGCATCCTCAGCCTGCTGGTGCGCCTGTACAACTCGGTGGTGCAGGAACTCGAAGGCCTGACCTACGAACCGATCTTCGGCGAATACGAGGAAGAAGACGGCAGCGCCGATCTCGCTGCGGTCGGCTGGTGCGAAGGCTTCAGCATCGGCATCGACCTGCGTTCGGGCGTCTGGGAGTCGCGCATGAGCAGCGACCCTCGGCTGATGGACCTGCTCGATCCGATCATCCGCATCTCGGCCGACGAAGGCCTGTTCGAATCGGATACCACCGAGCAGCTGGCCGCACTCGACGAGGAAGATCGCGAACAGTTGCTGCGCGCCATCAGCGGTGCGGTCGCCGACGTCCAGCAGTACTGGCGCGAACAGCCCCCGACCCGCGACGAGGGCGCCGCGCCCGAACCGCAACCGAAGCCGCTGCTGCGCCGGCGCGCGGGGCGCTGGGTGCACTGAAGGCAACGAGCACCGGCTCCGAACCAAGGGCGTCGGATTCCGCGACCCGCACGACCGACCCGCGATCGCCATCAATCGAGCGCGATGCGTTCGCGCAGAAAGGGCACGGCGTCCGGGTCCGGTGCCGGTTCGTCGAAGGCACGCGCCGCCTTGTGTCCGGCGTAGACCGCCGCAGCCACCGTGCCCGGCGCGAGCGCATCGCCGATGCAATGCACCTCGTGCACGCCGGCGTCGTGCCATTCGGCCTCGCGGGTCAGCAAGGACTGATACAGGGCATCGTCGGGATCGCGCATCGTCACCGGCAGCAGCGATCGTGCCGCGATGACCTGGCGACGGCCACCGTAGATGCAGGCGAGTTCGACGCGCAGTCCGTCACCGACGGCCTCGACGGTCGCGATTTCGCGTGCCGTGTGGATCTGCACGCCGAGCTCGATCAGGCGTTGCTGCACCCGCGACTGCTCCATCGTCTGCTCGGTCCATTCCGAGACCTTGGTCGCGGGCGTCACGTAATGCACGCTCACGCCGTCGCGCGCGTAACGTTCGGCGAGTGCGCCGGCGAGGACGTAATGGTCGTCGTCGTAGATCAGCAGCGGACCATGCGCCGTCGCGCCGCGCAACGCGGCATCGGCCGAAAGCACGTGCGACGACACGGCATCGAGGATCGACTGGCGATGCGTGCGCCCAAGCCCGTCAACGCGCCATTGCGATCCTGTCGCGACGAAGATCGCCGACGCACCGAAGGCGAGCAAGTCGTCGGCGCTGACCGCGTGACCGCGCAGGAACTGCACGTTCTGCATCTTCGTGATCTGCGACAGGCGATGGTCGACGACGCGTTGCCAGGTCGCCAGCCCGGGCAGTTTCGACTCGAAGCGCAAGCGGCCGCCGGCTTCGGTCTCGGCCTCGCACAGCGTCACCTCGTAGCCACGCTGCCCGAGTGCGCGCGTCAACTCCAGGCCGGCGGGCCCGGCACCGACCACCAGCAGCGATCGCTCGCTGCGCCTTGCGGCGATGCGTTCCGGATGCCAGTCGCGCCGCCATTCCTCGCCCATGGTCGGATTCTGCGTGCAGCGGATCGGCACGCAATCGTTGTCGCCGGTGACGCAGATGTTGCAGCCGATGCATTCGCGAATGTCGTCGAGGCGGCCTTCCTCGATCTTGCGCGGAAGGAAGGGATCGGCGATCGAGGGGCGAGCGGCACCGATCAGGTCCATGATCCCGGACTTGATCACGCGCACCATCGCATCCGGCGAGGTGTAGCGGCCGACGCCGACCACCGGTTTCGTGGTCAGCGACTTCACCTGCGCGATGTAGCGCTCCTGGAATCCTTCCGCGGAAAAACGCGCGGTCTGGCTGTCATTGCTCCAGTCGGCGATGTTCACGTCCCACAAGTCCGGCAACTCGGCCAGCATCGCGATCACGTCGCGGCCTTCGCTTTCCGCAGTGATCCCACCGGCGCCGAACAACTGGTCGACGGCAAGGCGTACGACCACGCCGCAACGATCGCCGACCGCCTCCTTGGTGTCCTCGATCAGCTCGCGCAGCAGACGCGCGCGATTCTCCAGCGAGCCGCCATATTGGTCGCTGCGCCGGTTGGTGCGCCGCGACAGGAAATGCATCGGCATGCCGAGATCGTGGCCGGCGTACACGTAGACGAGATCGAAACCGGCATCACGCGCGCGCAGCGCGGCATTGCGATGCCAGCGCCGCACGTCGGCGATGTCGCGTTTCGTCGCGGTACGCGCCTGGATCGGGTCGCTGCCGCGTACCGGCAGGTGCGACGGTGCGATCGGAATGTCGCGGCTGTAGCGGTTCGGCGTGGCGTAGCCGTTGAACATCAATTCGATGCCGGCGAGCGCGCCGTGGGCGTGCACGGCATCGGTCATCAGCCTCAGCGCGGGAATGTCGCGTTCGTCCCAGAGCCGACCCTCGTGATGCGGCGCGATCTCGGAGAGCGGTGAAATCTCGACTTCCTCGGTGCAAACAACGCCCCAGCCGCCCTCGGCCTTGATGCCGCGCATCCGCGCCAGCGTCTGCGGATAGACGTGGCCCATGCCATTGCAATGCGGCACCTGGAAGAAGCGATTCTTCGTCCGAACTGGGCCGATCTGCACCGGTTCGAACAACAGGTCGTAGCGGTGATCGCGCATGGGCCACCTTCAACATCGAAGCTGGCATTGTAGGAGCGACCTGCGGGTCGCGACGCTCTAGCCACCCATTGCGAAAAACAAAGAGCATCGCGAGCCGGGGCTCGCTCCTACTCTGTTTCGGGCGGCCCATCCCAGCCGCCGCCCAGCGCCTTGAACACCGCGATCAGGCTGGTCGCCGACTCGGTATGCGCCTGGATCAGCGCATCGTCGGCGGCGAGGCGGGCGCGATCGGCATCGAGCACGCTCAGGAAGTCGGTCAAGCCGTTCTCGTAACGCAGCCGCGACAGGCGCGTGGCTTCCGCCGAAGCAGCGGCGGCGCGCTGCAGATGATCGCGTGCGACGGCCGACTGCTCGTAGGCACGCAACGCACCATCGGCATCTTCCAGCGCCAGCAACACCACCTGTTCGTAGCGAGCGAGCGCGGCCTCGTGACGCGCACGCTCGACGCCGACGTTCGCGAACACGCGCGGCAAGTCGAAGGCCGCCCACTGCAGTTGCGGCGCGAAGCTCCAGCGCGCGGTGCCGCTGTCGCCGAGATCGCCACTGCTGGCGGCCGAAGTGCCGACGCCGCCGATGAAGAAGACGCGCGGGAACAACTCGGCGAGTCGATACCCGATCATCGCGCTGCGTCCGGCGAGGTCGCGTTCGGCGGCGAGGATGTCCGGACGTCGCCGCAGCAGATCGGCCGGCGTGCCGACCGGGACCAGATCCGGCAGTGCCGGCAGCTCCGCCACCGCGGCAAGGCGCTCGTCGAGGGCCTGCGGCGTGCGTCCGGTCAACACCGCGATGCGATAGATCGTGCGGGTGATCGCGGTGTCGATGCGCGGCAGGGTTGCCAGCGTGGTTTCATGTTGCGCGATCGCGCGCTGGCGGTCGAGTTCGCTGCTGCGGCCAGCGTCGACGCTGGCTTCGGCGATGGCGAGCGCGGCCTTCTGGCTCTCGGCATTTTGCACGACCACGTCGCGTCGCGCCTGCAGGCCGCGCAGCTCGAAGTAGTTGCGCGCGAGTTCGGCGGTGACGGCGACCTGGGTACCCCAGAGATTCGCGATCGCGGCGTCGCGGAACGCGTTCTGCGCCTGCACGCCGCGCATGCCGCGACCGAACAGGCTGACTTCCCAGCTGGCGTCGAAACCGGCATCGTAGAAATCGCTGCGCAGCTGGTCGGCCGGCACGCCCGGCATTTCCTCGGGTGAACGCTTGGAGCGATCTCGCTTCGCGCTCGCGGTGACGAGCGGGAACAGATCGCTCAGGGCAGCGCGGCGACTGGCGCGGGTTTCACCGAGACGCGACTGGGCAATGCGCAGGTCGTGGTTCGCCGCGAGTGCCTCGGCAATCAGCTCTTTCAGCAGCGCATCCGGAAACGCGTCCCAGTAATGCGCCAGCGCGTCGCCGCGGTTCAGGCCTTCGGCATCGACCTGCGCGAACTGCTCCGGCAGCGGCAGGTCGGGGCGGGCGTAATCGGGGCCGAGCATGCAGCCGGACAAGATCATGGTCAGCGCGAGCGCGAGGGGAAGCTTACGCATGGCGGGACTCCTGGGCGACTGCACGACGTTCGCTGAAGCGGCGAATGACGACATAGAACACGGGCGTGAAGAACAGCCCGAAGAAGGTCACGCCGAGCATGCCGGCAAATACGGTCACGCCCATCACGTGGCGCACTTCCATGCCCGCACCATGCGCGAACACCAGCGGCAGGACGCCGGCGATGAACGCGAAGCTGGTCATCAGGATCGGGCGCAGGCGCAGGCGGCAGGCTTCGATCGCGGCCTCGACGATGCCCATGCCCTCCTCTTCAAGATCGCGCGCGAACTCGACGATGAGGATCGCGTTCTTGCAGGCGAGCCCCATCAGCACGACCAGTCCGATCTGGGTGAAGATGTTGTTGTCGATCATCACCAGTCCGAGCCAGGCACCGAACCAGGTGCCGCTGAGCCAATTCAGCAGCCAGATGCCGCCGATCGCCGACAACATGCACATCGGCACGATCAGGATCACCGCCAGCGGCAACGACCAGCTTTCGTACAGGCCTGCGAGCACGAGGAAGACCAGCAACACGCAGATCGGGAACACCAGCAGGCCCATCCCGCCTTGCGTGACTTCCTGGTAGGTCAGTCCGGTCCATTCGACCTGCATGCCTTGCGGCAGCACGGTCGCGGACAATTGGCGCATCGCCTCGATCGCCTGATGACTGGACATCAAGGCCGGATTGATGCCGGCGGTCAGGTCGGCGGCGGGATAACCGTTGTAGCGAACGACCGGATCGGGTCCGAAACTGGGCTGGATGTCGACGACCGAGCCGATCGGCACCATGCCACCGGCGGCATTGCGCACCTTGATGCGGGCAATGTCGGCCACATCGTCGCGGAACGGCGCATCCGCCTGCGCGTACACGCTGTAGGTGCGACCGAACAGGTTGAAGTCGTTGACGTAGGCCGATCCGAGATACACCTGCAACGCCGCGAAGATGTCGGTCAGCGCCAGACCCTGCTCCTTCGCGCGCACGCGATCGACCCGGGCATCAAGCTGCGGCACGTTCGCCTGGAAGCTCGAATAGGTCGTCATCGGATCGAATCCGGGCGCGCCGCGCAAGGCATTGGCCAGGGCCTGCGTCTGCTGGTCGAGCTGGCCGTAGCCGGCGCCACTGCGATCCTGCACGTAGGCCTCGACGCCGGACGAGTTGCCGAGCCCCAGCACCGGCGGTGGCGTGGCCGAGAACGCGAGGCCGTCCTGGATCGCGGCAAACTTCCCGTTCAACAGGTTGTTGATCTCGGCCGCCGTGATCGTTCGTTCGTGCTGCGGCTTCAGGCCGACGAACATCAGGCCGGTATTGCTGGTGTTGACGAAGTGCGCACCGTTGAGACCGGGAAACTGCACGACATCGGCGACGCCCGGTGTCTCCAGTGCCATCTTGCCCATGCGCTGCATGGCCGCTTCGGTGCGCGGCAAGGTCGCACCTTCGGGCAGGAACAGCACCGCGAACAGGTACTGCTTGTCCTGGACCGGGATGAAGCCGGACTGCACCTGGCCGAAGCCGACGACGGTCAGCACGATCAGGAACACGTAGGTAACAAGCAAGCGCGGTGCACGCGCGATCGTGCCGCCGATGCGGCCTGAATAGCGCGCGCTGGCGCGGCCGAAGCGGGCGTTGAAGGCCGCGAAGAAGCCACCGAACACGCGATGCAGGCCGCGACCGAGCCGGTCCTTCGGCGCATCGTGCGACTGCAGCAGCACCGCCGACAACGCCGGCGACAGGGTCAGCGAATTGAACGCCGAGATCAGCACGGCAGCCGCGATCGTCACTGCGAACTGGCTGTAGAACTGGCCGGAGACGCCGCCGATGAAGGCGAGCGGGATGAACACGCTGGCGAGCACCAGCGAAATCGCGATGATCGGCCCCGACACTTCCTGCATCGCCTTGTGCGCGGCGTCGCGCGGGGTCATGCCGTCCTGGATGTGGCGCTCGACATTCTCGACGACGACGATCGCGTCGTCGACGACGATGCCGATGGCGAGTACCAGCGCGAACAAGGTCAGCACATTGATCGAGTAGCCGAGCATCCAGAGCACGGCAAACGTGCCAATGATCGATACCGGGACCGCGATCAGCGGAATGATCGACGCGCGCCAGGTCTGCAGGAACACGACGACGACCAGCACGACGAGGGCGACGGCCTCAAGCAGGGTGGTCACGACCGAATCGATCGACTGCCGCACGAACACGGTCGGGTCGTAGGCCACTTCCCATTCCACGCCTTCCGGGAAACCCTTCTCGAGTTCGGACATCTTCGCGCGCACGGCATTCGACAGTTCGATGGTGTTGGCGCCCGGCGCCTCGAAAATGACGATCGCCGCCGCTTCCTTGTTGTTCAACAGCGAATTGATCGTGTAGGCATTCGCCCCGAGCTCGACCCGCGCGACGTCGGCCAGGCGCGTGATCTCGCCGTTGGCGCCGCTCTTCAGCACGATGTCGCCGAATTGCTCGGGACTGTCGAGGCGACCCTGGGCATTGATCGAGAACTGCATCGGGCTGTCCGGATGCGGCGGCCCGCCGATCGTGCCGGCCGAGACCTGCACGTTCTGCTCGCGGATCGCGTTGATCACGTCGGTCGCGGTCAGGTCGCGGGCGGCGACCTTGTCCGGGTCGATCCAGACGCGCATCGCGTAGGTGCCGGCGCCGAACGCGAGCGCCTGGCCGACACCCTGCAGGCGAGCGAGCTCGTCGCGCACGCGCAGGTTGGCGAAATTATTCAGATACAGCCCGTCATAACGCCCGTCCTTGGAGACGAGGTGCACGACCATGGTGATGTTCGGCGAGGACTTCACCGTCGTCACGCCGAGCTGGCGCACCGCTTCGGGCAGTCGCGGCACCGCCTGCGCGACACGGTTCTGCACCTGCATCGCGGCGAGATCGATGTCGATGCCGCTGCGGAAGGTCACGGTCAGCATCATCGTGCCGTCCGAACCGGCGGACGACTTCATGTAGATCATGCCTTCGACGCCGTTGACCGCTTCCTCGATCGGCGCCGCGACGGTATCGGCGATCGTCTTCGGGTTCGCGCCCGGATAGATCGCGCTGACTTGCACCGACGGTGGCACGACGTCCGGGTACTCGCTGATCGGCAGGTTCGGGATCGCGATCAGCCCGGCCAGAAACACGAGCAGGGACAGAACCGCCGCAAGGATCGGGCGGTCGACGAAGATCTTCGAAAAATCGGAATGGGCCATGGCCGTCTCAGCCCTGCTTCGCAGGCGCTTGCTTTGCACCCGGTTCGGGCGGCACGAGATTCGGTTGGTCCATCGGCACATCGATCGGCTGCAACGGTGCACCCGGGAAGAAGATCTTCTTCATCCCGTTCACCACGACGCGGTCGCCGGGCTTGAGGCCGGACGCGACCACGCGCAAACCGTCGACCGCGGCACCGAGCGCCACATCACGTCGTTCGGCGCCGTTCTTCGCGCCGACCACATAGACGTATTTGCGGTCCTGGTCGGTCAGCACGGCCTGGTCGTGGATCAGCAGCGCCGGATGCTGGCCCGAACCGAGCAGCTGCACGCGCGCGAACAGGCCGGGCGTGAATCGACCGTCCGGGTTCGCCAGCAGGGCGCGCGCGGTGATGGTGCCGGTGGCCGGGTCCAGTGCGTTGTCGAGGAAGTCCATGCGGCCCTCGTGCGGGAAGCCCTGTTCATTCGCGAGGCCGACGCGCACCGGACTGCGCGCGTCGCTCGAATCGGCGCGGCTGCCGTCGCGGCCCATGGCCTGGTAGCGCAGATAGGCGCGCTCGTCTCCCTGGAAGACCACATGCACCGGATCGACCGATACCACCGACGTCAGCAGCGACTCGCCGGGCGCCACGAGGTTGCCCGGCTTGATCAGTGCCGCACCCGCACGGCCGGAGATCGGCGAGGTGATGCGGGTGAACGACAGGCTGAGGACGGCCTGGTCGAGGCGCGCTACCGCGGCGACCTGGTCGGCGCCGGCCTGCTTGAGTTCGGCACGGCGGGCTTCCGCTTCGCCCTGCGAAATGGCCTTGGCCTGGACCAGCCGTTCGGCGCGCTCGGCTTCCTGTCGTGCCAGCTGCACGCGCGAATCGGCGCGTGCCACGTCGGCTTTCGCGGTCGCCTCGGCGGCGCGGTATTCGCGGTCATCGATGGTGAACAGCAGGTCGCCCTTGCGCACCATGCCGCCCTCCGTGAAATGCACGCCGGCCAGATAGCCGGTGACGCGCGGGCGGATCTCGACCCGGTCGGTGGCCTCGATGCGGCCGGTGTATTCGTCCCACTCGGCCACGTCGCGGCCGATCACGGTCGCCACGTTCACCGGAGTCGGCGGCATCTGCATGCCTGCGCCGCCGCCGCCACCACTACACGCTGCCAGGCCGAGCACGGCCAGCACTACCCATCCACGCACCATCATTGATTGCTCCCCGACCGGCCACGAATGGGCGGCTAATTGTTCGACAAGTATCGAACAAGGGGCGGGCTGGTTGCAACTGCCATGAGCATGGAACAATTCAACCGCATCCTGCCACTGCCTGTCGTCATGCCGCCCATCCTTCGCCCCGCGCCGCAACGCCGAACCATCGCCCGCCCTCGGGTGGCGGCCGAACCCAAGCGCCGCGAGCTTCGACTGGACAAAGTGCTGGCGGCCCTGGCCGACCCGACCCGGCTCGACATCGTGCAGTACCTGGTGTCGGCCGGCGATGAGTTGAACTGCGCCGCCTGCAGCTGCCCGCAGCGCTCGAAGAGCACCATGGCGCACCACTTCAAGGTGTTGCGCGAGGCCGGCCTGCTCGGCACCCGCGAGGAGGGCACGCAGATCTTCAACCATGTGCGTCGGGCCGATCTCGATGCGCGCTTTCCGGGCTTGCTTGATGCCGTGCTGAAAGCGGCGCCGTCGATCCATCGTTGATCATTCCATGCAACCTCGACCTGGCCTGAGGGGCGTGTCCCTGGTCACGCTTTGACTCTATGCTCGGGCCGCTGATCGTGGTGCCGCGTCGCCGGCGCAATGCGGTCGACGCAATCAACCGACACATGGGGAGATGTGCGCGTGTTGTTCAACTCGCTGACCTTCGTCGCGTTCTTCGTCGTGGTCGTGGTGCTGCATTACGCGCCGCTGCCCTGGTGGCTGAAGAAGTCGAACCTGCTGATCGCCAGCTATCTCTTCTATGCGGCCTGGAATCCGCCCTTCGTGATCCTGTTGTGGATCTCGACCTTCCTCGACTGGTGGGCGGCCGGGCGCATTGCGACGGCCAGTTCGGCGTTGCGGCGCAAGGCCTGGATGCTGGTGTCGGTGGTGGTGAATCTCGGCCTGCTCGCCTACTTCAAGTACGGCGGCTTCGTGCTCGAGAACGTCGCGGCGCTGATGCAGGCAACCGGTACGAACTACACGCCCCCGGTCTGGGACATCGTGTTGCCGGTCGGCATCTCGTTCTACACCTTCCAGACCATGTCCTACACGCTCGACGTCTATCTGGGTCGCGCCAAGCCGACTCGGTCCTTCCTCGACTTCGCGCTGTTCGTGACCTTCTTCCCGCAACTGGTCGCCGGCCCGATCGTGCGCCCGACCGATCTGGTGCCGCAGTTCGCGAGTCCGCGGGTGGCCACGGCGCGCCAGTTCGGCTGGGGAATGATGCTGATGGTGCTCGGCCTGTTCGAGAAGATCGTGCTCGCCGACGGCGTGTTCGCGCCGGTGTCGGACCGCGTCTTCGGCAGCGCCGAATTGCTGCATCCGCTCGACGCCTGGATCGGCACGCTCGCCTTCTCCGGGCAGATCTTCTGCGACTTTGCCGGCTACACCACGTGTGCCATCGGCATGTCGCTCGTGCTCGGCTTCGCCTTGCCCGACAACTTTCGCTATCCCTATGCGGCGATCGGCTTCTCGGACTTCTGGCGACGCTGGCACATCTCGTTGTCGACGTGGCTGCGCGACTATCTGTACGTGCCGCTCGGCGGCAACCGCAACGGTGCCGCACGCACCTACGTCAACCTGATGCTGACGATGCTGCTCGGCGGCCTCTGGCACGGTGCGGCCTGGACCTTCGTGGTCTGGGGTGGCTTGCACGGCAGTTATCTCGCCGCCGAACGCTGGTTGAAGCCGCGGCTCGGTCACCTGGATGTGTGGCGAACCTGGTTGGGCCGCATCGCGTTGGCGGCGCTGACGTACTTCCTCGTGAACCTGACCTGGGTGTTCTTCCGAGCCCAGGATTTCGCCACCGCCGAACGCATGATCCGCAGCATGTTGCTGATCGAACGCAGTGGTGCGCCGGTGCTGACCCACTGGTTCCTGCTCAGCACGAGCGTCGCGATCGCGGCCCTGCTGATCGCGCATTGGCGCATGCGCGACGCCATGTTGCACGACGCCGTCTCGCGCTGGCCGGCGGCCCTGGTCGGACTGACGTGGGGCGCAATGTTGTTCCTGATTGCGATCACCCAGGGGGGCGGCAATGCCTTCATCTACTTCCAGTTCTGATCGCGAACGCCGACTGGTCGATGGCGCGGCGCTGATGCGTCCGGGCCAGCCCGGCGATGATCCGGATGTGGTCGATGCCTATGTGGAGCGACCGTTGCCGAGCCTGAACCTCGGCGTGACCTGGATCACCGCGTTGGTCCTGGGTGTCTGCGCCCTGATCGCGTGGGAAATGTACTGGCGCGACTTCGGCGCCCGCCCCGGTTATCGCAACAGCGACGGGCAATGGACGATCCAGCGTCGCCGCATCGACCACGGCGACCACGACGCCACCGTCGTCATCGGATCCTCGCGACTGCTGTTCGACGTGCAGCTCGACCCATGGCAGCAGGCCACCGGTGCCCGCCCGATCCAGCTCGCGCTGGAAGGCACCTCGCCGATGAACGTGCTGGAGGATCTGGCGAAGGACCAGGACTTTCGCGGCAAGCTCATGGTCGGCGTGACGCCCGGCCTGTTCTTCACGGGGCGGGGTTTTCGCCACGGTGTCGTCGATTACGTGCACACCGAGACGCTGTCGCAGCGTGCCAGCGAATGGCTGTCGATGCACTGGCTGGAACCGAACCTGGCGTACTACAGCGACGCCGACTTCGCGCTGTTCACCGTGCTCAAGCGCCAGCCGTGGCCGCCGCGCGACGGCGTGCGCGAGCGCGTTGCGGTGCGCAAGTTGCAGGAGAGCGGCGCCGACCGCGCCAGCTGGATGTGGGACAAAGTCGAGCACGATCCCGCGTATCTCGCGATCGTGCAGTCGATCTGGATGCAGAACTTCATGCCGGCGGCGACCGACCCCGCCAAGATCGAGGCGCACTGGCAGACGATCGACGCACAGATCGCGCGAGCGGTCGCCGCGGTGCATATCTTGCGCGACCGTGGCGTCCCCGTGCTGTTCGTGCGTGCGCCGAGCAGTGGCCCCTACCTCGACAACGAACGCCGCGACTTTCCGCGCGAACGCACCTGGGACGTGTTGCTCGAACGCAGCGGTGCGCGGGGCATCCACTTCGAAGACCACGCCGAGCTGCAGGGCCTGAACACGCCCGAGTGGTCGCATCTCGGCCGCGCCGACGCGGAGAAGTTCACGCGGGCGCTGACGGCCATCATCGAGCGCGACGGGCTTTGGCGGACCACATCGCCCTGACGGTCAGGGTGGTGCGGCCAGTCCGTGCCGTGCGAACAAGTGCTGACGTTGTGAGGGTTGTGCGTTGATCCGCTCCGGATCGCGGCCGACCATTGCGAGCAGGCGCGGGTCCATCACCCGGAACCACAGTGGCGGCACATAGGACAACAGGAACATGCCGAAATAGCCGGTCGGCAATTGCGGTGCCTCGTCGAAATGGCGCAGGCACTGGTAGCGCCGGGTGGCATTCGCGTGATGGTCGGAATGGCGTTGCAGGTGGAACAGCGCCCAATTCGAAACCAGGTGGTTGCTGTTCCAGGAATGCTCGGGCTTGCAGGGTTCGTAGCGGCCGTTCGGCAGGCGCTTGCGGGCGATGCCGTAGTGTTCGATGTAGTTGGCGCTGGTGAGCTGGAAGTTGGCCCAAAACGAGGCCGCGATCAGGAAGGGCAGCACGCCGATGCCGAGCCACGCGATCAGCGTCGTCCACAAGGCGAGCGTGATCAGGCTGGTCTGCACGATGTCGTTGTGCAGGCTGAAGCGGGAGCGGCCCAGACCCTGCATGCGTTCGCGTTCGAGCCGCCAGGCGCGTCGCCATGCACCGGGGATTTCGCGGACGACGAAGGCGTAGATCGATTCGCCCATGCGCGACGAGGCCGGGTCGTCCGGCGTGGCGACGTCGCGATGGTGGCCGCGGTTGTGTTCGACGTGGAAATGACCATAGCCGGTCGGTGCCAGCACCAGCTTCGCCAGCCAGCGCTCGAACGCGCCGCGCTTGTGTCCGAGCTCATGGCCGATGTTGATGCAGAACCCGCCGACCACGCCGGTCGCGATTGTCGCCGCGATCAGGCCGTGGAGCGGCAAGTCGTGACGCATGACGAACCAGGCTGCGAACACGAAGGCGACCCACAGCAGCGGCACCATCATCCACGCGATCATGCGGTAGTAGCGATCGGCATCCAGGCCGGCCATCGCCGATTCCGGCGGGTTGCTGCGGTCCTCGCCGACCAGCAGGTCGGCGATCGGCAGGCCGATGTAGACGAGCAGCACCGGCAGCCACAAGGTCCATGCTGCTGCGCTTGCGAGATACAGCAGAGGGCCGGCCGCAGCGAGCAGGGGCACCGCCATCGACAGCAGCCAGGTGGCGCGTTTGCGATCACGGTAGGGCATGGATTCGATGACAGCGCTCATGGCGGGCTCGCAATTCGGGACCGCATCAGCTTGAAAGGAACAAGGACGTCGAAACACCGATGCATCCGCCAACGATTCGTCATTTTCTGCCAAATCTGCTTGCCGGGCGTCCGGACGCCGCGCATGATCGGGCGCAGTTTCCCGTCGGAGTGCAGGTCATGGACATGAGCAACGGTTCCTACTTCGTCGGCTGGGGCACGCTGTCCCTGGTCAATGCCGGACTGGCGCAAGGCAAGGGCCGCAGTGGCCTGAACTGGTGGCTGTTGTCGCTGTTGCTTGGGCCGGTGGCGACCTTTCTGATCGTTTTCCTCGATCCGCTCGTGAAGAAGTCGGACTGAGCGACGATGCGCGCCGGCGGGCGTCGCGACACGACGACGGGCGCCAACGCACCCGCGTTCCATCCCATCTATCTGCGCGTGCTCGGGGCGGTGCTGGCACGGCGTGCTGTCGAGATTCCGGCCCTGTTGCAGGCCTCCCGGGCGCCGATTCGCGACGAGGACGCGATGTTGCCGCTGGCGCCGGCGCGCGAATGGATGGCTGCGGCGTTGACGGCGACCGCGACGCCCTGGCTCGGGCTCGAGCTCGGTGCCGCCGCGCAAACCCATACGCATGGTCTGGTCGGCAGCGCGGCCTTTGCGAGCGGCACCCTGGAGGAAG
>Ga0138256_10005346_pt1 | contig 13591 bp, 9 predicted proteins | sample KNB2016incub_MG_FD_105486 | JGI IMG/M metagenome (GOLD analysis project Ga0138256, IMG submission 105486) | Active sludge microbial communities from wastewater in Klosterneuburg, Austria - KNB2014incub_MG | ecosystem: Engineered > WWTP > Activated sludge > Unclassified | place: Austria...
GAAGACATTGAAGATTTAGTAAGTAAAGTACCCGGAGTTATTCCTGGTCGTGTCATCGCTTTTGGTGAAGATGACGAAAAGACAGGAACTGAGTTAATAAGTGTTTTAGCTGAAAGTGCGCTTGAGGAAATTAATCAAAAAAAGCATTTAGTTGAAGAGATAAAAAAAGTCGGGATGTCATTAGATATTTCGATTTCAAATATTTACATCGTCCCGCCTAAATGGCTTATCAAGAGTTCTGCCGGTAAACCAAGCAGAAAAGCAAACAGAGAAAGAATTTTAACAGAAAAATTAGAGGCAAAGAAATGATTTCAGATAAATTAAAGAGTACAATACTAAAGGAACTTAAACTGGATGAATTTGAAATTTCTGAAGAAATGACCGCTGATCAGGTTCCTGGATGGGATTCATTAAGTCATTTGAATGTTATACTGGCAGTTGAACAGGATTTCAATATAAGGTTTAATAGCTATGAGCTGTTGAAACTTAAAAATATTGGCGAACTACAATCCCTTATTAACTCAAAAACAGTCAAATCAAGTAGATAATTATTTAGTATGCAGTTTAATTCTTTTATATTTTTGTTTTTCATAACTCTGGTATCGGTATTGTATTATTTAGTTCCCCCAAAATTGAGGAACTATTTACTCCTGTTATCAAATTATCTTTTTTATTTTTATTTTGATTTTGTTTTTGCAATGCTGCTTTTTGTATTAACAAGCATTACCTATTTTCTAGGAAACAAAATCAACGATTCTACAGATCATGGAAAAAAAAGAAATCTGGTTGTGTTTGCAGTTGTAATTAATATTTTGGCACTGGCTTTTTTTAAGTACTTTAATTTTTTCACTGAATCTTTTATATCTTTACTAAATTTGTTAGGGTTTAACAACAATTTATTTACTTTAAAAATATTATTGCCGCTTGGAATATCGTTTTACATTTTTCAAACTCTTTCCTATATCCTTGATATTTATTACGAAACCCTGGAAGTGAAATCCAATTTTGTTGAATATGCTGTTTTCGCATCTTTTTTCCCAACAATTGTTGCGGGTCCCATTGAGAGAGCATCAAGGTTACTACCCCAAATAAAATCACAAAAAGAATTTAAACTTAACAATATAAAGGAAGGCACTTACTTAATAATTATTGGTCTTTTCCGAAAAGTACTTATTGGTGATGCTTGCGGTAAAATTGTTAATCATATTTTTGCAGATCCTCAATATTATTCATCAATTGAGGTATTTACCGCAGTTATCCTTTACACGTTTCAGATTTATAATGACTTTGCAGGTTATAGTTCAATGGCTAGAGGAGTGGCTAAACTACTAGGTTTCGATATTTTTATTAATTTTAGACAACCATATTTCGCTACTAGTGTAGCTGATTTCTGGAGACGCTGGCATATATCACTTTCTCTATGGTTAAAGGATTACCTTTTTGTACCTCTCCAAATGAAATATAGAAGATATAGAATGTGGGGAAATATTATAGCAATGATGATCACTTTTACATTGTGCGGTTTCTGGCACGGGGCATCCTGGACTTTTATTTTCTGGGGCTTTTTACATGGATTTTATATGTCTTTTGCTTTGCTCTCTGTAAAGCAAAAACAGTATTTTAAAAAACTGATGCCAAATAAAAAATCACTTACAATCCTGCAGGCCGCTATTACTTTTTTTCTGATTACTTTTGCCTGGATATTTTTTAGAGCAGAAAATTTTAGTAATGCTTTTTTAATAATTGAAAAATTATTTGAGTTCTCAACAGGTGAATTTGCTTTTCGCTTTATAAAAATACTCTTTATGTATTTAAGTGTTTCTTTTTTGCTTGATTATATGGAATACAAGTGGGATACAGATATAATACTACTAAAGTTAAAACCACCGGTAAGATACGCTATAAGTGTTGCTATACTTTTTATAGTGTTTGCTTATCTAATAACTTCAGATAAAGCACCATTTATTTATGCACAGTTTTAAGAAGATTAAATGAAAAATTTTGCAATATTTACTATATTTTTTGTTTTTACGCTTTTATTCTTCGAAATCTACTTAAGATTTACCGAAATTATTCTTCCTTCATATGTTTATGATAATAAAGAGTTAGGGCGTACACATAAACCATCTGCTCAGGTTAATCTGATAGAAGCAGAGGGTTTTTATATGGGCGAGATAAATTATTTAGGTTATACGGGTCCTGCATATCCAAAAGAAAAAAATAAGGATGCAATTAGAATTGCATTAATCGGAGATTCTTATATTGAGGGTTTCCAACTTTTTGAAAGACATCATTTCAGGGGCTATCTGGAATCCGGGTTGAGTAAATCATTAAATAAAAAAATAGAAGTTCTTAATTTTGGAATTGGCGGGGTTGATCTGCGGGGTATGTACTTAATTTATTTAAAAAAGGTGATGGACTATAATCCCGACATAGTTTTATTCTTTGTTAAAAAAGACGATTTGGTAAACAAAGATGTTTTACCAACACCAGAAGCATATTTAGATAAAGGAGAAATAAATTTCAATTCTGATTTTTTAAATAATCAGGATGCCAAGTTAAGACAAAAGTTCGCTTTTGTTAGAGATTATTCAATTGGTAATTTATTCAAGGAGGTGTTTGAGGTTTATCATACAGGGTTGTTGTTCAACAAGATTCTGGATAAATTATCTTTCAACACTCCGTTAAATGAGAGTAAAAAACCTGTCGATTATAATGAAAATAAGGATATGTTTTTCCAATTAAATAAAGAGATACTAAAAGAACTTAACAGTAAAGATAATACAATGTATCATCCTATAATTGTTAAGGTTAATGATTTTCCTTTGTACTATGAAGAACTTTTAGATTCATTCAACATTATTCAATTCCCGTTAAAGCAAGAATTAGGTAAGTACAGCCTGCAAGATTTGACATACTGGAAGGCATCAAAAAAGCTGGGGCACTGGAATCATTATGCACATAAAATTGTAGGTAAGTATCTAAAAGAAGAAATTATAACGTTTGTAAATAAAATATCTAGTACTGACTAATGATTTTGACCAGTGATAGCCTCCCTCAATAACGGATAAAACAATTTAGATAAATATTTTTGACCATCGTTATTTAAATGTATGTAGTCGCTATAATAAGATAGATTATTTTCACTATTAATTCCTAAGATGTATTTAACATTAGTGGAATCTATAAATTTAATGATACGCTCGCCGTCTTTATCATATATGCCTTTAATTAATTCCTCTGTCGTTGGATGCAAGTATAAAATTAATTCCTTATTATTTTTTTTTGCATAATTGATAAATTCAATTATACCTCTATTTAAGAAAACAGGTGTTTTAGATTTTTTTTTAAATTTTGTAGGTTTTGAACTTGTTAAATAAGGTATAATATATCTATCAATTAATTCAATTATTGCGAATGCATACTGATCTTTAGGATAATTAGGATGAATGCCTACTACCTTTTTATGAGTCATTGTATCTATTGCATGATGACTGCTAAGAAAAAGTACTAAAACTTTAGAGTTGAAATCGCCATATTTATTTAAGTAAGCAAATGCATTATCAGGTCCCCAACTGCCTGCAGAAATATTAAGTACCCTTATTTTATCATTTAAATGTTTGCCTAATTTTTTTTCAAGCATAGAAGTTGATAAATTATTATGATCTATACGACTTCCACCATTCACAACAAGATCTCCAAAGAACAAAATCCTGACACTATCATTATCTGATAGTTGTAAACTGCGCATTGAATACTCATTAACAATTATCTGATTTCCAAAACGTAAAACATTCTGGTTTGGAGCATAGATATATTCAAAATCTTTGTCTTCAATATACAGCGGGGCATTACAGAAACCATAAAATGTCCGCAGAATAAATTCTGTTGATATTATTACGATTACAATTAGAAATATTAAAATTGATGTAATATTTTTTATTTTGGTAAAATTAAGGATGTTCAATTGATATAAAATTTTCATCGGTGATTTTATTTTAATAATAAATTAAAGAATAATGTAATTCCATTTCATTAGTACAATGAAAAACATACATGATAATTTTTCACATCTTTTTTATTACCATCCTATAACCATTCTACTTTTTTCTCTATGGATAGATGCAAATATTCCAAATAAATAAACTGGGGTAAAATAAAAAACAGATTGAATTAAATTGATATTGTAATTTGGTCGGTGGATGAAAATTGACAATGTATAAAACAACATCAGAATAGCTATTTGTTTAGATGGTCTAAGCATTATAAATTTAATAAATAAAGGCTGTAAGACGAATACTACCATTATGAAAAGAACATACCAATATGCAAAATTTATTTTACCTGTATAAAGATACCAAATAATAGGATAAAGATAAGATGACCATATATTATGTATATTGGAATTATAATTGTTTAGATGTGGACCAGTTGAAGTAACTACATAATATAGAATCGGGATAATTGATAGAAATAGGTAAGGAAATAACACAAAACGAATTTTCTTTTTTATAAAATTCTGATATGAGAAGTCCTTAAAATATATATGATGAAATAAAAATCCTGAAATAAAAAGAAAAATGTGTGAACCGCCTAATATCAGATTAGCAAATACTTTTTCTGGTATAGTATCAATCTTAAATCCCGATAGATTGATTGAGTGACCTGATACTATCATTACGATCGCAATTGCTCGTAAATAGTTGAAAGAATTCAGATAATTATTTTTCATTGTCTGTTTTTTCTTTTATAAGTTTGCAACTCTTAATTGAAAAATAACAATTTTATTAGTAAATGGATAAAATCTATTTATTTCGAATAAATTTATACAAATTAACAACGTTAAATTTTCAAGCAATATTTACTATATTATTATAAAACTCTAAACCCTGTAAGATCTTTAATGTAGAAATCATAAAAGTATATTCACAAACAGAAATCGTTACACACTGTTTTGAATATTTAATTGGGTTTTAGGTTATAATTATTTATGGAATTATATTTGAATTGTCAAAGCTTTTTGAAGAGACAGAAAAAAATATTCTTTAACATTTCACACAAATGATGTTACAAACTTTTTAATCATTAAATTATATCTATTCACTTCAACAAAATCATTTTCTTTTCATCAATAAAACTTCCCGAGATAATTCTGTATATATATGTTCCACTTGCTATTCCCACTGCATTAAATTTAACCTCATATATCCCAGCTACTTTCTGTTCATTGATTAATTCCATTATCTCAGAGCCCAGTATATTATAAATTTTTATGACTACTTTACTATCCTCTGGTACTTGGTATCTGATTATTGTAGAAGGATTAAATGGATTGGGGAAATTCTGCATTAATTCTAATTTAATTGGAGATTTGAATTCAACATTAATTATCATAGAATAATTGAACTTTCCGTCATAATCAATTTGTTTTAATCTATATTGATAAGACCCTGAAATATTCAAATTATCGTAAAATATATAATTGCAAAATTCTGATGTTGTCCCATTCCCAGCAATAAATCCTATATTTACCCAACCATCTAACAGTTCATCATCTCTATCTTGTTTTCTTTCAATTGCAAATCCACTGTTGTTTATTTCGCTGGCTGTTTGCCATTTTAATTTTATTTCGCCTCCAGCAACTAATGCATTTAAGTAAATTAGTTCAACAGGTATTACTGTATTATTTTCAATCTTAAACATTGTTCCATTCCCACCAACAAACCACCCTGAATTTTCATTTACAAAAAAGACACTATTAATGTTATTTCTAGTAATTCCGTCATAAGTGGTCCAATCATTTCCCAAATCTGTTGTATTAAATAATTTCCCATTGATTCCTGAAATCCATGCTGAGGTTGGATTAGAGAAAGCGATTGAATTTAGTTGCTCAGTCGTGCTACTATTTTTTAGCGTCCATATTTCTCCACCATCTGTTGAGAGTAAAAATGTTCCAAAAGAACCTACTGATATTCCAACATTATTGTCAAGAAATTTGATGCAATTCAAATTTGAAGTTGTCCCACTTGTTTTATGAATCCAGTTTTCCCCACCATCTGTTGATTTTAATATACATCCATCTTCTCCAACTACCCATCCATTTAAATCATCCACAAAACATATCGAGGAGAATTTGCCGTCACTTTTTTTTGTAAAGGTCAACCCACCATTAGTACTTTTATATATATTTCCATTACTAATTATCCAACCTGTATTTTGGTTGATAAAAAACACTGAACTTATTTGCAAACCACCAAATTTAATCCAATCAAATCCGCCATTATTTGTTTTTAGCAATCCTTCATCTCCGCCAGCCCAACCAATCTGATTATTATAAAAGAAGAGACTATTTATTGATCCCTCCATATAAATGCCAGAATATTGTGTTTTCCATACTTTTCCAGAATTTGAAGTTTTCATTATAAATGGTCTATTACCATTGCTAATACCGCTAATCCAGCCCTCCTGTTCATTAGTAAAAAACTGGGATATAATTTCATATCCACTACCGCTCAATTGTTCACTCCAAGAATTACCATTATCATCGGAAATAATAATAAAACCATCTTCTCCAACTGCCCACCCCTTCCCATCATTAGTTACAAAAACTGAGTAAAGTGCTGGTTTAAATTCCATTACTGCATATTTTTCAGTCCAAGTACCCCCCCCATCTGTAGTTGATACAATGTATGTAAACCATCCACCTTTATCGCCACCTACAACGACCCCATTCATTTCATCTTTAAAAAAAACTGACTTGAAACCACTCTGTTCATCATTATAAGGTTGATCTGAAATCTTTAATCCTGTAGGCCATCCAGTAAATCTCAAAGTCCAGTCAGATCCACCATTCGTTGTATTAAGTATCACGCTAGGAGCTTCGATACCAAAATCAATGCCGCCTACGGCCCAGCCATTATTTTCATCTAGAAATTGAACTGAGTACAATCTACTATTATTTGAGAGAGGATGAGATTGAACAACCCAATCTTGTCCACCATTTGTGGTTTTTAGTATAATTGCTGAGTCCTCACTTTTATAAATAGTTCCGAGAACCCTACCTACAACCCAGCCTGTACTCTGATCAATAAAATGTACAGAGGAGAAGACAAATGAGGCATCAATTACTTGAAATGTCCAGTTCGCACCACCATCAGATGTTTTTAGAACCACACCGCCGCACCCTGATGCCCATCCAATGTTTGTATTATAGAAAAAAACACAATTCAATATTTCTTCAGTTCCTGAATTCTGAGGTGACCAATTCAAACCGCCGTCTGTAGTTTTTAAGATTAAACCAGATTCCCCAACAGCCCATCCATTATTTTCATCAACAAATTCTACTGATTTAAGATAAGTAGTAGTACCGCTTATTTGTTCTATCCAATCGACACCAGCATTAGTGGTTTTTATTATAAAGCCATCTGAACCAACCATCCAGCCAGTATTATCATCTATAAAAAACACAGACCTTAGAGTATTACCATTTGGTACAGGATTTAGATTAGTCCATTGTGGAAAAATGAATGAAGAAGAAAAAAGTAAAAGAAATAAAATGTAAAAAGTTTTCATGACACAAATCCCAACGAAATAGTGGATTAAAATAAATCAAAACTAAATTTTTAATAAGAATATAGAAGATTGAAAATTAATAATGGAAGGGACTTATTTAACAATCAACTTATGAATAATAATATCCATTTTCTTAAATATCTTAACAATTATATAGTTATTGGTCAATGATAATGCCATATAATTTCAAACAAATAACCTTATTCTATACTATTTTTTTCTCAGATTGCGAAAAAAGTGTAGAGTGAGATAGTATGTTATCGAAATAAGAAATTTCAAGTTGCATAGTTAGAATCTCTATTTTATGATTAAAATAAAAAACCCCTACCGAATATTTTCGGCAGAGGTCAATTCTAGAATAATATTTTTTAAAAAGCTAGAATAAATGTTTGTTAAAAATAACTATCGCAATAGCACCATTTTCTTTGTCTCTGTAAAACTTGAACTTTCAACTCTGTATAAATACATTCCCGAGGCTAATCCTGTTGCATCAAAATCAAAATTATAAGTTCCGGAACTAAATTCTCCATTTGCAATTTCAGCAATTAGCTCACCTAGCATATTATAAACTGCTAATCTCATTTGTGTGTTTTGAGGAAGCTGAACTTTTATCTTAGTTGACGGATTAAATGGATTTGGATAATTCTGTTCAAGTACATAAGAAACAGGCGTCACCTCATCATCTTCTAAATTTGTGGGTAATTTCAGATGACCCCAAAATTCAGATTCCCATAAAACAGCCCAGTCAGTTTGGTTGTTAGATATAAAAATAATTTTTACGTATCGTGCTTCAATTGGACCTATCTCCTCAATAGACCATTCTTCTGATGAAGAAGGTATGTCAGTTCTGACTTCAATCCAGTTAAGCGAATCGGTTGATACTTGAATTGTATAAAAATAAACTCTGCCGAGATTCCATTTATAAAACGAAAACCGTGTGGAGTTAACAATCTGGACATCTCCAAGATCATACACCAGCCATTCAGGCATTGAATCTCCGTCCCACCTAGAATTATCATCCCCCTGGTAGAATCCTTTTCCATCAATTGTTTTTGCTGCGTGATGTTCCGGTGTTGGAGTTACAGACGCTAGTACATTTGATACAGGTAATCTTAATATGTTAGATCCTGTGTTTCCTTGATATTCGTAAATTGTGGAATTATACAAAGGATCAATAACATTACCAGCTAAATCAGTAACATTACTAATTACTAATGAATAAGTCCCTGTCGAGTGGATTGAAGTTGTAAGCGTAACAATATTTGTGTTCAAACTTGCATTAGCTATATCAATACCATTAATTGAATAATTATTAATATTTTGCGAAGTACCAAAGTCCAGGTTTTCAGAAAAATAAATTTTTAACGTAACAGAATCTAAGATAGATGCAGAAACCACTTGCGGCGGAGTTAAATCATTGCCCCCATTTGAACTTAGTTCAAAAGCGCCTCTATCCGGCGCACTGTCTCTTATTGTTCCATTGAAATCTTTGCTCACATAATTCCATGCTTTGAACCAAGCTGGGGCTCCTGGATCCGTAGGAAAATCAACTTCTTGCAGAGTTTGTCCAGCGTCTTTTTCCCTAATACTTGCATCTGTCAGAGCGTAATCTTGCGGTATATCTGAATATGGACAGTTTGAATACGTCGTTGGTGTCCCTGTAAAGTTTAATAATGTTGGTGAAGCAGTAGTTGATTGTAGCCAAGTATTTGATGCTGGAGCTGAAATTGGATTGTCACCAGTCATTAAAACGGTATTATCTAGGTAATAATAGAAACTGTTATTTTCCACCACATAGTATTGCCCACTTTGGAAAGTTGCAGTACTACTTAAATAAAAGAAGTGAGAACGTCCAGCAGATGTAGTTGCCCAAAATATATTGTTCTTTATAATTGGTCGCTCATAAGCACCAGAAGTTAATGTTCTAGCATTACCCCCAATAAAAGAATTTCCAATAATATATTCGTTTCCCCACCCTCTGCCAATACTCGCCCATAAGAAGTTCTCGATTGTATACGCGCCTTTAACTATAATATTGTTTGCAAAGTACAAATCTCCAGCACAATGATAGCCAGCTTGTAGACCATTCTGTCCAGCAGTAACTGTATTGGTAGTCATAAAGTAATTATTAAAAATATATAAATTTGTATTCCATTGTCCTTCCATAAAATCATTATGGATATCATCGGAATCCATATCTCTATTCACAAATTTATTTCCAATTATAAAAATATTTTTAGAAAATTTTACTGACATTCCGTCAGACTGATTTACTGAGGTACCACTTGCAGGTTGTTCAAAATGATTCCTTAACACATATAAATTTTTTATGTTATTCCCAGCAGTATCATGAATTGCAGGATTGTAACCCCCATCCGCGTTAACCCCCCATAAAGTGCAATAAAACTTATTATCTTCAATTTTTATTGAATCAACAGCATAAGGTGTACGAGAACTCACTGATATACCGATATACCAATCGTAGAACTCAATACCACTTATAGCTATACTTGATCTCTCATTTATTGTAATACCATTACCAGATTGTTTAACAGGTGCCCTAAAAATAACCCTTCCACTATTTCCAATACTTTTACCTTTTTCTAAAGTAATACCACTTTTCATAAGAATTAGTGGCTCATTATAAATAATTGAATCGGTTCCTCCTGAGATATATAATGTATCTCCTGAATTTATGGAATTCCAGTCAATACTCGCAAATGAAGTCCATGCATTTTCCCAATTTAATCCATTATTTAATCCGGTCGAGTTTTTATTTATGAAAAATCTATTATGGCCTTGTGTTTGAGCAAGTGAATTTACAGCTAGTAAATTAAACATACTTATTAGGAAAATATATGTTAATCTCAAACAAATAATTTTTAATAAATAATTCTTTTTCATCTAAATCCCTATCATAAAAATATTTAAGACTGGAATTGCAAAATATGTACCGCAATGAATCATTGTTTTTTTGACACATTCAAAACGAGACGATCGGTAAAATTGTAATTTTGGTAAAATTTGCAAATTATTTTTGATCTGGGAATAAAAATGAATTAAATAAAATTACAGAAATAATAAAAGTAAAAATTAAAATTTCGAATTCATTAAAAATACTTTAATTTTCAAATAAATAAAAATATCAAGATATTAAAAATGAAATATTACTATTTGTTAATGTTTGCTCAATTAACGCCATTAGATTCTATTTACCAGTTAAATTCGAGGTATCACCTCTACCCTCAATAATATCTACTAATCTTCTACAAAAATATGGGGCAACTTTATTAGAAAATTTTTTATTAGGGTGTGAATTAGTAGGACTATCGGCATACTCATCTTTGAAGTATAAGCCACCCTCAACCTGTAACTCACGAAAATCCCATAGATAAATATTATCTCCTTTAACATCCCAATCTGTTTTTACCCATTCCGAAAATTCATCTGCTCTTTTAGCTTCTTCATCATTTGTTTTCTGTTCAACCTGAGCTGTTGGAGTCCAGATAACAAATTTTGTGTCAGGAAAACTAAGCAATTTTTCTTTTAATGCTGCATACTGCAATTTATAATTTGCTAAAGTTTTGGTATCCGAATTTATGTCTGGTACTTCTAGGTCTGGCTTAATATTACTTACAGGAAAACAATGTTTAAAGACAATAACATTATATTTAGTAGTTAGTATCTCCAATGTGGGTTCATCTTTATAGGGTTTATTACCGGCATTTTTCACCCAGATGTTATAATAGTCAAATGGAAAATTTCTCCATCCGTATGGTGATTCTTTCGGAAAATCACTCTCATTTATTTTATAATTTTTGCCATCGTTTTTTTTATAATTGTCAAACCACTTATTTACATCACCGTTAAACCCTAATTTATCAGCAATCTTTGAGAGATCTCCTCTCCAGATTCTGTTACCGGTGCTGTGATGTAAAAAAATAATATTTGTCTGATCTTTCATATCTGCTTCCTCTGTATTTTCACAGCCAATAATCAATACTAATACACTTAATAAAACAACTGAATATAATAAAATATTTTTGGTCATATTGAATTTTATCTCCAATTTTAATTTTAACTTAAAAATTAAAATTCATTTTTTCAATGGAATTCAATGTGAAAATTATATTTTATTTAATTAAAATTATTATCTAAAAGAAACCTCTAATAGTTTATATAGATTTAACCTATACATTAAGGCTAATTATTATAAAATATTAATGCTTAATATTTCAGCTTTTCGACAAGTTCAGAGGGACAGAGTACGCATTAGAGAAACAAGTATTTTTCTTAGAGTCTTCAAATTGCAGTTGATATCAAAAAACCGCCACATAGGCAGTTTTATAATTTAAAATATCACACAAAGAATTCACTTAAGTAAGATCATTTTCCTTGTTTGAAAATATTCTCCTATCCGTAATTGATAATAGTAAATGCCACTTGCCAATTGATGGCTGAAAACTGAAGACTGTAATTCCACTTTGTAACTCCCTGCAGGTTTGTATTCATCAACAAGCGTAACAATTTCATTCCCAATAATATCATAAACCTTTAAAGATTGGTGAGCGTTGACTGGAGACTGCCAGCTGATTGTGGTACCTGGGTTAAATGGATTAGGATAATTCTGCTCAAGTTTGTAAGCAGTAATTGGACTCCAATTTATTTCAACTATTTGCGAGTATTCAAAGTTTCCCCCTAAGTCTATTTGCTTAAGTCTATAAAAATATTTTCCTTCAACCAAATTTTTATCTGTAAAATTGTATTCACTTTTCTCTGTTGTTGTTCCCTGTCCATTAACAAATCCTATTTTTTCAAAGTTACCAACTGACGACTGCCCACTGACCACTTTACGTTCTATTTCATATCCAAAATTATTTAACTCAGTTGCTGTTGACCATTTGAGCATCACAGCTGACGCATTGGTTGAGACAGTAAATGAAGTGAATTCTACGGGTATAAATCCTTCATAAAAAATAGCAGCATTAAAAATTTCCTGAACAAACTGTGGTGCTACAAGTTCGGTTGCATCACTGTTGGGATGACTGTCACCGGAGCTAGTTGCATATTCTAATTTAAGCATCCCGTTCTCATCTGCTAATTTGTGGAAGTAATCAAACACATATACGTTAGATGGAAACAACCCAAACAATTGATCATTCCCCGCCGATAGCGTATCTTTTGCCCAACTACAAAATTGTTCGGCTAATTCTGCCTGTATATAATTTGTTGAATTTGGGACCAATGGAGCATTTGTCCATATTATAAAGAAGGTTTCCGGGTACTGCTTCATTTTGCTGAGTATACTTCTCCAGTGCCATTTATAATTATAGATTGTCTTTATTGACGGATTATTAAGCGTATCTAATGCACTACCCTGCCCAACTATTTTTGAGGATGGGAAACATGATTTAATCACGATAATCTTGTTGTTTGGGAAGTATGGGTATATATTATTATTGAGATCTGAGTTATCAAATATTCTGTGCCAGGTGTACCATTCATTATCATCACTTGGGAACCAATCCTCATCCATTGTAACCACATCGTTCCCTGTATATCCTTTTTGAATGTTGTACAAAGACATTTCATTCGGGATGCTTGTATTGCTTCCATTCGGTCCCCATATATTATTCCCTGTTGAATGATGAAAAAAAATCCCATTTCTAAATAATGACTGTGAGAATATTGTTGAACTTAGTCCGATAATTAAAACAATCGTTATAAATAATTTATTTTTCATTTTATAAATTGCCTGATTAACAAAGTTAAATTTGTAACTAATAAAAAGTATTTTACTAAACTAGAAATGTGAATATTATATGAAATGTCAACTTTTCTTTAACAGGGTATAATTATTACAAAAGATAAAATCAATAGTCTTTTTTAATTCTGATTTTCAATTTAGGCTTTATTTAATCAAAATCATTTTTCTAGTTTGGACATTTGAACCTGATTCAAGTTTATAAATATACATTCCGCTATTTAATTCACTTGCATCCAATTGTAACGTGTAAAC
>Ga0138256_10005349_pt1 | contig 13585 bp, 9 predicted proteins | sample KNB2016incub_MG_FD_105486 | JGI IMG/M metagenome (GOLD analysis project Ga0138256, IMG submission 105486) | Active sludge microbial communities from wastewater in Klosterneuburg, Austria - KNB2014incub_MG | ecosystem: Engineered > WWTP > Activated sludge > Unclassified | place: Austria...
TGGGAGGTGCTGGAAGACTGCACCAAGTTGTACGCGATTTTCGAGCCGCGCACCTGAAGGGTTCAGCGGTGGCACCGTAGCGCTGACGCTCGTTGCTTGGCGCGCGTCGCGGACACGAGCGGGCGCGAGGCAGGGTGCCGATTCGCATGGCAATGACGAATCTGGTGGTAGAATGGCACTTGCTTCGCTATTGCTTGTGAATGGACGTTTTGTCTGAATGGGAGTTTCCATGCAATCCAGTAAGTTTGTTGCCTCGTTTGCGTCGCTCTGTGCTGTGGCGTTCATCGTGGTTTCAGGTGATGCGCTCGCGCAATTCAGTGCGACGGTTACCGCCACTAACGACTACGATTTCCGCGGTGTGTCTTTGTCGGCCAAGAACCCTGCGTTGCAGGCGAGTCTCGACTATGAGTTGCCGAAGGGCTTCGCGGTAGGTATCTGGGGATCGAATATCGATTCTGACTACTACGATTCCGAGATCGGCGAGAAAGTGAACGTCGACGACGATGTTGAGATCGACTACTACGTGACCTATAGCGCTGAAATCAATGAAGACGCATCGTTCAACGCGGGCTTCACGTTCTATGACTATCCGTTCGGTAACGATACCCCGAGCTATCCAGAGTATTACGTCGGCGTCACGCTCAAGTCGCTCGATATCAAACAGTGGTATTCACACAGATTCCTTGGGTTGAACGAAACCGCGCAGTACACGGAATTCAACTACAGCCAGGACCTTCCTAACAACTGGTCGGTGTCCTTGCACGGCGGCTATTCCTGGGGCGACTACTGGAAGAACGCCGGCGGCGAGCTGATGGACTACTCGGTGGGCGTGGGTTATGCGCTGAAGAATTTCAACCTCGGACTCAAGCTCACTGGTACGGATGCGAGCGGTGCCCAGAAGGTGACCGACGACGCGTTCAACAATGAGGCGCGCCTGGTCTTCGCGGTGTCGACTACACTTCCCTGGACTAACGAATAGAGGTCGAACCGGTTTCCGGACGATCACCATGACGAAGTCAGTGGCCGACAGAACCTGGCACGAGCGAGCGCGGGAACTGAGCTTCGCGACCCAAGCCTTCATCAATGGGCGATTTGTCGACGCGCGGTCGGGCGCCAGGTTCGACAGCATCAATCCGGCTACTGGCCGCGTGCTGTGCCAGGTATCGGCAGGCGACGCGGCCGATATCGATGCGGCCGTCGTGGCTGCACGGTCCGTGTTCAACGAAGGGTCCTGGGCGAACATGGCGCCGAAGAACCGCAAGCGGATCTTGCAACGCTTCGCCGAGTCGATCTTCAAGCACCGCGAAGAACTCGCGCTGCTCGAGACGCTCGATATGGGCAAGCCGATTTCCGATAGCTTGAAGGTCGACGTTCCGGCCGCCGCGAACTGCATTCAGTGGTACGCCGAATCGATCGACAAGATTTACGGTGAAGTAGCACCGACCGGGCCGAGCGCCCTCGCAACGATCACACGCGAGCCCATGGGCGTTGTTGGGGCGATCGTGCCGTGGAATTTTCCGCTGGTGATGGCGGCCTGGAAGATTGGCCCGGTGCTGGCGGCTGGCAACTCCCTCGTGCTGAAGCCCTCGGAAAAGTCACCACTGACAGCCATTCGTGTGGCGCAGCTCGCGGTGGAGTCGGGGATTCCCGAGGGTGTATTCAACGTCGTGCCTGGTCTTGGTCAGACGGCCGGGCAGGCGCTGTCGTCGCATATGGACGTGGACGCTATCGCATTCACGGGCTCGACCGCGACCGGCAAACGGGTCATGCAGGCAGCGGCGCAATCGAATATGAAACGCGTCTCGCTCGAATGCGGCGGCAAGTCGCCTAACATCGTGATGGACGACTATCCGGATCTCGATCGCGCTGCGGCTGCAGCCGCTTATGGCATTTTCTTCAACCAGGGCGAGATGTGTTCGGCGGGTTCGCGCCTCATCGTGCATGAGCGCATCAAGGATGTGCTGCTCGAGAAGATCGCGGCCATCGGTGCCAAGATGCAACCCGGTGATCCACTCGATCCCACTACCAGACTGGGCGCGATCGTCGATGAAGCGCAGATGCAGCGAGTGCTGGAGTACATCGGCGCGGGCAAGTCCGAGGGCGCACGTATCTACGCCGGCGGCGAGCGCAAGCTCATCCATTCGGGCGGGTACTTCATCGAGCCGACGGTTTTCGATGCGGTCCGGCCAGCCATGCGGATCGCCAACGAGGAAATTTTCGGGCCAGTGCTGGCGACGATTACGTTCAGGGATGCGGCCGACGCGGTTGCAATCGCTAATAACGTCGTCTACGGTCTGGCGGCTGCGGTCTGGACGCGCGATATCAACAATGCGCATCGTACAGCGCGCGCGCTTCGTGCCGGTACTGTGTATGTGAACTGTTACGATGCCGACGATATCACCGTGCCTTTTGGCGGGTTCAAGCAGTCGGGCATCGGTCGTGACAAGTCGCTGCATGCCTTCGACAAGTACACCGAGCTGAAGACAACCTGGATCGATCTGTCTTGAGCAAGTTGTTCGACGCACCGGTTGCGTTTGTCGATATCGAAACGACCGGTGGACATCCAGCCTACCATCGCATCACGGAAGTCGCCGTGATAGGTGCGACGGGTGACAAGCTCGATTTCAAATGGAGTGTGCTCGTCAATCCGGGTGTTGCGGTGCCGCCCGCCATTCAGCAGCTCACCGGCATCACTAACGAGATGCTTGCGGACGCACCGGATTTCTCATCGATCGCAAACGAACTGCGGGAGCGTTTGGCGGGTCGGCTCTTTATCGCCCACAACGCCCGCTTTGATTACGGATTCATCCGCCGGGAGTTTGCGAACCTCGATCGCAAGTGGCGCGCGCCGGTGCTCTGCACGGTCAAGTTGTCGCGGGCGCTCTATCCCGAGCAACGCCGGCACAATCTCGATGCGCTGATCGAAAGACACGCTCTTGATATGGCGTCGCGCCACCGCGCCATGCCCGATGCGAATGCGCTCTGGCAGTTTTGGCGCAAGATGCGCCTGCAATGGGCGCAACCCACGCTCGAGCGCGCACTGCAAGACGCGTCGCAGAGCGGCGCTCTGCCTGCACAGTTGCCGCCGACCCTGTCCGATGAATTGCCCGAAGCACCGGGCGTGTATCGCTTCTACGGGGAAGGAGACGCGCTGCTTTATGTGGGCAAGGCGCTCAATATCCGTCAGCGGGTGCTCGGTCATTTTGGCGGTGCTGCGAAAGACGGCAAGTCGCAGCGACTCGCAGCGCAGACCCAGCGCGTGGCCTGGCAGGAAACGGCGGGCGAGTTGGGTGCCTTGCTACTCGAGGCGCAGATCGTGCGCCGCGAGCAGCCGGTGTATAACCGGCGATTGCGCGGCGCTGGCGAGCAGTTGAGTTGGCTGCTCGATGATTCCGCCGCGCCGCCGCGTCTGGCGCCCCTTGACCCTGCCGCACTGCGCGCGGGGCATGCTTTCGGTTTGTACCGCAGTGAGCGCGCCGCACGCAAAGCGCTCACTACATTGGCACGCACCAACGACTGGTGCCTGAAGCTGTTAGGGCTGGAGGCCGGCGAGGGTTCGTGCTTCGGCTATCAACTGCAACGCTGCAGCGGTGTGTGCCTGGGTCTCGAATCGCCTGCTCGGCACATGACGCGCGTCAAATTGGGCCTGATTCGCGAGCAGTTGAAGCGCTGGCCATTTGAAGGCCCTGTCATGGTGTGTGAATCGCGCGCTGGCGGGGTCGCTCAGATCCACGTGATCGACGTGTGGCAACACCTGGCCACAATCGAGTCGGCCCACGACGATGGGATTGATCACTCAACTGTCGCAGAGCTGATCGAACGATCGACTGCCTTCGATTCATCGTCTTTCGATATCGACAGCTATCGTATCCTGACGCGTGCAATCGGCAGTGAGCGTCACCGCGTGAAGCCGCTGACGCGCGCGCGCAGAAGCGACGTTGCATTCGATCCAATCGTCGCCGGCGACCACTCCTGACGTGAACCAGCTGCGCTTAATCGCCAGCGCAGCGCGCGGCTTCGGCGATTTGTTAGCGCGCGAACTTGCCGAGCTTGGCGCTGGCGCCGTACGCGAGCGGACCGTCGGCGTGGATTTGCAAGGCACGCTTGAAACCGCCTATCGCGTCTGTCTCGAGTCGCGCATCGCGAGCCGCTTGTTCCTGGTGGTGGCGGAGTTCGATGCGGCAGATGAAGCCCAGTTTTATGCGCGCGCCCGCGAGATACCTTGGACCGAGCACGTCGATCCCACGGGTACGCTCGCCTGCGATTTCAGCGGTCGACACCCCACGATCACTCATACCGGTTTCGGGGCGCTGCGGCTGAAGGATGCAATCTGCGATCGATTGCGCGAAGCAACCGGGGCACGCCCGAACGTTACCGCCGAGAGACCTTCCGTGCGTGTGCATGCACACGCCAACGGTCGCCGCATCGTTGTTTCGATCGACCTGTCTGGCGAGGGATTGCATCGGCGCGGCTATCGCACTGAAGCCGGCGAAGCTCCGTTGCGCGAGAATCTTGCCGCTGGCTTGTTGGTGCGCGCGGGTTGGCCCGCGTATTGCGAACACGGCGTTGAGTTTCTCGACCCCATGTGCGGCGCCGGGACGCTCGTAATCGAGGCTGCGCTCATCGCCGCGCACCGTGCGCCGGGGATGAGACGCGACTATTTTGGCTTTCTCGGTTGGCGTGGCCACGATCCTGAGCTCTGGCAGCGAGTTCGCGAGGCGGCGGCAGCGCGCGAACGACCGTTGCGTGGTGTTGTGCGCGGGTGTGACGCTGATCCGCATGTCCTGGATGTCGCTCGGGCTAACGCGGCCCGTGCGGGCTTTCAGCATGCTGTTACGTTCGAGCCCGCGGCGCTGTCTGCCGCGCGTCCGGCGGGGTCCGCAGCGGGGTTCTTGGCTACCAATCCGCCGTACGGTGTGCGGCTCGAGGATCGCCAACGTGCCGCTCAGTTGATGCGCGAGTTGGGCGCAACGCTACGCACCCATTTCGACGGCTGGCGAGCCGCCGTGTTAGCAGGCAGCGCGGACCTTGGTCTTGAGCTCGGCATTCGGGCCGAGCGAGTGCACACCATTTGGAACGGCGCTCTCGAGTGTCGTCTGTTGCGCGTGCACGTGACGGCAGAGCAGTCGCGGTCGCTGATCCACAAGTCACAGACGGCGCGTATCGAGCCGTCGTTCGCTGAGTCAGCGGGCGCGAAGATGTTCGCGAACCGCATAGCCAAGAATTTGAAGGCGCTCGCGCCGTGGGTCAAACGCGAAAGCGTCAGTTGCTACCGACTCTACGACGCTGACATGCCCGAGTATTCATTCGCGATTGATCGCTATGCCGAGGCGAACGGTGAGCGCGTGTGGCTCTATGTTCAGGAATACGCGGCACCCTCATCGATCGAAGCCGATGCGGTGGTGCGCCGGCGCAACGAAGCGCTCGCGGCACTTCCGGGCGCGACCGGCGTTCCGGCCGATCGCATCCATTTGCGTATGCGCCGCAAGACCGCTCGCGGGGATCAGTATCAAAAGCTCGCCGACGCCAAGCAGTTCGTGCTGGTAGAGGAGGCTGGCCTGCAGTTCTACGTCAATTTTACCGACTACCTCGATACCGGATTGTTTCTCGATCACCGACCAACCCGTGCGCGGCTGCGCTCCGCGGCGGTACGCAGGCGCTTCCTGAATCTGTTTGCCTATACGGGAACCGCTACCGTGTACGCGGCTGCCGGTCGTGCACGATCGACCACGACGATTGACATGTCAGCAACGTACCTCGATTGGGCGCAACGTAATCTAACCGTGAACGGCTTGTCTGGACGCGAGCACGAGTTCATACAAGACGACTGCATTGGCTGGCTCAAGGGTGCCGTGGCGGCGCGTGCGCGGTTCGATCTGATCTTTCTCGACCCACCGACGTTCTCAAACAGCAAGCGTATGCAAGATGTGCTCGACGTTGAGCGCGATCACGCCGATCTGATTCATCGTTGCATGGCGATTCTGGCGCCTGCCGGATTGTTGGTCTTTTCGTGCAATGCGCAGCGCTTCAAACTCGATGCGCCGCTGGCTGAGCGGTACGCCGTTGTCGACATTACTCAAGCGACGATTCCGAAGGATTTCATACGCAATCCGAGGATTCATCGTTGTTTTGAGATTCGACACAAGGGTTGATCCGTTCCCGGCACCCCGTAGACCGAGTTGTCGTCGATCGACAGCTTGCAACTACGGCAATTCCTCGGGCTTGACGCGCGTAGCAACTCAGTCGTGCAGCCCCAGGAACACGTGCATGCGCTCCAGTTCCTCGGCCCACGCATTCTTGAACGCCGCATCACGAGGTGCCTTGTCGGCAAAGCCGAGCGTACTCGTGAGCTTGCCGTCGACCAACGACAGGTTGCCCCAGCCGATCACCCGTTCGCCGCGCAGCAGCGGCAGCGCGTAATAGCCCAGCTTGCGTTTGGAGGGCGGCGTGTAGGCTTCGAACTTGTACGTCCAGCCCCAGAGCAGCTTGAAGCGCGTGCGATCCCAGACCACCGGGTCGAAGGGCGCGAGCAGGCGCACCCGATCATCGGGCGCATATTTTGGCGAGGCAGGGTTCTCGTTGGCCGGCCAGTACCAGAGGGTGCCGTCGAGTTGCATGCTGGACAGGCGCTCGTGCGCGAGGAGCATCGCAGCCTGGGTGTGTTCGGCGAGGTGTGGTGCGCCGTAACGCAGCAGGCGCGCGAGGTAAGTCAGGCTTCTCGCGGGCAGCGGGGCATACTTGCGCACCACCAGCTCAAGCAGCGCGGCCGAGCGTTTCATCTGCGCGGCGGGGCTGTCGTCGCTCGGCAGGTGGCCGGCCAATTCGTACACGCGTGTGCCACCGTCACGTCGCGCCACGCGCAGCAGGCCGCGGTAGTGCATGTGATCGAGCAGCTGCGTACTGGCGCTGGACGAACCTCCCCAGTAGCTCTTGATTCGACCGTGGGCGAATTGCTTTTCCACTTCGCGAGGATGTACGCAGCCGCGTTCGCGGACGAAAGCAAGTACGTCGGCGGCCTTTCCCTGAGTGGCTTTGTCCCACGGCCTTGCCGCCACGCGCGGGTGCATCAGCGCCAGGTGTTCGCGTGGCAGGAAGCCGTAATTGACGAGGTAGTCTTCCTCCACGGCGAGCCGCGGGTAGCGCCTTTCAAGGTCCCCGGCGCGGTAGCCGTTCACGCGGTGGCGCAGTGTGAGGTCCTGCGCCCGCGCCGGTGCGCGGATCGGGTCAGCTTGCAAGAAGCCGAGCTGCTTGATGGCCAGCCCGAGTGTCGTGGGCTTGAACAGCGTGCGCGCAACGGCATAGCGACGCAGGTGGTCCAGGGTCATCTTGGGCATGCGCGTATTCCAGAGCGAGTCGCAGCGCGCCGATGATGCCATGCATCACGTCACGTTAGGCCAGCGATTGACAGGCAGGACCCATTTGCTAGGTTAACGATGTGAAAAAGACAATTTCAGGTGGTCTCGTCCACGAGTTGCCTGCTGACTTAGTCGATGCGTTGATCGAAACAAGAGATATCGCCAACCTCTGGGAAAACCTGACGCCAATCGCCCGAAACGAGTTCATCTGCTGGGTTGAAGATGCAAAACAGGAAAAGACTCGTGTTAGGCGCATCAGGCGAACTGTCGAGGAACTTCTCGCAGGGCAAAAACGCCCGTGCTGTTGGGCAGGCTGTATTCATCGCACCGACAAAAAGCCCAGCAAATGGCAGCAAGAAGTGTTGATAGGCGGAAGGTCGAAACAGTAGGTATTCAAGTCGACCTTACCGACGGGACCGATGGATCGACGCGATCCAGTGCCGACACCCCAAACAGCGCGGCCATAGGCCCGTGACTGGACGCTGGACAAAGCTGGTTAGTCGCCGAGCCGCTGGGCCGCGTCACTCAAGTGTTTTCTGAGCGCCATGATGCGCCGGTCGCGCCAGGCCTGGCGCGCCGATAGCCGATCGAGCGGTGTTTTCTGCGTGAGCGTGCGATGGATCTTCGTCGCCAGATCGGGGCCCCATTGATAATCGGTGCGCGCATCTTTTGCGACAGCACGCATCATGCTACCGAGATTATCGACGAACCCCTGAAAGCCACCCGTGGCGTTGAGATGCGCCACTTCGAACGGACCAATGAATGCCCAGCGCAGCGCGAGGCCGTGCTTGAGTACCTTGTCGACGTCTTCCGCGGAGCAGTAGCCTTCGCCTACCAGGTGCAGGGCTTCTGCCACTAACGTGTACTGCAACCGATTCAGGATGAATCCGGGCACCTCGCGCTGCACGTGGATCGGTTCCTGGCCTACCTGCTTCATGAATGCCGTGCAGTGAGCGAGGGTGTCGGGCGTCGTCCAGGGCGTAGGGCAGATTTCCACAAGGGGTATGAGATACGGCGGATTCACGGGATGAGCCACCAGACAGCGCTCGGGGTGGGTAGCCGCATCCAGGAACCGGGAGCCGGCGATGGCGGACGTCGAACTGGCCAGAATGGCATCAGAAGGCGCGAATCGTCCCAACTGGTCGAACACCGCTCGTTTGACGGCAAGGTCCTCGCGCACGCTTTCTTGAACATAGCTCACGTTCGCGACGGCGGCTGCAAGTGATGCGGCTGGTTCGAGTCTGCTCAGTACCCGCTCGGGATCTTCGATGAGTTGCGCGGCCGCCAAATCGTTAACGCTTTGTCGAATGGCCGGCAGTGCGCGCTGCTCGATCGATGCAGCTGCGCAGTCGAACAGTCGAACTGTCAGGCCGGCGCGTGCAAATACGATGGCCCAGGCGCGACCGACGTTGCCGACGCCGACGCAGGCTACGGCTCTCCCAGTCACTGCGGATCGAGCCGCACGATTCGCCCGCGCGCGTCCTCCGTCAGGACATACAACAGGCCGTCGGGCCCTTGTCTGATATCACGGACGCGCTGCCCGAGTTCGATTACACGCTCTTCTGTGCCAGCGGTCGCTGCCGTCGCGGCCATGGCGACAGGCACACGCGTGACAAAGCGAAATTTGAGCGAGCCGACGAAAAAGCTGCCTCGCCAATCCTTGCCGTACTTGTCACTTGTCAGATACGCAAGTCCTGAGGGCGCGATCGACGGCACCCAGTACTTCACCGGTTGTTCCATGCCCGCCTTTTCCGTGATGCCGCCGCCGATCTTTCCGCCGCCGTAGTTCTCGCCGTAAGTGATCACGGGCCAGCCGTAGTTTTTGCCGGCCTCGGGGTGGTTCAACTCGTCGCCGCCCTGTGGTCCGTGCTCGGTGGTCCAGAGCCGACCCTTGTCGTCGAGCGTGGCCCCTTGCAGATTGCGATGACCGAAGCTCCAGATCTCGGGCAGGGCGCCGCCGCGTTGTGCGAACGGATTGTCGGCCGGCACGCCGCCGTCCTTGTCGATGCGCACCAATTTGCCGTGATGATTGTCGAGTGTTTGTGCGTCCTGCATGCGCGAGAAGCGCTCCCCGAGCGTCAGGAACAGATTGCCGTCCGGTGCTTCGACGATTCGGCAGCCGAAGTGCGCGCGGCTCTCAACCTTGGGTGCCTGGCGAAATATGACTCTGACGTTGTCCAGGCTGCGTACATCCTGCGCGACCGTTGCGCGTGCCAACGCTGTGCTGTTGCCGCCAGCGCCAGCTTCGCTGTAGCAGAAAAATATCGTTCGATCGCGGGCGAAATTGCTGTCGACGAGCACATCGAGCAGCCCCCCCTGGCCCTGGTAGACCACCTTTGGCACGCCCGTCAGCGGCGCGCCGAGCTTGCCATTCAAAGTAGCGTGACGCAATTGCCCGGGCCGCTCAGTGACCAGCAGTGAGCCGTCGGGCAGAAACGCGAATGACCAGCCCATGTTCACGCCGTCCACCACTGTTGTGGCGCGAACGCCGGCCGCGTTAGTCGCCGCGCAGACGAGCAGGCCTAACACCAAGGCAAAGTACGGTGTGCGCAAATTCTTCATGGCATTTTCCTCGTCAACTCTGTCATACGAATCGATCCCCGCTGCTGCGGCGCGGGCCCGGAAAGAAGGCATTCGTGCACCGCACATACTCCTGGTAGGCTGGGCGTCGTTCACCGATGTTCCGCTCCAGCAGCGTCACGCCGGAGACGCGCAGCAATAGTACGGACATCACTATCGGTCCCGGCAGTGCCCACCATGCGCCGGCGGCCAGGGCTATCAGGAAAAACCCCCACCAGACGCAAAAATCGCCAAAGTAGTTAGGGTGGCGGGTGTAGCGCCACAAGCCTCGGTCCATCACTTGTTGCTGGTTGGCCGGGTCCGACTTGAACCGCGTCAGCTGCCAATCGCCGCCGGCTTCGAACAGGACGCCGATCAACCACAGCGCCGCTCCAAAGTAGTCCAGCCAGTTGATCGCGGCCGGGCTCGCGATCGCTCCGAGCAGCGGCAGGGAGATGATCGAGGCCAGTGCGGCCTGCAGCCAGAACACGAGGTACAGACTCTTGGCGGCAAAATGCGGCTCATTGCGGACTCGAATCGCCTGGTAACGACGATCCTCGCCATGGCCCCAGCTGCGCACTCCGATGTGCAGACTCAGACGCACTGACCAAAGGCCAAGCAAAATGAGTACGAATGTCGTGCGCGGACCGGCCAGGTCGACCGTCAGTGCGTAAGTCAACCCCGCCAACACGAACAAAAGCCCCCACAGCACGTCGACGATTGCGACGTTCTTGAGCGGAACGCTGATCGCCCAGGTGAGTGTCGCGGCCGCTAACAGGACGAGCAGCGCGAGCAGAAACGGTGCAATTTCGAACATTTCCTCAGGCTTGCGTATTTGCTGTCGCCGAACTCGCCAAGCGGCGCTCAGCGCAGTAACCTAGCATGATTGCACTCACGCGCGTATCCAAAGGTCCAAGCCGTGTCATTTGCCCGCTACCGTCGCGACGGCGTCGTCGCAGTCGTCGAACTGAATCATCCCCCACTCAATGCACTGTCGCATGAGCTCAGAACCGCCATCGCGGCTGCGGTTGATAAGGCCGTGGCGGACGAAGCCGTCAAAGCGATTGTCCTGATCGGCAACGACCGCGCGTTTTCGAGCGGCGCGGACATTCGCGAGTTCGAAACCCCGAAGGCGCTTGCCGAACCGAATCTGGACAGCCTCAACAGCGTAGTCGAGGGTTGCCCCAAGCCGGTCGTCGCCGCGATTGCGGGGGCCTGCATGGGCGGCGGCCTCGAGCTGGCATTGAGTTGCCATTTCCGCGTGACGCTTGGCGATGCCAAGATCGCGTTTCCCGAAGTCAAACTAGGACTGGTACCGGGCGCAGGCGGCACGCAGCGCTTCCCGCGATTGGTCGGTCTGGAGCTGGCCGCCAATCTCATCGCATCGGGAAACACGGTGCCGGCGAAGATGTTGAAGGGTACGCGGTTGTTCGATGAGATCGTGACTGACGACTTGCTGCCGGCTGCGATCGCGTTCGCGAAGCGCGTTGTCAAGGACAAACAACCGATCGTGCGGGTCCGTGACCTGACCGTAGATTACCCGCAGGCCGATGCCTACCTGCATTTTGCGCGCACCGGCGCTGCGAGCGTTTCCAAAGGCATGCCAGCACCGGCTCGTTGCGTCGACGCCGTCGCGGCCGCGGTAAATCTGCCGTTTGATCAAGGCCTTGCCGCGGAGCGCACGATTTTTCGCGAACTGATGATCACGCCGGAATCCAAAGCGCTGCGCTACTCGTTTTTTGCGCAACGTGCGGCCAGAAAGATCCCGGACGTGCCGGAATCGACGCTGCAACGTCCAGTCAAATCGGTTGCCGTGTTGGGTGCCGGTACGATGGGCGGCGGCATTGCCATGAATTTTGCCAATGCCGGCATTCCGGTCTACCTACTCGAACTAAAGGCCGACGCACTCGAGCGCGGCATTGCAACGATACGCAAGAACTACGAGTCGAGCGCCAAAAAGGGGCGGTTGAGCACGGCGCAGGTCGAGGAGCGGATGGGGCTGATTAAGCCGACGCTTGAGTACAAGGACATTGCCAGTGTCGATCTCGCGATCGAGGCGGTGTTCGAGGACATCGAGGTCAAGCGGCAAGTATTTTCACGTCTCGATGCCACGCTCAAGCGCGGCGCGATCCTGGCGACCAATACCTCGACGCTCGATGTCAACCAGATCGCCAAGTTCACCAAACGTCCGAAAGACGTAGTCGGCATGCATTTCTTCAGCCCGGCCAATGTCATGAAGCTGCTGGAGATCGTACGCGGTAAGCTCACGGCGAAGGATGTGCTCGCCACCGTGATGGCAACCGCCAAAAAGATCGGCAAGACTGGCGTTGTCTCCGGCGTTTGCGACGGTTTCATCGGCAATCGCATGATCGAGCAGTATTCGCGCCAGGCCATGTTCATGCTGGAGGAGGGCGCGTCGCCGCAGCAAGTCGATCGTGTCATCGAGAAATTCGGCTTCGCGATGGGGCCGTTTCGCATGTCGGATCTTGCGGGTAACGACATAGGCTGGCACATTCGCAAACGTCGCTATGTGGAGCAGCCACAGCTCAAGTATTCGAGCATTGCTGACAAGATTTGTGAGCTTGGTCGCTTTGGCCAGAAGACCGGCAGTGGTTGGTATCGCTACGAGCCCGGGCGGCGCGACGCGTTGCCGGATGTAGAAGTCGAGGAGATCATCGCGGCCGAACGACGCGAGCTCGGGATCAAGCCACGCAAGATCAGCGAGGCAGAGATCGTCGATCGACTGGTCTACGCGCTGGTCAACGAGGGCGCGCAGATTCTCGCGGAGCGAATTGCGCAACGACCTTCCGATATCGATATCGTGTACCTGACCGGCTATGGCTTCCCGGTCTACAAAGGCGGGCCGATGTTCCATGCCGATCAGGTGGGTCTGTTCAATGTCGTGCGCCGGATGCGCGAGTTCGCTGCCAATCCACATGGCGACCCCGGATTCTGGCAGCCCGCGCCGCTGCTGTTAGCATTGCAGGAGCATGGTAAGAAGATCGCTGATGCGCACACGGTGCGCGCCAAGCGGGCGACGCCTGCCAATCGCAAGTCCCCGCGCCGCACCCGTGCGGTCGCGCGCAAGACCGAACGGCCTAACACCAAGAGACTCAAGAAGACGCGACCTGCCAAGGCGGCGAGCAAGCGACGGTCGACCAAGAGGACACGACGATGAGCGATGCGGTAATTGTTTCGACTGCTCGCACGGGGCTCGCGAAATCCTGACGCGGCGCGTTCAATCTGACCCACGGCGCAACGCTCGGCGGCCATGTCATTCAGGCCGCGATCGAACGCGCGGGAATCGAGCCGGCAGAAGTGGAAGACGTCCTGATGGGTTGCGCCAATCCCGAGGGTGCGACAGGGATGAATATCGCGCGCCAGGCGGCCCTGCGGGCCGGCTGTCCGGTCACGGCCGCAGGCGTCACGGTCAATCGATTCTGTTCGTCCGGATTGCAGACGATCGCGTTCGCCGCACAGCGCATTATCGCTGGCGAATCGGACGTGCTCGTTGCGGGTGGGCTGGAGTCGATATCCTGCGTGCAGAACGACAAAATGAATCTGCACATGATCAAGGAGGCGTGGCTCGAGCAACACAAGCCCGAGATCTACTGGACGATGCTGCAGACTGCCGAGAACGTCGCTCAGCGCTACAAGATTCCACGCGAGAA
>Ga0138256_10005350_pt1 | contig 13583 bp, 17 predicted proteins | sample KNB2016incub_MG_FD_105486 | JGI IMG/M metagenome (GOLD analysis project Ga0138256, IMG submission 105486) | Active sludge microbial communities from wastewater in Klosterneuburg, Austria - KNB2014incub_MG | ecosystem: Engineered > WWTP > Activated sludge > Unclassified | place: Austria...
AACCGTCTTGGCCGTTCTTGAGCGCCTTCCGGACGACTGCACGATTGAAGACGTGCAGTATCAGCTGTACGTGACCCAAGCCATCGCGGCTGGCCAAGCCGACGCCGAAGCGGGTCGGGTTGTCCCCACGAACTCGTTGAAGCCGAATTGCGACGCAAGTGGCTGGTCGGGTCCGACCAGTAGCGTGGGCTGCGTCGGCGTCAGCGTCGCTCGACGAAGTCGTCGCGTACATTAACAAAACGTCTCCACAGAACGCCCAGCTGGTCCTTTCAGATACCCTGCAGCCGCCGAGAGCCTGTCGCACCTCGCCGAACGCGGCCGACTGGTGCCGGAGCAATCCCATCCGCCGGCCCGAGAACTGTTTGTTCGAGGATTTCGGTTGATGTACCAGTTGACCGAGACCCAGGTAACCATCGTCGCATTCGTCCGAGGCCGGCGGAGCTTTGCGTCCGCAGAGGGTGCCGGGGACGCGGGCTACCTTGGCATGCAGCCGACAGCGGCGCGTGTCAGAATGAGCGCCGCTGCGGCTGATGCCCAGCGTTAGGCCGACCAAAGTGAGAAAACGACAGTCGAGGCGCGTGACACGGCTTGCGGGCTTGGAAGGAGACGATGAAGTCGAAGGCTGTTATATCTCTGTGGGCTCTTGCTGTTTTCGTGCCCGTACTCTGCGTGTTCGTTGGTGGTTGGCTGTTCTGGACCGTGACCGCGCGCCCTAGTCGGTTTATGGGGGAGCCCGGCGTCACGATAATGCAGGGAATCATCGCCGCATTGCCCTTCGTGGTCCTTGCAGCCATGGCGCCCGCACGGATGCGGACGACCACGGCGGCAGTCAACACAGCACTCGCCTCGGCAGGGGTGGTCGGTTTCGCCGTCACGGCGGCGATCTGGGGAATGTACTACTACGATGGATACGAATTCTGGAAGAACAACGGCAAGGGTGGCGCGAACATTGGCGCGGGAATGCTCATGCTGGCTTCGCCGTTTCTGACAGGCGCACTCATGACGGTCGCCTTCCGAGTGTCTATGAACGCCGCTGGGCGATATCGTAATGAGAAGCAGGCCTAACCGGCCGCTGCAGCCGACGAGCGGCGCGACAATCGCGGCAAGTTGACTAGGAGGGCCGCCGCTCGCGGCTGAGCGGCAGTCGTTAGGCGGATCAAGATGACAACGAAGATCGATAACGGTGGTCTTGGTCGTCCTGCTGTCGTGATGGCGATGTTGCTTGCGGGTTCGGTACTCGTGGGCGCCGCACAGACGGCGAAGACCCTGGGTGCTCTGACGGCCCCGCCCGCGTCGCTGCCGAGTGGGTGCGCGCTTGTGCCTTCGTCGTGGGCACCACCCAGCGGAACGACGATCATCGGAGTGCCGACTCCCGACTTTCCATCCAATCCGTGGTTCGGGACTCAGCGCCAGCTCGTGGCGGCGGTCCGCGAGGCGGTCCACGGCGCGCCATTCGCACCGAGCGGTACGCAACCCCCAAACCGCGCTACGACTGACGCGATCAAGCCTGGGCTGACTGAAGACGTTGTTGAGGCGTATCGAGCGGTGTACATGTCCGCGCAGGGCACCCCGGTTGTTGTTCTTGCCATTAGGTACACGGAGGTCAAGCTGGCGGAAGCAGAACCGCAAGGGGCTGCCAAGTTGCCGCTGGTCGTGAGAGATCGGCAGACCCTATCAGGTCGTCTGGTCCGCGGCACCACGGTGGTGAGCCTGTCCACCGCAGCCGATGCTCCCAATCCGTGTTTCGATGCCCTGTCGGCATTCGTATGGACGTTCAAGTGAGCAACCGCCTAACTTGCGTTGCACGAGACGGCGGCCGGTGCAATCATGAGGCCGCCGCTGGTGAACGCCAGCGTTAGGTGGACCCGCAAGTTCCGGCGATCTATGAAGGTGCGATGACTGATAAAACAAAAAATCGAATTCGTGCCGTCGCCGGTTCCGATCGGGGCGTTGGCATGCAGCGGTACGAGCTGTACCGCAAGGCGTGGGACCAAATTGAGGCCGCTAATCAAAGTGGTTTTTTCCTGGAGGCGATCACCCTTATCGAGTCTTTAATCTCTGACCGCCTTGAGAGTCGCGCAAGGTACCTTACGGGTGAGGACCACGGCTTCAAGAACATCGGACCGCTGTTGACACTTGTTCGCGCTAGAGATCGCGATCCAGACTTCTTGAACGCCTACAAAGCGATCGACGAGTGGCGCCATAAGCGCAATGGGGCAATGCACGAAGTGGTGAAGTTTGAACAGGGTGCCTCTGCGACCTGGGATGAAAAGGTGAAACCGCTGCCGAGTATCGTGAGGCAGGGACGCGCCGCCCTCAAAGCCTATGACACATTGGATAAGCGAGACCGGCGCCTGGCAGGCCGCAGAACCGCAACAGACCCACATGCGTTTCGCGGCTGAGAAGGTAGCCACCTAACCTCGGCTTGCAGCCGACGGCTGATCTTCCCTCGATAAAGTAGACACTTCGACCTGACTGCAGGAGGTGTCCCATGGGACGGCCCGGTCCGCGGAAGGTGCAGTGCTACAGCCTGGAATTCAAACGCGCGGCGGTGGGGTTGAGTCGTCAACCCGGCATGCAGGTGCAGGTCGTGGCGACGGCGCTTGAAATTCACCCGTTCATGCTCTCGCGCTGGCGTAAGGAGTTCCGCGAGGGACGTTTGAAGCCGTCGCGTCGCGCACCGCGACCGCGGCCGCCGAAAGTCACGGTGGTCCGGGAACTCCGTCGCCTCCAGGCCTTGGAAGTCGCGCACCGTGTGCTGCAGGAGGAGCACGCCCTGTTAAAAAAAGCCATCAGGTTCTGTTCCGCTCGACGGGCGACATCTTCGCCTTCATCGAAGCGCAACGAGGAACCTGGTCGGTGACGCGCTTGTGTCGGCGGTACAGCGTGACGCGCGCCGGCTTCTATGCGTGGCGACGCCGCCCCGTGTCGGCGCGCCTCACGCAGGACGAGCACCTCTTGAAGGTCATGCGCCCGCTCTTTGAGGCGAGCCACGGCACGTACGGGAGTCCGCGACTGCACCACGCGTTACATCTCGCGGGGTACGCGGTCAGCCGTCGCCGCGTGGAGCGCCTGATGCGTGTGGCCGGGTGGCGCGCCCGCGTTGCCCGCGTGTACCGACCAAAGGCCGGCACACACCGCTGGTTCGGACAGCACGCCAACCACGTGCAGCGCACCCGCGCCGTGCGGCCGAATCAGATCTGGGTCGGGGACTTGACGTATCTCTCGGTCTCAGGGCGCTGGTGGTATCTCGCGGTGATCCTGGATCAGTGCTCACGCCGCGTCCTGGCGTGGCGCCTGGGCGCCGCGCGGGACTCGCGCTTGACGAGCACCGTGCTCGCGGCCGCGTTGCGCCGTCGGCAGCCAGCACCCGGCCTGATCTTTCATACGGACCGGGGCAGTGAGTTTCTCGGCGCCCGTGTCCGCCAGCACTTGTGCGACGCACACGCACGTCAAAGCATGACGCGTGGCGGCGCGCCAGGTGAGAATGCCCACATGGAGTCGTTCTTTCACTCGCTGAAGGCCGACGGCATCCATGGGCGCACGTTTCAGACGGTGCGCGACCTCCGGCTCCACCTGCGTCAGTACCTGCGCTACTACAATCACCAGCGCCTGCATTCGGCGCTGGGCTACCAATCACCGGTTGACTATGAACGACGAGCCGCGTAGAACATCTACCTGTCTACGAAACCGAGGGAAGATCCCGGCGGCTGGTGAAATCATCTGGTGCCGCCGCGGCTGAAGCCGGGCGTTAGCCGGATCACGAAGGTGCGATCGATGTCGATCTCCACGTTCTATCGGTTCTGTATTTGGTTGCCGCTCCTAATCCCGGCGGCGCTGATCGTCGTGGTCAATTCAGTCGACCTTCGAGATCCCGTTGGCTGGGTCGGAGAGTTGGTCGGCTTCTCGTTGTTCTATGGCGGCGCTCCGTACCTGTTCCTGGCCGTTTGGGCGACCTGGTGGGTCGGCGGACGCAGTGAGCCAGAAATTAAACGCCTGATGTTTCGGGCGCCGCTGTACATGCTTGGGGTCTTTGTCCCGCTGGCGCTCCTGATTGGTCTGGCCGTGGGTGCTGTCGGGCCATGGGCAGGCGTCGCGGGACTTGGGGCGGTCGTCATTCTTGTGCTCGGCTACGCGTACGTTGGTCTCACTGCCTTGCTCCGTCTGGGTGTCAGCAGACTCCTCGCAGTGCGGCAGCCCGGCTAACACGGCATGCAGCCGACAGCAGCGCGTGTCAGAATGAGCGCCGCTGCGGCTGATGCCCAGCGTTAGGCCGCTTTGATCGACAAAGGAGCCGGTATGTCACGTGCGGAGCGCTTCGGAGCAGGAATTGGGATCGCGATCCTTCTCTTCTACATTGCGTCGACAACGCAGTTGATTGACAAGGCAAATGCCCTCACCCTGGCGTTGGCGTTTGCGATTGGTCCCGTCGCCATCGTCGGCGTTCGGAGACTGGCGGACACCTTAGAGCCCGACCTCAAGGGAGCCACCTTGGGAACAGCGCGGCTATTTCTGGTTGTCGCATTTGTCCTGTTCACCGTGATGGTGGTGGTTCAGCAAATGGTGGGGCTGCAGTTTCAGCAGTTCCTGGCCCAGGCGCCAGACCCGGCGAGTACGCAGGCTCTTCGAGTGGTCTATCGGGGAGTCAATCTTGTGCAACTCGGCCTCGACGTGTCGTTCGATATCTTCTATTGCCTGGGCGTGATTGCGCTGGGAGCGACCGTGTACCAACATCCATCGTTTGGCCGACTAGTTGGCGGTCTAGGAATCGTGAGCGGAGCCGCACTGCTGATGATCAATCTGGCGGCGTTTCCGAAGGTACCAGTGGAGGTTGGCTTGGTAGATGTTGGTCCGGTTACCGGTCTGTGGTGGCTGCTCCTCATCGGCCTACAGATTCGCAGGCGGCGACAGAATCCCCCATCACTGGTCGCGGCCTAACACGGCTTGCAGCCGACGGCGTCGTATGAAATCGTTTGGTGCCGCCGCGGCTGAAGCCGGGCGTTGGGCGGACAGACACAAGGAGACCTATGGTGGAACAAGCATCTTTCTATCGCGGCCTTTTCGTTGGGGTGTTGCTGATGCTCGGCGGTCAGGCGGTTGGTTGGTTCATACAGTCGCCCAGTGCGGCCGACCCGAGTGATGCTCGAACGGCCGCTGTTATCTTGCAGGCGGTGGTCGGGTTTGGGGGCGCGATGTGGCTCTTTTCTCGGCAGCGCAGTCGGAAGAGCCGCACTTCGTGACCTATGTTGGCGCTGCTCGCTGGGCAGCCGCCCAACACGCCGTGCAGCCGACAGCGGCGATGCGATTGATGGGCGCCGCCGCGGCTGACGGCCAGCGTTAGGCGGATCCAAATGTCACGATCGCAAGTTCATCGAAATCAACTGATTCTGGTCGCTGTGGCAGCTGCGCTTACGGTCGCGTTGTCCACTGCGTCTCGAGCCGCGAATCTCGCGCCCGATGGCAGCACAGCGAGCCTCGCTGGTCGTGCGGAGGCTGGCGGCGGGCTGGCTGGGGTGACGGTAACCGCGAGGCTCGAAACCGGTGGGCTACTGCACGAGGTTGCGACCGGAAGCGATGGTGCTTATGAGTTCCACGACTTGTCGGACGGCACGTATCGGGTTGACTTCGACCTGGTCAACTTCAACGTGGTGCGTCGGAATGGAGTTCGTGTCCATCGCGATGTGCCCGCGCGCGCCGACGCGACGATGCACATCAGTGCGATGTGCGAGTGTATCAAGTCGGGCCCGATAGCCGCAGACCTCCGTGAGCGGGTTGGGACGGTCGTCACTGAAGGTGGCCACGCTCTCCCGCATGCGTTGCTCGAAGTGAGGGGCTCTGCGGGCCTCGAGTCGGCGTACGCCGATTCCAAGGGTCGGTTTCGCCTCCTGATCCCCGCGAGCGAATTCTGGAGTCTCACCGCCTCGGACTCCGGTTTTCAAGCGGCGACCCAAAAGCTCTCTGGAGCCTCAACGACACCTTTGCTTTTTCGGCTTTTGACCGCGGCGGCGGGCACGTTGCCGGAGGTGCAGGAGATGAAGGAACTCAAACGTGCGTGCCGCTGCGCCGGCGACATCTTTCGGCATCCAGGTCGATAGGTCAGCACCGCCTAACTCGGCATGCAGCCGGCGTCGCATGCAATGATGGGCGCCGCCGCGGCTGACGGCTAGCGTTAGGCCGATACGAGGTGAACTCGGAGATTCGCAATGAACCAGTTGAGCGACTTCGTTGGAACTTGGCGAGCATCACAAGGCGCACCGTACCTAGTGCACACGTTCACCTGGCTGGTCTCTGCCGACGGCCTCCAGGGCCGCTGGATCATGGAGACGGCTGACTCGCCCGACGCTCGCCAGACTGCGTTAGAGAGGCCGCCACGTCGGCTGGAAGTCCCGGTCGTCTCGCCGTGGTTCGAGTCGGGTGTCTTGTACTTTAAGAGAGACGACGGGCCGCTCGTCGGTGAGTTCCGGCTCGAGGGACCTGACAAAGCGGTGGTCGGGGCGGCGGTCGATAAGCTGCCCGCTGAATTTGCGGCACCTGAGTATCGGCGTTCCTTCGAGGGGCATCGGGTCCGCTTGACTCGGCAACACGAAGGCTAACACGCGTTGCACTGGACGCTGAGGGGAACGATCAGGTAGGATTCGGCATACTTGACGTGGCCACATGGACGACGATAATGTGGACACATGTCAAACATCGGCGTTCGTGAACTGAAGGCGCAGTTGAGTCGGCAGCTCAAGCGTGTGCAGCAAGGCAGTCGTCTCACCATCACCGACCGCGGCAGGGCCATCGCCGTGTTGTCGCCCGTGGAGGCGCAGGCAGGCGCTGAATGGGCGTGGCGCATGGTGGCCGCTGGGAAGGCCAGCTGGAGTGGTGGCAAGCCGCGCGGTCTCACACCACCGGCCATCGCCCGCGGCAAGGCCACGTCCGAAATGGTCATTGAGGACCGGCGATGACGCTGTACCTCGATACCTCGGTCATCGTGAAGCTCTACATCCGTGAGGATGATTCAGACGACGTGGCGGGGGCCGTGACGGATGCGACGGTCGTGGCCACTTCGTGGCTCGCGTATCCGGAGGCGTGCGCGGCGTTTGAACGGCGGCGCCGCGACAGGAGCGTGAGCCCGGCCGCGCTGAAGGCGGCCAGGCAGGCGTTTGAGGCCGATTGGACATCGTGGATCGCGGTCGGCATCGACACCGATCTCGTTCGCCACTCGGCGCGCCTTGCGGAAAAACACGGCCTGCGCGCGGCCGACGCCGTTCACCTGGCGTCCTTCGAGCGTATTCTCGCGTCTGCTGAGGATGACGATGTGCGGTTCATGTGTGCCGACGCTCGCTTGAGCAAGGCCGCACGCAGCCTCGGCTGAGCCTTGCCGAAGCCCGGCCATCGTCATTGAGCATAAACTGACCAAATGGCCAGATCGGATCCTGCCAGGGCCCTTGTGGGGTGGCCGCGTGCCGGCCGGGCGCTTGCGGTCGCGCTCGTGCTGACCCTCGCCGCCGGCGCCGTCGATCTCCCTGGTCAATCGAAGCCGCCATCCACTCAGCCCGCCAAACGTTTCCGGACCCACACCGACACCTATCCAGCGCCCAGGTTCGAGTCGGTGGACGCGTGGAAGAGGCGCGCCTCGTACATTCGCGAACATGTGCTGGCGTCGGCCGGACTTTTGCCGATGCCCGAGCGAACCCCGCTGCGCGCGCACGAGTTCGGCAAGGTGCAACACGACGATTATTCCGTGTCGAAGGTGTACTTCGAGAGCTTGCCGGGGTTCCTGGTCACCGGCAATGTCTATCGCCCCGCCGGCAAGGGGCCGTTCCCAGCGGTCCTCTCTGCGCATGGGCACTTTGAGGGCGGACGACTGGAGAACACGCCGCTCGTCTCCGGGCCGGGCCGTGCGATCAGTCTTGCCAGGCAGGGCTTCGTGGTGCTGGCCTACGACATGATCGGCTTCACTGACAGCCGGCAGCTGACACATGACTTCGGCGGCCGGCTCGAAGCACTGTGGGGCTTGAGTCTTGGGGGGCTGCAGCTCTGGAACTCGATACGGGCTCTGGATTTTCTTGAGAGCCTGCCCGAAGTGCGGCGCGGCGCTATCGGCGCGGCCGGGGCCTCCGGGGGCGCGACCCAGGCGTTCCTGCTGGCGGCGGTTGATGACCGCGTGGCCGCCGTAGCGCCTGTGAACATGATTTCCCTCAGCGAGCAGGGGGGATGCGTGTGTGAGAACCCGCCGGGGCTGCGCCTCGATACGACCAACGTCGAGATTGCCGCGACAATCGCGCCGCGCCCGCTCCTCCTGGTGTCTGCGATTGGAGACTGGACATCCAACACCCTTGAAAGGGAGTACCCGGCCATCCGCACGCTGTACAACCTCTCGGGCGGCCAGAACCTCGTGCAGGCGGTGCGGTTTTACGCCGAGCACAACTTCAATCGCGACGCCCGCGAAACGGTGTACGCGTGGATGGCGCATTGGCTTCAGGGCGCCCCCGCCGGTGTGGTGCGACTCGAGCGGCCATTCACCGTCGAGCCCCCGGGCGACCTTCTGGTGTTCCACGAACGTCCGCTGCCCGATGGCCTCCTGACCCCCTCAGAGCTGACCGCCGCGTGGATCGATGCCGCGCGCCGCCAGCTTGCTGTGACCTCTGCCGACGTTCGCGTTCGAGCGCTTCGGCACGCACTGGGCTACGGGTATGAAACAGCGGTCACGGCGCCGCCTCGGCCGAAAGCCGGCGACAAGACCGTATTGCTGGCCGGCGTGAGTAGTGCGCTGACCGCCGCGGTGCGACGAGCCGGCTACACGGTCCGGTCCATCGCGTTTTCGCCGTTCGACGCCAAAGCCGCCGCAGAGACGCCGCACTTCGACACGTACAACCGGACGCAGGCCGCCGCTCGAGTCGCCGATATGGTTGCCGCCATACGTGCGAATCCAGGCGCGCCTCTGATTGCGTCAGGTCACGCCGCGCTTGCCGGCCTGCTCGCTGTCGCCGTCGCGCCGGTGCCGCTGGCGGTGCTCGACGTTGACCGGTTCGATACGTCGAGTGATGCCGCGCTCCTTGAGCACCTCTACGTCCCCGGACTGCAGCGCGCGGGCGGGCTACCGACTGCAGCCACGGCGGCCGCCGGCCGCGTGCTCGTCCACGACGCAGGCACGGCCTTTCGGCTGAACGGAATAGACGTGCAGCCGGCCCCACTCACCCCCGCCGCCATCGTCAATCTCCTCCGCGCCAGACGGCCTTGAGGTAGCCATCCTCGTAGCGCGGCCTGGGTCTCAAGGCCGCGGACACCCGCGCTAGTGCGTGAGGCCGTAGATGATGGCGTTGACGCCCAGCTTGAACGCTTCGTTTGACTGCTCGATCGGCCGCAGCCCGCGGCCAGACCACTCCCAGAACTGCGAGATGTCGGTGTTGTAGTTCACGAACATCTGCATCCGCTTGCTCGGGTCATTGCCTTCAAACAGCCCGCGGAAGATCGGCCGGCCCGCGTTGTAGGCCTGCGGAAAGATGTCGAGCGATTCGATCGCAAAGAACTGGCTGAAGATCGGATGCGAGATATCGAGGTCGATGAACTTTCCCTGCGGCATCACGCGCTGCATGTTGTCGGCAAACTGATCCCACCCGCGGCCACCGCGCCACTCGGCCGTCTTGAAGTCGTCCACGATGACGAAGCCGCCTTTGTCGAGGAACGCGCGCAGATTACGTCCTTCGACGTCGGTCATCTGCCACCAACTCACTTCAATGAGATAGAGCACCGGGTAGCTGAAGATCTCGGGATCTTCGAGCGAGAGAGTGTTCGTGCCTTGATGGCCGCTCACCGTCGTGAACGACTCGAGAATCTTCATCAGATTCTGTTCCGACGTGGGGTAGCCGTGTGACCACGCCGGCTGGCCGCGGTACCAATAGCCGCCGGGCAACGTCTCGTATGTGAGCCGGACGAACGCGAAGCGGCCGTCGTAGGGAATGTTGGTGGCGGTAGGCACTCGGCCCAGCGCCGAGTCGAGCGCGCCGAAACGGCCCCTCTGGGCGATCACCACCCCGGCCCCTGCCAGGCCGGCCAGCAGGAGGGCGATGCCGACGCCGACGCGCACCTTCATGAAAGAAAGCATAGTGTATCGGAAGGATGTTCCGCGGACTGGCCCTCGCACTCATCTTCCTGCTGACCCCGCACACCGGCGTGGTCCAGGTGGCCAGTGTCCTCCGCATCACGGTCATCGTCGTCGACAGCACTGGGCGCGCGACGCCGGTGCCGCGCCATGCGCTGCTCATCAGTGAAAACCCCGCGAGCGCTCCGCCGCGGCGGATCCTGACGTCGCTTGAAGGCGCCGCCGAGATTCGACTTGCGCCGGGTAACTACACGGTGGAGTCGGACCGCCCCGTGGCGCTTGATGGCAAGGCCTACCAGTGGACGATGGTCGTGGACGTGATGGGCGGCCGCGACGCGGTGCTCGAGTTGACGGGTGAGAACGCCGATGTGGGGCCCATCACGGATGCGGCAAATTCGACGGCGGCCGCACCAGATGCAGACCCATCCTCGCTGCTCGCCACGTGGAAGGACAGCGTCGTGGCCATCTGGACCGCCACGGCTCACGGGTCGGGGCTCCTCATCGATGCACAAGGGCTCGTGCTGGCCGACCAGAACGTGATCGGCACGGCGGCGTCAGTGGAAGTGCAATTGTCGGCGAGCGTGAAGGTGGCCGGCGTCGTTGTCGCATCAGATGCCGTGCGTGGGATTGCGATCGTCAGAATCAACCCGTCATTGGCGGCGTCGGCGAAGACCCAGCCGCTCGCATGTGAGACGACGGCCGGGCCTGTCGTAGTGGTGGGCGACGACATCACCGCGATCGAGGCGCCGCTCGACCGATTGCGGGGCAGCAGGAGCGGATCGATCGACGTCATCCTCCCGAATGTCATCGATTCCAGTCTTCGCGCGAGTGTCGGCGGCAGCGGCGCACCAGTGTTTGGGCCCGCGGGCCAGTTCATCGGACTCACCACACTGGTTCCCGAGCGCGACGGCGAACGGTCCGACCGCACCCGGATTGTACGGGTGGGCCGATTGTGTGAGGTCGTCGGGTCGGCGGCAGAGAAAATCACAGCCACCCCGCCGCCTTCGGCCGCGCAATTACCCGTGGAGTCGCTCCGGCCGTTCCCGCCCGTTCCAGCCGGTGCTGCTCCGCAGAGCGGCGCAGGCCGGCCGACTCCGTATCAACTGGCGACGTCGGACTTCGATGTTGAGTTCATCACGCCGGTGCAGGTCAGGGCTTCCCAGGCCGCCCAGGCTACCGGGGTTCGACAATTCGGCTTTGGCAACTGGTCCAGGTACGTTGAGGAAGTGCCGCCGGTGTTGCTGATTCGTGTCACGCCAAGGTTCGTCGAGAGTTTCTGGGCGAGAGTCGCGCGTGGCGCGGTGATGACCCAGGGCGTCTCACTGCCGCCGCTCAAACGCCCCAAATCCAATTTTGAACGGATGCGCGCGATGTGTGGTGACGCCGAGGTGGTGCCTGTGCACCCTTTCACACTCGAGCATCGACTGACCGACAAGGACACCATCGTTGAAGGCCTCTATGCGTTTGATCCCGAGGCACTGACACCTACGTGCAAGACCGTCACGCTCCAGGTGTTCTCGGAAAAAGAGCCTCGGAATGGGGACACGCTCGTCGTGGACGCCAAGGTGATTCAACAAATCTGGCAGGACTTCGCGCCTCACCGGGTTACTCCGGGCCTGGCCGCAGGACCGGCTGGATCGTCATCACGTCCCGCTCAAACAGCGACGGCTGCTCGGGGTCGCTGAAGACCGCTGCGTGGTCGTCTGCCCCGAACGCACGCTCAAGCCGTGAGGCAAAGTTGTCAGTGAGGACGCGGACGTAGTGCGCGGCGTCGTAGTCGTGCGTGTCGATCCACACAGACGTCGCATACGCGTCCTCATCACGTTCCGGCACAATCGCTCCGGTGCCTCGCGACGTCCTGTACACCCGCACGCGTTCGCCGATCCCCCACGTCGTGCGCCCGGATGCCAGGACCGCTTCATAAGACAGTTCACGGCGGGTTGCGCGGACGGCCTCGTACTCTTCAGGCGATTTCGTGAGACGCACTCGAGACGACACGTCATACGTCGCCATCGTCCGTCTGCGGAGGGCGAAGACGCTGTCGAGGTAGGCCTGTCTGACGCCCGGCACATCTTCGGTCAGCAGGCACCGAATCGCGCGGCGCAGAAACGCCTCGCCAAACGGTTCCGCGCGGCTTGAACGAAAGGCCACACCACGCAGGGTGAGACGGTCGTCGTACGAGAGCAGGGCGTAGTTCTTCGGCTCGTGCGACAGCATCGCGGCATAGCGGCCTTCGAACTCCAGGTGCACAAGCGGTGGCAGCAGTGCCGCCACTTCGGACACCACCCGGCGTTCGTCGCTTTCTGTCCAGGTGTCGCCGACTGAAAAATACACACCGTCTGTGTCAGCCTCAAGCAACTGGACTCCGCGAGCAGCCAGCTCACGGCAAATCAGCGCAAGCGTTTCCCGGCCCCGTCTGGTGACTTCGTTTGCCGCGTTGACGTCGGCAAATCGCGTCAGGCCCCCACCAGCCGCGAGATAGCCGTAGGCCGAGTTGACCACCAACTTGATGGCCGCCGACATCGCTTCGTGGGAATGGCGCTCCGCCGAACCCGGCGGCGCGGCCTTTCCTGCCGCCTTCGCAGCCAGGCGGCGCTCGACCAGGCGATCGACGATGGTGAGGAGGACGCCGAGGCGGTCGCGTGATGGCCCGATCCGGAAGGCACGCATGAGGGACGGGTACAGGCTGGCGACGTCGGCTTTGACCACGCGCTGGGCCACGCCGCTGGCAAAGAGGTGCAGGGCCGCGCCGGTGTGCTCGGTGCCATCACCGGGGCGATGGGCCGGCAGGGCCGCGTTGGCGCGCACGTACGTACGCACAATGAGAGGGTCGATGATGCCGGTGGCGGCGCCTGCGTCGGCGAGTCTCTCGTATCGTCGTGGCGCCATCTTCGCGAGCGCGAATGCGGCGCCTCCGAGGATGCGCGCGATGGCGGCGGCCTCCTCGACGTCTGCGGCCGCGTAGCGACGGACGCGGGCGGGATCGGTCCGAAAGACGTTGAAGATCTGATCGCCTCGGATCAACTCGCGATCGGGCCCCGCCACACCCAGGTGCCTTGCCACGGCCTTGAGGCCGTGCCCGGGCAACTCACGCACCGCGAAGTCATAAGCGCGAACAGCATCGAGCGTGTCGATCAGCTCACGGCCCGGTGCCACGAACCGCACGCGCCGCGCACTGCCTTCGTCATCACGCACGCCGCGACGAGCCGCCCGGCGACGAAGGGAGGCACCCGGCACTCTGCCCAGTTGCAGCTGGAGGCCGAGCGTTCGAGCGCGCCGTTCCAGGAACGGCAGATCGAATCCGTGCAGGTTGTGATTCTCGATGACGTCCGGATCGGCTTCCGCAAGCACAGCCGCCAGTCTGCGGAGCAACTCACTTTCTGCCCGGTCGTCGTCGCCGTCGGCTTCCAGCATGTGCACGCGGCCTTCGGGGTCACGCACGGCGATCATGAACACCCGGCTCCGCCTCGGGTCAAGACCGGTGGTTTCAATG
>Ga0138256_10005351_pt1 | contig 13583 bp, 15 predicted proteins | sample KNB2016incub_MG_FD_105486 | JGI IMG/M metagenome (GOLD analysis project Ga0138256, IMG submission 105486) | Active sludge microbial communities from wastewater in Klosterneuburg, Austria - KNB2014incub_MG | ecosystem: Engineered > WWTP > Activated sludge > Unclassified | place: Austria...
AAGCCGCTGCCACTGTAGCAATCTCCGAAATAACCGAAGACTTCAAAAAACCTAAAGGTCGAATACCAAGAGCCTATCACCGAACCGTTAGCCGTGTCAATATCTTTTTTAATCTTGTTAAACAAATACGGCTTCCGGAGACGGATGTCTTCGAAAACGCCTATATTTATTCTTGGCAGGGGTCATCATCCACCGGTCTACTTTGAGTTGTTGCGAAGCGCTAGAAAAGGCGTACCTTCAAAGGTTCCTCCACCAGCTGCCTCGGAACCGGTAATCATTCGCCGCCCATTTTTAGTCGCTTCATTGATCCAAAGCAGCCGATTACGCCGTTTCATCGAGCCGCTTCACGGCTTCAAGTAGTAGCTTATCGTCCGTCTGGGCGTAGACGGTCGTGATGCTCATATCGGAGTGAGCAAACAGATTCTGCACGATTAGGGGATTTGTGTTTCTTCGAATCAACTCGCTCGCAAAATAGCTTCTAAGATCGTGGAAGTGATAGTTCTCCTCCCTTGTCCCACCTTTCTTGTTTATCCCTGCACTAAGGAGCGCGGAATACCAACGCTTACGGAAATCCTTAACCGGAAAGGGCAACTGATGGTCCTCGATCATAGCTTTTAGAATCTTGGTTGCGGTGGCGTTGAGCGGAACCAGACGGGGCGGCCTGCCCTTCGATCCGATGACAAAAACATGTTCATTTTCGAAATCGATAACATCTTCGGTAATCGCAACGAGTTGTCCACGCCGTAATGGAAGGTTGACTGCGAGGACTATCAGTCGATAAAGCAGCGTATCCTTCTCCAACTCAGCCCACAGGGCTTCCTTTTGTTTCGGATTTAGCAGTCGTCTTCGAGGGGGCGGTTCCGGTAGAGCCTTCACGTACTGCATCGGGTTGCGTTCCAGAATTCCCTCCTCACACGCTAAGCTGAAGATCTTCGACAACGTCGACATGATCCGGTTGATCGACGCCGATGAGAGTTCACTTTCTTTCTTGCGTTTGTTCTGGCGAGTTTGAAGCTTGGTCCGGCAGTTCCGACAATCCTGAGGGCTGATGCTGGATATAGTCTGTTTCTTAAAGTATCCGAGGAGAAGTCTAATATACAGCTCCTTTGCCCCTTGATTGACATTGTTCTGCTGGAAGTACGGCCGGTACTTCTGTTCGATAAATGTGGCCAGTGTGGTCGTGGTGTCTGTGACGTTATAGCTATGATCGAAGGAGGCTTTGATGATCTGCCTCTCGGCCAATTCAGCTTCTTGTTTGGTCTTGGCTTCGGGAACACTCTGATGAATGACCTTCCCTTTTAGCCGCTTATAGATCCACCATCGAGCTTTCGAGTAGTCGGGATGTGAGGATGACACTCGCTTACCGTTGTATCTTTTGTAAACAGACATATTCTTCGTGAATAGATTCGCGTTGGTTCGTAGTCGAGGAGCGCGACAAGCCGGCTCCTCTCGCGTAGCCTTTCGCAAGTTCTATTCCGCTGACTGTTAGCCGCTTATTTACTGGGAATTAGGGGTAAAAAGGTGAAATTTGGAACGCCGGAGCATCAGTAGGTTCTTCCTCGCACCATGGTTGGTGCGTCTGTTCACCAAAATAGCTCTAACTTGAGGTGCGGAAAGTTGGTTGCAAAATGGAGGCGCTTTTTTTGACGGGTGGTGAGTCGTAAATGTGGCAATCAAGAGGTTTAGCAACCCGCCCTCTCGTGGCTGTTTAGAAACCAAGAAAAATGGGACTTTCGAAATTCATCGAAAGCCCCATGTTTATTGGTCGGGACGGCGAGATTTGAACTCACGACCTCTCGCACCCCAAGCGATTTGGGTAGGTTTGTATAATTTGTCAAAACTGCTCAAAACCTCTTAGAATCAACAGCTTACGGCTACAGGGATTCGTCGTTAATTAGCCATGATCAGGAACGCTGCAACCAACCTGCAACCAAGTCACCCAATAGAAATCGAAGTCTTGATAGCGTGCTATTTGCGAAAAGGACCACACTTCGCTCGGGATCTCGTGAAACATAATAACATATCCTAGCCAATGCCATCCGCTCATTTTTCATACGTAATCTCAACACTGGCAATCGTCACAAACTCTTCCGCGTACCTTCCTTGGCGATGATCGGAACCATTAAGGGTGCCGCAACGGGGTCTGCCCGGGCAACACAGACGTTCGTAAGAAACAAATTCTGCGGCATTTTTGACACTCTGTTCGTTTGCATCGTAGGTCAGTGAATAGCCGTCGGGAAGCTGGGATTGATTGATGGGAACAAAAGAAATCTAACCGCTCTGATATAAATCTCAAGTGGCCGTTTTGGCGCTGAGTGTCAAAATACGGAATGCACCGCGGGCTACGACGAGGAAGATGAGCCAATTATGAGGTCGGGATATTTTGAGGCTGTGAAGAAAATAAATACCCCCGCCAAGATCACTCCGAAATTAATAACCACATCGTTGGAGAGAAAGACATAGTCTGGCCTGCATGTGCGCTTCCTCGCGTTTCGCCGCGTGGTGCTTCGATGTTTTTTTTGGTGGTGACCTGAACCAAGAGACCATAAACTCAACGAGAAATTTCTGGTAGCGCTACGAATGCGGTTTTGTATAGGCCTAAAAACAGCCTGTGTTCCCTTAGCATCCAAGTCCATTCGCAGAATGAATAGCTCCGCTATTTGGCCTCATCAACAATTTTGAGGACTGTGCTTTCGACTTCGGTAGCAAGTTGATCGATATCGGCAGCCGGAAAAAATTCAGTAATCGAAGTCGGAAGGAGTGTGCTGAGGTATGTTTTGCCTTCCTCTACATAAACGCTGATAGGACAGGGCAGCATCAGTGAGAGCTTCACATCCTTTTTTAACACCTCGCTCGCATATCTTGCATTGCAGATCTCGACGATATTCAAAGGTTCGCGAGGAAAGCCCTTTTCAGCGAGAGTCGCCGCCACATCGTGTGTGTACAAAACGCGAAAGCCGTTTTCCGCCGCTTTCGTCTGGACGGCCTCAACTGCTTCGCCGAATGGTTTGTCTGTAGTTACTGTATATTCAAATGTTTTCATGGTGATGATGATTCTCCAATCTAAGGCGTCTCCTGTTCCTATTCTGAATTTCCTAAGTTGCTCGGAATATTGCGTTGGTACCACCCCCACGCGTAATTGGCCAAGGCGATCGTTAGCAAGACATTAACCGTCAGAGGAACAATATTCCATGTTGGGGCTAAAGGAATACCGAAAACCGTTATTGTTGTGCCGGATAGCAATAAAGTTGCATGGAACAGGGCGTGGAACGCCTCGAACCCACAAAAGAATTTGGCGATTTCCTTCTTTCGACTTGCCATTTCGCCCACCAAATCGTGTTTACTGTCCCTTTTGGATCCAAGCGTAATAGACCAGCAAAACCAGAACGATTGCCCATACGATGGCGGCCGCGGTGTTCAATCCTCTGGTGAAGCTGATAACGCCGAATAGCGTAAATTCGACGCCGCTAAGAGCAAAAACTCCGTGGGTCAACACCTGATTCGCCGCGACTCCGGCGAAAAATTTGGCAACTTCCTTCTTACTCATGATCTGTGTGCTCCTATGTTTCGGCCGTGATTGTCGTGTCCGAACAACATGAACGCCTAGCGTCGGAGCTAAGTGTTCTCGGGTTTCCCAACAGTCGTGTAGAAATAGCTCGTATCTCCCCTCTTTTTCGCGACGATAAAGTGAACGAAGTGGATCAAGAAAGCTGCCACGCCCAGGGCAAACAACATCCATCCGGCCCAGGCGGGTATCGGCTGGCCAGTTTTTAAAATCCAACCCATGGCCATGAGAATAATCCCTAAAAGGATTCCGCTTATGTCCAAAAGGGTGTAAAAGCTTGATTGTATGTATTTAAAAAGTCTACTCATTTCAACCTCCTAGTCCGCATCCGCAGCCTAAGATCTAAGCATTCGCAATCCGCTCCCAATTACTATGAATTCGCTGATCTCGTGGCCAAGGACGGCGATCGGCAAAGAGAAATAACCGGTAACTGCGCCAATAACCAGGGCGGTAATAACAAAAGCTGATAAGGCCAGATTCTGGTTGACGACCGACTTGTTCCGTTTGGCTAGACGAAGCGCATAGACCAATTTTTCAAGGTCGTCAGCCATCAGCGCTACATCCGCTGTTTCTAACGCAACGTCTGTGCCAGCCGCCCCCATGGCAATGCCTACGGTTGCTTCCGCCAAGGCCGGCGCATCGTTCACACCGTCGCCGACCATCGCCACATGACCGTATTTCCTTGCGATCTCTCGAACCTTTTCAACCTTATCTTCCGGTTTCAGGTCAGAATAGAAGTCATCAATTCCTACCTCGCGTGCGATAGCCTCAGCCGTTCGATGGTTATCGCCCGTGAGCATAATGACCTTTTCCACGCCTACTGCGTGTAAATCCGCAATCGCCCGGGCCGCATTCAGCCGCACATTGTCCCGGATCGCAAGGAGTCCCCACGCGCTGTTTTCGTCGCCGACAACAACTACGGTCTTACTTTCATCTTGTAGGTGAGTTATGTCATTAAATGTACCGGCCATACTAATGCTTAACTGGTTTTGGAATAGTTGGGGGCTGCCGATATAGACGGTCGATGGCCCGATCTTCGCCTTGGCCCCTGATCCGGTGAGCGAGCGAAAATCGGAGACTTCAACGGGATCGATCTTTTGCTCTTCGACGTAGCGGACGATGGCCTGTGCGAGCGGATGCTGACTCCGTCGCTCGATGCCGGCAGCTATTGCGAGTATTTTGTTTCTGTCTGGCACATCTTTTGATTCAGGATTTATCAAAAGAAATTCCGTCACTTCCGGCCGGCCGGCTGTGATGGTACCCGTCTTATCAAGAGCGACGACCTTGATCTTGGCCAGCTCCTCAACAAAAAGACCGCCCTTGATCAACACGCCGTTACGTGCGGCCGTTCCAAGGCTGGCAACCAAGGTTATGGGAATCGAGATCGCCAATGCACATGGCGCCGCCGCAACAATAAAAACGGTTGCCCGGACGATCCACGAAGTCCAATCTCCGCCGAAAGCCAAAGGCGGCACAAGAGCGATCAAAATGCCAACCAGAAGAACCGCAGGGCTGTAACGTTTGCCAAAACGCTCTATAAAACGCTGACTGTTTCCTTTTTTCTCCTGCGCCTCTTCGACCATGTGAATAATGCGCGAAATGGTATTGTCCGCAAACGTCTTTGTTGCCCGAATCTCAAGCGATCCTTCGCCATTTATGCTTCCGGCAAAAACCGTATCGCCGACCATTTTTTCGACCGGAACGCTCTCGCCCGTGACGGGAGCCTGGTTAACGCTCGATTCGCCGACTATAACTTCACCGTCTGTGGCAAACGATTGTCCGGGTTTGACTATGAAAACATCGCCGACGATCAGATCCTCGATCGGAATTTCTGTCTCATGTTCTCCGCGTCTGACGAGGGCCGTCTTCGGAGTTAGATCCATCAGTGCCTTTATGGCCCCACGGGTTTTTTCTTCGGTGTAGCCTTCAGCGGCTTCGGAAATCGAATACAGAAAAGCGAGCATTGCTCCCTCGCCTGGCAGCCCGAGCAACGCGGCTACAACCGCCGCAATGCTCATAAGCAGCTCAATGCCGACCTCGCGTTCGTAAATGAGCTCTTCAAGAGCCTCGCGCCCGAAGTAGTAACCTCCGACGAGAATGGCTGCAATATAAAGCACCGTCGAAGCGATCTCCGGTGTCGATGCAAAGCTAATTAGATATCCGATGAGCAGAAGAAGGCCCGAAGATAAGGAAGTCAGTACTTTGGGGTTGCGCCAAGGCTTTGGCTGCGATGCCATCGTCCGCCCTTTCTGAACAGGAAACCCTAAAGTGTCAAGCTTTTCCTTGAGCAAGTCAGGCGAAGTTTCGTCAGGATGAAAGGTCAGCGCGACTTTCGCAGACTTGGGAAAAACTTTCACATCCACTAGGCCCGGGAAATTCTTCAAACCGCGCTCTATAGCAGCTGCTTCAGTATCGCAGTCAAGCCCTCCGACCCTAAAATCTATTTTTTTGGTATTGTCCATAAGTCCGGTAACCCCTTCAACTAATCCAATCGATCATGTTTGACGTTTTGTCAAAAGTCCTAAAAAAGTTCGAAGTCCTTCTGGCAAGAAGGCAAAAGTTGGTCTCATTCGTCGCAAGCACGGACGGTCGAAGGAAAGCTCCTTGATATCCGGCATGTCCGCAAGAGACATTCCCACTAACTGCTCCTCCGCGGAGCAGTCCATCTTCGCGATCTTGAATGTGGTTTTATTCATTTGCAAAAGCGGTCACTCACCTTTTGTTCCGACTCCAAGCACCAGGTCAGAAAAAAGCCAGTAAGTATGATTGTCGCCGACATTGACGCCGTTTGTTTCAAGCTCCCTAATAAACTCGGGGCCGGAAAAACGATCTTCCGTCGGATGTTTTAGAAAGGTCCGGTATGACCAACTGTCCAGAGCCTTCCGGGTGACTTCCTCGAAATAGAACTTTCCGCCCGGTTTTAGCACGCGGGCGACTTCGCTAACCGCATTCTGCCACAGCGGAGCGTGATGAATAATCCCAAAATCGAAAACGGCATCGTAGGAGTTGTCCGGCGCATCAATCCCTTCCGCATCGCCGACGTAAAGCTGCAGCTTTTCGGCAGGAAATTTCGCCAACCGATTTCTCGCTAGCCCGATCATCTTTGGGTCGAGATCAAAAGCGTGAACTTCTCCCGCGCCGAATCGCTCAAGAATGATCTGCGACCCGACACCCCGTCCGCATCCGATCTCTAGTACTATCTGACCAGTCGTTTTACCACCAAATTTCTCGAACATTCGGGCCTCGTGATGCCGCTGGATAAAAGCGCGCACCGGATTGTTCATCAAGAATTTTTCGATCGAATTCAGTTTCATCTTCGATTAATACCAACAAAACTACCGACTGGGCTGCTTTGTTTCGCGGACAGCCATATATCCTTTTCGGGTTCTTATCACAACCCTGCCGCCGCCTGGACCTTTGGGCAATTTAACCTCCATTTTGTGCCATTTATTGTCGGCAATATCAGGCGGTGTAAAACCTATCGAGTATTGATGCCGAAGCTCAAGGGCGAGTTTCTCAAAGGCCTCATCCATTTCGATTTCATTCTTTGGAAAAAAAGCACGTCCGCCGGTGAGGCTGGCGAGCGATTCGAGATTGGCCTGACCGAGATATCCGAGCTTTCCGGTTGGAATTGTCTCGATGCCAACGGCATAGATCAGAATGTCGGTCTCCTTCAGCAGGGACTTAACGTCACGGAAGCTGTCTCGTGACCTGTTGTCCTGCCCATCGCTGATGATGATGACAGCCTTCTTACGATAGGCGGTTCGCGCGAGAGTCTGAATCCCGAGAGACAACGCATCATAGAGTGCTGTATTCCCGGACGGCTTTAGCATGACAAGTTTATCCACCACGGCCTGCCCATCGCGAAGGCCTTTGTCCAACACCTCAACGCGATCATTGAAAGCGATTGAGAAGTATTCATCCGAGGGATGGCTCGTCATCAGGAATCGGTCAAGAGCGGTGCGCGACTTACGGAGCTTTTCGACCGACATCGACCCTGAGACATCAAACAGAAAGAGAACAGAGGCTGGCTCATCCGTGTCTGAAAAGAACTCGATCTCGACGGGGCGGTTATTGTCGAAAATCAAAAAGTCAGATTTCTTCTTTCCCGCAACGTATCTGCCGACTTCGTCCTGAACTGTTATCGTGAGCACGACAAGGTCGGTTTGGACGCTGATCCTCTCGTCAACACTCGGTGTAGGCGTGGGCAGCGGCCGCAAGCTATCTTGGGCTAGACTTCCAACACTGCTCGCCAGCAAACACAGAATGGCGTAGGTTCGTCTCATAAGTTCCGATAATGTTAGCGGCCTTGCCTGCGGTAAAGACTCCAACCGTAATTAGCTAATGCGATCGTAAGTAGTATGTTCACTGTCAGCGGTATATGTGCCATGTCGGGGCCAAGGCAATTCCCAGGATAGTGATCGTAGTACCGGATACCAGAATCAAAATATGTGCGAGCGCGTGTGCTGCCTCGAACCCGCAAAAGAACTTAGCGATCTCTTTCTTTCGATTCACGTCCATATAACCTCCCACTTGGCAAAAATCATCATGACAAAATCGACTCTAACGACTACGGAATCAAGGCCGATCCTACTCGCTCGGTCAACGATCTAAATTCAGCCGCAGGGACAGGACGATTAAGGTCAGGCGGTTCGAGTGACTTCAATATGTCGTTTTGGAGTTTGTCCAAAGCGGCTTGACCGTCTGCGTTTACATGGATGGCTGCATTTCCGGTCATGAACGTCTCTCGCATTGCCTGCAAAAAGCCCCGCGCGTCCTGAAACTCGATGAGGTTGTCCTTACCTGGCGTACCTGCCTCGACAATCTCGATCTTGTCGCCCTCGGTAGCCGTCGCATATTCACTTGCGGCGGTTTCCAATACAAAACGAGCGGCCCTGATACGGAAATCCGGTTTGTCGTAAGCAGTTCCGGCAATCGCCTTGCAAGCTTGTTCGGTCGTAGTTATCACGGCCTGATACTTGCTATCGATGTCCGCCTGTGGAACGTCGCTTTTGCCCGCGACAGCAACATATTCCGTCAATGCATTATTTACCGAATCAAAAACGCCGTGGTCGCGCAAAAGCTTTTGCAGCACGAGAGCGTCCGGCTCATTGCCCATTAATAGTTCGTGTTGAGGATGGCCCGCGTGCTTACTTGTTCGTTTTAGATCAAGCGCCGGATTAGGTCCCTCATTCTTCGTGCCGCGGTCGTGCAAGGCTTTAGAGGTTCGAACGTGGCCTTCCAAGATCATCAACGCGCCAACCGCATTGACCTCGTCGGTCAACGGTTCAATTGCTCCGCCGGGCTGAACGACAATTGTTCCCGTGCCACTCTGTCCTCGCTCATCGACTAATGCATATTTGCCTTCATTACCAGATGCGGTGACTGTAATACTGCCCGACGCAGGAGCAACGACCTCACCGACAAACAAACCGTTGCCTTCAAAGACCAAAGGAACGTTTCCATCGTTTTGAATTGTGAACGCCTGTCCACGAGCCAACGTTATCGACGGTGGATCGACTTGTTTATTGGCGAAGCGAAGTGTGGCTGTTGATTTTGTGTTTGAGGAATTTGCGGCTGCTTTGGACTGTGCAACACCAACGACAAGCTCCGTTCCGAATCCAAGAAAAAAACCGAAGGCCAAAGCCGCTGTAGCGCCAACGGCGCCGAGTTGTGGAAATCGAAGCCGGAACAATTCACGAGTGACATAAACGAGTGAACCAACCGCAACGGAAAGAAATAAGAGTTCCAACGAAGGATTCACCCAAATGCCGCCCACGAACGATCCAATTGCTGTCGGAACGCCTCCTATCAATCCGAGCACCAATAAGCGTGTCCAGGAAATGTCGCGTCCAACAAGCGGGCCCGCGATGCCAAAGCCTTCGGTAGCGTTATGCAAAGCAAAACCGACGACAAGCAACGTTCCTAAAGCCGCATTGCCACCCGAAAACGATTGTCCGATTGCCAGACCTTCGGCAAAGTTGTGCAGACCGATACCGATTGCGATCATTGTTGCAACTTCGAGAGCATCGACGCCTGTAGATTCGACTCGTTTCTTGCGGCGTTCCTCAAGCCATGCCAAGCCGACCAAACCGAGGGCAAATCCGCCAACAAGGATTATTCCCTGCACGATGGCGGTGTTTACTAAGCCGCCTTTCGCAGACGTTTCGACCGTTTCCATCGCGTGATAGCCGACCTCAACAACAAGAAACAAAAGGACGCCAGCCGACGCAAGTGCGAGAATTCCGCGCAAGCGTTCTGAAGCGCCGCGCCAACGAGCAATCGGAAGACCTAGAAAAATTGTTATTCCGGCAATGGCGCCGAGTAATATGTTTGTTGAAATCATTAAAATAAACCTCTCATAAAATTGCTTTTAATATTCTTAATCCAGTAGTTCTTCAACATGGCGAAAGCCTTCATCGAGTAAATGTTCGATATGTTCGTCGTCTAGTGTGTAGTAAGCTATTTTTCCCTCTTTTCGAAACTTTACAAGCTGCATCTCACGAAGGACCCGCAAGCTATGCGAAACGACCGATTGCGAAACACCAAGTAGATTTGCAAGGTCACAGACGCAGAGTTCTTCCCGCGAAAGAGCGAAAGCGATGCGAATGCGTGTTGGATCTCCAAGCGCTTTGAACGTGTCTGCAAGTAAACGAAACGCAGCGTCCGTTTTCATCGCCTGAATGACGTTAGAAACCTTTTCGCTGTCAACGAATTGAATCTCGCACGCGTAAGCACGTTTTTTGTCCGAAGCTGCTGAAGTCATTGTCTGTATGTTATATGAACGGACGTTCATATAACAATGACATCAATAAGAAAGATGAAAAAAAATGCTTTGTGCTTGCAACAAAAAGGGCATCGTCAATAACGATCCCCAACAGGCTTACGCGGAACGTCTCACCCAAAATTCACTCAACGCAAAACTAGATGATGATCAGACAGGCGAGCAAACGGCGACGACTTACATAACGCGATATTGGAATGTCTTTTTTCATTGGATAAAGATCAAAAGAACCCCACACGGGTCCCAAACGTGGCAGATCTTTGTATCACCGATCATTTCGGGTTCTGCGATGCGGGCATCGCTGTATTTGTTTTCGTCGAGAACTTTCTTAATGTGTTCGAACCACTCCTGAACGTCTTCGACATCGAACTTCATCATAAAGTTCTCCGCCCAATCCTTGACGTAATAATTCTGCAACCGAAACACCGCACCGCCGAGACGACAATCCATTGTCCCGCCCCAACCCTCAGTTAACTCAAATCCAAGTGCAGCGTAGAAACTCTTTGAGATCGCGAAATCCTCGGCGGGCACGTAGATAACAAGTTCTTTTATAGTTGGCTTCATATTAGATAAAAGAGGCCCCGAAGCCTCTTTATTAGTCGTAAAATTAACGGTTATACAGCGGGTGTGTCTTTCTTTTCCTTGTCCTTTTTACAGCAGCCGCAGCAGCAGTCTTCGTCGGAAACGACCATTACGACGTTTTTCATTTCAGGATTGGTTTGAACCGGCTTCTTGTCGACCGTTTTCTTCTTCATCGGGCACGAATCGCCTTTGCAGCAATCGCAGTTGTCACAGCACGAAGCTGTTTCTTTTCCCGAAGCGTTTTTCTTCTTTATCGGGCAGGAGTCCCCGCTGCAGCAGCACGATATTGCCGTTTTCGACGAAGTATTTGTCGAAGTGAAAGCAAATGCAACGATCCCGAGTCACATGACCATGACCGCTACAATTGTTAATATGACTTTCTTTTTCATGATTACTCCTCTTTTATTTAGAAATTATTAATGCAGCCGAAACGCATAGAGCGTCGGCATTAGTGAACGCGCAAAAATACTTCTAAATACGAAAGACACAGTTCCTGATAAAAGTGCCGTGTCTGTCGGGCGTCCGCTTGTGAAACGCGGGGAATGAAGTTGTGATCTTAGTGACTGTGGGAAGTGTGAACTTTATGGCGACAACTGTCAGTGCCGGGGCAATCTGCTTTTCGGTTTGGTTGATCTTTCGCGATTTGTCGAAGACTATCGGCAAGAAACCGCAGCAGTCCATGCTGCTCTCGTCGGTGAGACCAATAACCGGACTGTTCGCTTGCTTTGCCTTATCGGAATGCTCGGACATCTTAGCCAACGGGCAAGATTCCATGTCCATCGACTGGCCGTTAAGCGTTTCGCAGCAAAACAAAAAGACGAATCCACTCAACCACAACGCCATGAATCCGGCGAAGGTCTTGTGCGCGATCTTCTTTACTGTTTTAGCTTTCATACAACCTGCCCTGATAATATCAGGGACTGCAAACTTTCAGCATTTGATCTGCTACCGTGCTGTGTCTAGAATCTTCTTCAAATCGTCAGGAACCGGCATTGATTTGAAAAACCACACGTTAGCTCCGCCCGTGTTGCCGGTTGGATAGATGCCGAAAGGCGTTTTGGTCGAGGCTCCGATAAGCCGAACGATCTGTCCCCAAATCTCGCGAGGCGAACGCTGCCTGACCGCGAGCTTAAACATTCGCCAATGGATGCAAGTGTGCTGATAGGTCGATGCCTGACCTAGAACGTGAGCGCGTTCGAGGTGATGAAAGGCTAAATTCAAGTCGCCGCTTTCAACAAGCGATTCAGCCAATGTTAACTCTTGAGAAATTGCGGTTGCCAACACTTTGCTGTTCTCGGTTTTCATTTTGAGCCTCCCTTCGAACGCCTCTCTGATAGCTTACCGAGAAGAAAACCTATTCCTACTAACAGGGCGATAATCAGTAAGCTTACACCTACGAAAATTATAAGCTGATGCTGCGTAAAAACATGAAAAAAGTCTGTTTCTTGTTCCATTGCGTTCTTAAATATGTGTCTCGTGACACGCAAAGCCCTCGCGTTCGGTTTGGGCGGTTACGTGCGCGATCTTAAATTCGCTCGTGCATGAATTGTGGACACGTTGCAGAACATCGTCGTGTTCGGCTCCGTCGGCAAGCACGGCGTGGACGCTCAAGGCATTTACGCCCGACGTAAGCGACCATACGTGTAGGTCATGAATCTCGGCAACGCCTTCGATCTTTGAAAGTTTGTCTCGCACATTAGCTATGTTTACGTCAGACGGCGTACCTTCTAGCAAGACAGCAACGGCATCTTTTAGCAACGCCCACGTTCGCGGCAAGATAAACAGGCCGATTCCCGCCGAAATTAACGGATCGGCGTAATACCAGCCGGTCGTGAGCATGATAATTCCTGCGATCATCACTCCGACAGACGTGAGCGTGTCCGAAAGAACCTCATAATATGCGCCTTTCATATTCAGGCTTTCTTTGGAGCCAGAACGCAGAATAACCATACCGACAATATTGACCACCAACCCAATCGATGCGACGCCGATCATCACCGCACTCTGCACTTCGGGCGGGTTCAGAAACCGCTGATAGGCTTCGTAGAGAATATAAATTGAGATAAGGATCAGTACGATGGCGTTAGTGAGGGCCGCGAGTATCTCTACGCGATAAAAGCCGTAGGTGCGTTCCGGCGATGCTGGCTTTTCTGCGAACCATATTGCTAACAATGCTAGCCCGACGCCCGCAACATCCGTCAACATATGCCCTGCGTCCGCAAGAAGAGCGAGACTGCCCGTCCAAAACCCGCCGATCACCTCTACTATCAAGTAGAAAAACGTCAGGCAAAAAACGATCATCAAGGGCTTTTTATTTCTGCCCGCCGCCGAAATCTCGTGTCCGTGTCCCTTTCCCATTTCTTTCCTCACTTAAAATTGAGCAATCTTAAACTGTTCAAAATGACGAGCACAGTCACGCCAACATCGGCGAATATCGCCATGGCCAGGCTGCTCAGGCCCATGATCGCCAGAACAACGAATACGAGTTTGGTAATCACGGCGGCGGCGGTGTTGAGCCGGATGGTCGAGATCGTTTTGCGGCCTAGGCGAACTAGATACGGGATCAGTTCGAGGCGGTCGTTGAGAATGGCGATCGAGGCGGCTTCGATGGCCGTGTCGCTGCCTGCCGCGCCCATGGCAATACCAACGTTC
>Ga0138256_10005353_pt1 | contig 13582 bp, 14 predicted proteins | sample KNB2016incub_MG_FD_105486 | JGI IMG/M metagenome (GOLD analysis project Ga0138256, IMG submission 105486) | Active sludge microbial communities from wastewater in Klosterneuburg, Austria - KNB2014incub_MG | ecosystem: Engineered > WWTP > Activated sludge > Unclassified | place: Austria...
CGCACCTTGTTCAATGACCGCTTGAAGCGTGCCGTCGAACGCTGCCTGCTCGAATCCACCGCAATGGCCCTGTTGTTCCTCGACCTCGATCACTTCAAGGTTGCAAACGACAGTCTCGGCCACAGCGTCGGCGATACCCTGCTGCGCGCGGTCGGCGAGCGACTGCAAGACTGTGTACGACCCGGCGATACCATCGCGCGCCTTGGCGGCGACGAGTTCGCAATGCTGATGCCGAATCTTTCCGAGGCCGCTGACGCCGCCAGGATGGCGCAGCGCATCATCGACTGTATCGGCGACGTCTTCGAAGTCGACGGCCATCACTTGCAAATCGGCGTCAGCATCGGCGTCACCCTGTGTCCTGGCGACGACCGCCACGCCGAACAACTGCTGCGCAAGGCCGACTTGGCGATGTATCACGCCAAAGCCGAAGGCCGGAATACCTTTCGCTTCTTCACTGAACGCCTGCATGCCGAACTGGTTGAACGCAAAGCCATGCTCGACCAACTCGCGCACGCGATCGTCAACCACGAGTTCGAATTGCACTACCAACCGGTATTGGCGACAGCGAATAGTGAATTTCACGGTATCGAAGCACTGATCCGCTGGCGCCATCCCACCTTGGGACTGGTCACTCCGGAACGCTTTGTGCCACTGGCCGAACAAAGCGGACTGATCGTTACCCTTGGGCACTGGATCATCGAGCAGTCGATCGCTGATCTAGCGAGCTGGGATGCGGCCGGGCTGCCGCAGGTTCGGCTCGCGATCAACCTGTCGCTAGCGCAGTTCCGCGATCCGGCCCTCGTCGAGCGTCTGCAGGCGGCGCTCGCTCACCATCGGGTCGCGGCCGCACGCGTCGAACTGGAACTGACGGAAACCGTGCTGATGCACGATCTCGACGATGCCATCGAGATCATGGCGCGCTTGCGCGCACTTGGGCTGGGCCTGGCGGTGGACGACTTCGGCACCGGCTATTCCTCGCTGTCCTACCTCAAACGTTTCCCGGTGCAGAAACTCAAGATCGACAAGAGTTTTGTGCGCGGTGTGGCCGATGACAAAGACTCGGCCGCGATCTGTCGTTCAGTGATCGCGCTCGGGCATAACCTTGGTTTGAATCTGGTCGGTGAAGGCGTCGAGAACCTTTCGGACCTGAACTGGTTGCGCCAGCATCGCTGCGATTACATACAGGGCTATTACATCAGCACCGCTTTGCCGATGCCGGCACTGCGGCAATGGTGGCAACAACGCCCGCAGGAACCTCGCTCGATCGCAGCCGAAGGAAATATCGCGATCGACTGAACGGCAGCGAATTGACCTTTCAGAGCGCGACCATCAGTCCGGAGCAAGCGCCATTCAACAGCAACACGACGCCGGCGCTGATCCACAGACCGAGCGCGGTGTCGCGCTTGCCGCGCCGATGCAGCCAGATTCCGAGCGGAATAACGAACACGAACTGCGATAGGCCGAAGAGCACCCAGACGCCGATGCCGGCGTAACCAAGCTCGCTATTGAACAGCGGCCCAATCACGGCCACCACGAAGCCGAGCGGAGCCACCATGGCGACACAGGCGAACATCCAAGCCACGCCAGCACCCCAATAACCGCGGTCGCTTGGCGCGGGTGATGATGGCGGAATCGGATCTGGCGTGTTCATGCGCTGTGCTCCTTGTGCTGTGGCGGCCGCCACGCGCGATCGTGGCGCTCGCGTAACTGCTCGAGCAAAGCGCGGCGATCATCGCGGTAGAACAAATTGTAGGTGTCGAACGGAATCAGTTCACCGTTCGGCTGCGCAATGTGTACACAGCTCTTCTTGACCGCACGCAGATCGAAGCTGTGCGCATCGATGAACTGCATGATGATGATGCGGAATACATCGCGATACGACAGTTCCGCCAGTGACTCGACATTTGGCAGACAGCACAGCAGGTTCGATAGGTGATGCGCGCTGGCGTCCGGTGAGTTCGCGGTCGAAAACAGCTTGAACACCTGTTCGCGCAGTGCCGGATCACGCTCGACGACGATCGAGTTGCGACTACCCTCGATCAACACCTTCGGTTCGACGTAGCGCGTCAACGGCACCAGTTCGCCGCCCTGCTTCAAGGCATAAGCCATTGCCAGACAGTCGGGGTTGCACGGCACCGGCACCAGATCCGCAGGTGTGAAAACCGACGACTGTTCGAGAATGCGCCTGCGTACTTCGGTCAAGGTCAAGCGATGTCGGGCAGGGTCATAGCCTTCGAGTCGTCCGGCCGCCTGGATCGGCTGGAAGGTGACGCCACGCACGCTCGGGCGCGACTTCGCGAAGTCGATCAGTGCACCAAGCTCGTCGTCGTTGACGCCGCGCATGACCGTGACCACGAGGGTCGTCGAGATGTCGTGCACGTCGAGTGCATCGAGCGCGCGTAGCCGTGCGTCACGCAGCTTCGCGCCGCGCAGGGTCTGCAGCGCGTCGTCGCGCAACGAATCGAACTGTAGATAGACCTCGAAACCAGCACGATAGTCGGCGAGGCGGCGCACGAACTCTGGTTCACGCGCGATGCGCAGACCGTTGGTGTTGAGCATCAGATGTCGGATCGGCCGACGACGCGCGGCATCGAGCACCTCGAAGAACTGCGGATGCAGGGTCGGTTCGCCGCCAGACAGTTGCACCACGTCGGGCTCGCCTTCGGTCTTCACCACCGCATCCAGCATGCGCTCGATGGTGGCGAGATCGCGGTAGCCAGAACGATGCGGCCCCGAATCGGCGTAACAGATCGGGCAACGCAGATTGCAGTGATCGGTCAATTCGATCAGCGACAGGCAGGCATGCTGCATGTGTTCGGGACACAGGCCGCAGTCATACGGACAACCGTAGCGCTGTGGTGTCGCGAAATGGCGTGGCAGTTCCGGTGGCTTGATCCAGGTCTCGCGGGCAGCGCGGTAGTACGCCGCATCGTCAGCAATCAACACTCGCTCGCGGCCGTGTTCTGGGCACCATTTCTCCAGATACACGCGCTCATCCTGGATCAGGATCTTCGCCTCAACGCGCATCAGGCAAGTAGTGCAGACCGAGACTGCGCTGTCGTAAAACAGGTAAGGACGAACTTTGCTCATGCGGGATGCTCCGGCAGGCCGCGCAACATCCGCGGCAATGAACGCGCGTAGTAAACGATTCCGAGCAGCGCCAGCCACTGCAGGCCGGACAAACCGAGCGCATACACCTGCGGAATCGGTTTCAACGACTCGATGATCAGTCGCCACACACAGTAGCCGAGCATCAGCAGGCGGAAGCGGTCACCGCGTACACGCAGGTGCGGTGCTACCGCCGAGATCGCCCCACCGCAGCCGAGCAGAAATACGATCTCGTACAGCGCCGTCGGGTGACGCAGCACGCCGTCGCCATAGTCGATTCCGAACACCGATGAAGTCGGCAGGCCGGCAGTGTGGTCCGACAGCCCAGCGAGATGGCAGCCGATGCGCCCGATCGATAAGGCGATGATGATCGGCCAGACGAAGGCATCACCAGTGGACGCACGCACACCAACCCGCCATTTCGCGAGTTCAACGCCGGCGACACCGCCGAGTAGCCCACCAAGGATGGATTTGCCGCCCATCAAGTTCAGCGCATTCGGAAACTCTGCGAATGCTGTCAGCGGATCTTCCAGCCACCACGACAGGCGTGCAGCAATGGCCGCACCGAGAATGGCACCGGCAATCAACGCGAGCTGCGCGCTGCGCGTCAGTGCCGCCGTGGTCGGATAACGCCGACGCTCGTATCGGAAGATCTGGAAGCCGAGCGCGTAAGCGATCAGCTCCAGCAGCAGGTGCCAGTACGCAGGGCTCACGCCATCGGCGGCGGCGGCGGCGGAGTTGCCGCAGGTGGCGCAATGGGTGGAGTCATTGCTGCGCCCGCTGGCACCGACATCGGCGCGGATTTGCGACTACTGCGCGACCAGAAGAACAACGCGACCACGCCCACCAGGATCGCGCCACCGAGCAATGGTCGGTAGAACACCCAGGCAATACCGATGGTAGTCAGCGCCAGCAACAGCGAGATCAGGCCGGTGACGAGACCAATCCCCCAACTGCCAATCGTGCCCAGCATCGGCAGCACATCGAGGATGCGACTGATCGGTGCGAACACCATCGACAGCCCCAGCCACATCAGCAAGGTGCCGCCGGCACGCACAATCCAGGTCATCAGCGAATTACGCGACTGCGCGCCTTCGAACATTTTGGCAGCTGGTACCGACCCGTCCTCGACCAGCAACACCTCGCGCCCATTTGATGCGATGTATTGGTCGAGTTGGCCGCCGACTTGTTTGGCGATGATCGAATAGGTCGCTTCCGGCTGATATTCGTAGCGAATGCGCATGTCGCCGACCGCGGGCTGCCCCGAATCGGTGCCTTTGTACAGGCGACCGCCGTCGAGGCGACGGAAGTCGCCGAAGGTTTCCGGCAAGGTTGCGCTGATGTTGGCCGGCAATTCCTGCCAATGCCCGATCGCATTGCGCGCTGACGGTGACAACATGAACGCCCCCAGCATCACCGTACCTGCCGCAAAGCTGTCTGAGCGAATCGACCAGTTCGACGGATTCTCATGGCCGTCGCCGTAGCGGAAGTCACTGGAGTCGACTGCATCGTCGTCCCAGCGCTGCTCGTAGTCGTAGGTGGTCACGGTTTCGCTGCCGCCACCGAGCTTCTTTTCTTCCTTGCTGCTGCGTTTTTCGACCCACTGGTACATCTCGACGATTCGGCGCAACTGCAGCGCGTCGACGGCGATGCCGGTGTCGTTGTCACGCGCTTCCGGGCTGGCATCGACCTGGCCGGTCACGTGCAGGAGTTTGCCCTCATGCTTCGGCTCAACCGCATCGATACCGACATCGATGACCGCACCCGCGCCTTCGGCCAGCGCCCGCGCCTCGGCAATCGCACGGCCTTCGTTCCACCACAGCAGCGCGAACGAGCCCAGGAACATCAGACCGCCGATCAATGCCCCGGACAGTGATTGCCCGATCCGCTTGCCCCAACCGGTGTGGGTGACTTCGGTATATCGATTCGCCATGACGTTCTCCAGAGTGGATGCGTGGAATCTAGCGCGAGGCAGCCAGTTCACGCATCTGGTCGTAATGATGTATGCGGACACCCCGCTCTGGCGCAGGCGTAACGATCAACGCCGTCATCGCGTCGGCGACGTCGGCGGCCGCAATTCCGCGATAGCAACTCAGCGTGCCGGTCAACAGTCGGCTGTAGGCGCGCGCGGCGATCTGCGCCAAGGCTTCCATCGGCCGAGACTCTTCGCGAGCACCAAGCAACTGGCCTGGGCGCATCAGGTCGACACGGGTGAAATCGAGTTGCGTTAGATCGTGCTCGGTCTCGCCCTTCACGCGCAGATAGAAGTTGCGCGACCCTGGGTCGGCGCCAACCGACGACACCAACAACGCATGTCGGGCGCCGAAACTGGCGGCAATACGCCCCCAACGCAGGACCAAATTATGATCAACCGCCGCGAACATGGCTCGACTTCCAGCCTTGCGGATGGTCGAACCAAGGCAGCAAGCATAGGCGTCAAGCTGTTCGACCCCGGCTTCGCGCAAGATATTGATCATCGTCTCGTCGCTGCGGTTCGTCGCGTCAACCACCAGATTGATCAGCTTCGGATGATTGAGCCCAATCGGGCGCCGCGTCGGTGCAATCACACGGCCATCGAAACCGTCATCGCGCAACAGTCGCGCCAATAGTTCGACGCCAATCAGTCCGGTCGCACCGGCCAGCAGGATGGAGCGCATATCGAGTCTCGCCAGAATCAAGCGCCGACCGTAGCGCAACTGCATTGGCGACGCGAAATATGGCTTCCGGCACGGCCGGGTCGCTGAATGGCATGATTAGACTGGCCATGCGCCCCACGGTATGGCCGTCCAGGAGTACCTCGATGATTCGACCTCTGCTTGCCACGATGTTCTGGATATCCATGTCGGCGACTGCGACCGAAGCAGTCATCTCGCCACCGACGCCTGCACAAGTTCTGGCGGTGCCCTCCGATCTGCGTGCGGACTTCCACGAACGCGTCCTCGCTGTCGAGCGCTCACCGCCACGTCGACTGGAGCAATTGGTCGACTATCTGTTCTCGTCAACGGGTCTCGGCATCGAGTACCAAGCGGACGCGACCTACACCGTGGCTGAAGCGTGGGCCGCGCGACGCGCGAATTGCCTGACCTTTACCTTGCTCTCGATTGCGCTGGCGCGCGAGGCCGGACTCGAGGCCTACGGTCAGGAAATTTCCGAAATCCTAGCGTGGCGCACCATCGACAAGACCATCTATCTCTCGAATCACGTCAATGCCGGTGTGCGCATCCGTGGCAAGCGACTGACCGTCGATGTCGCGCTGAACGAAGTGATTACGACCGAGCCGCCGAGAATGATCAATGACGCACGCCTGATCGCGCATTATTACAACAACCGCGCAGTCGCCCTGTTGAACGCCGGCAATCTCGAGGCTGCGATCGTCCACGCCGAAGCCTCGCTGGCACAGGATCGCAATTTCGCAACCAGCTGGAGCAATCTCGGCGTACTGCGCCGTCATGGCGGTGACGAGGCTGGCGCGTTCGACGATTTCCAGCATGCACTGACACTCGACGCCGAACATCCCGGCGCCCTCTCGAACCTGGCGATGTATTTCAGTCGTCATGGCGAACGTCAGCGCGCCGGCATCCTGCTTGCCAAGCTGGAATCGGTGCGGGCGCGTAATCCGCTGCACCAGTTCATGCTTGCGCTCGACGCCGAAATGGGTCGCGATTTCGAGTTGGCCGCGAAACATTTTCGCCGCGCCATCCGTCTGCACGAAGGCGAACACAGCTTTCATTTCGGACTTGCCCGGGCCTATTTCCATCTCGGCCGAACTCGTGAGGCCGAACGCGAATTGCAGCGCGCGGAAGCCCTCAGCAGCGGCGAAGTACGTGAGCGCTACCAAACCAAGCTCGAACGTCTGCGCGCGCTGGCCATTGCGCGTTGACTAGCAGCCTTCAACTGCGCGCGTAGACTTGATCGCCATCGACGCCGGGCTGCGCCGAATAGCGCTTGTAGGTCCACTGGTATTGCGTCGGTGCAAGGCGGACACAGGCTTCGATGCCTTGATGCAACGCTGCGACTGCCGCAACGCGATCGGCACTGGCAATTGCGCCATCGGCAGGCAGGAAATGTAGATCGTAGCCACGGCCAGCCGGCAGTCGCTCGGCGAAACCGAAGACCACTGACGCGCCAGTTTTTTCGGCGAGGCGCGATAGCAGGGTCATGCTCTTGCAGGGCAGTCCAAAAAAAGGTGCGAATTCCCCTTCGCCGCCTTTTGCACGCTGGTCCGGCAGGATGCCAAGCGTCATCCCTTGCTTCAGGCAACGCAGCAGTTCGCGCACGCCCGCAGCATCGGCACGCACCTGCGTCGCGCCGAGCTTGCCGCGCGCGTCGCGCAACAGCGCTTCCCACTCGGCATGTTGCGGCACCCGATACAGCAAGGCCATCGGCCCTTGCGCACACAGCCAAAGATTCAACAATTCCCAGCAACCGAGATGCGGCGCCGCAACGATCACGCCACGGGCTTGCGCTCGTGCCGCATCGAAGTGTTCGCGCCCATGCACGCTGCGGATCAGGGCCAATGCGCGGACCGGCGGCGCACCCCAGATCTTGGCCAACTCGGTCAGGTTTTTGCCGGTCTCGACCAGCACTGCGCGCGTGAACGCATCTCGATCGACCACACCAACTGCCGCACCGACCAGCTCATGATTGCGTCGCGTCACCCGCCACTCGCGTGTTTTCAGCGCACCGGCGAGGCGTCCAACCAGCGCGCCGATACCATGCAGCCACGACAGCGGCAGGCGCGCGGCAAGGCGCATCAGCGCCACTGCGGCACGCACCTTGAAAGGCGCTGTTTCCAGCTCCGCCACGGTTAGCCCTGACACGACGTTCGACACAGGCATTCATCACACATCCTGCGATCATCCCCGATCAGGGCCCTGATCGGAAAGCCGGTGTGATTGCATTGATCCAGCGAGTGAACGAAGCGCGCGTCGATATCGCGGGCAAGACGGTCGGCGAAATCCAGCGCGGCCTGCTTGCGCTGGTCGCAGTCGAGCCGAATGATGGCGACGTCCAAATCGAGCGCACGCTGATGCGCGTGCTCGGCTATCGCGTGTTTGAAGATGCCGATGGCAAGATGAACCGGTCCTTGCACGATATCGCCGGTGGCCTGTTGCTGGTGTCGCAGTTCACGCTCGCGGCGGATACCAAAAAGGGCATGCGCCCAAGCTTCACCTCGGCCGCGCCGCCCGACGTTGGCCGGCACTGGTTCAATCGTCTGGTCGAGCGTGCACGCGCCGCGCACGGCGTTGTCGAGACCGGGCAATTCGGTGCGGACATGCAGGTTCATCTGGTGAACGACGGTCCAGTCACGTTCTGGCTGCAGACGCGCTAAGTTCACGGCTTTAGCGGAGCGATCCATGCGCTTGGACGAATTGAATCAAGCATCGGTCGACGAATTTGTCGAACAACTCGGTGGCATCTTCGAGCACTCACCTTGGGTGGCGGAAAGGGTGGCGGCGCAACGGCCATTCGCCTCCGTCGACGCATTGCATGCAGTGATGTGCGCGGCCGTCGCCAGTGCCGATGAGAACCTGCAAATGGCGCTGATCTGCGCGCACCCACAGCTTGCCGGCAAGGCCGCGATTCGTGGCGAGCTGACGGCATCCTCGACGAACGAACAACATGGCGCCGGACTTGACCATTGTTCGCCCGAGGAATTCGCCGAGATCTCGCGGCTCAATGCCGACTACGATGCGCGCTTCGGATTTCCGTTCATCCTTGCGGTGACGGGGCATACGCGCTCCAGCATCCTCGCCGACATGCGTGTACGCATCAGCCATCGGCGCGACCGGGAAGTCGCTGAGGCGCTTGCCCAGATCGGACGGATCGCCCGTTTCCGGCTGGATGCGTTGCTTTCCTGAGCGCGTCGTCACAGCATCGACAACCCGCAAAGAATCGCGACCCGTGAGTCGCTCCCACAATGAATGGATATGCCATGGCCATGCCGCAAATCGACCCGAACGCACCTGAATTTACTCGTCGCTACGTCAATCTCGCGGATTCCCGCCTCGGTGCGAAGGCGTTGGCCTGCAGTAACGATTTTTTCGCCGAGATGTCGCGGATGCTGAATCCGGAACCGGCGGTGTTCATTGCCGGCAAGTACGACAGCAACGGCAAGTGGATGGATGGCTGGGAAAGTCAGCGCAAACGTGTCGCTGGCCATGACTGGTGCATCGTACGTTTGGCCAGGCCAGGCACAATTCTTGGCGTCGATCTCGATACCAGCCACTTCACCGGCAACTACCCGCCGGCGATTTCGCTCGAAAGCTGCGATCTTGTGCACGGCGATCCAGACGCGAACACCGCATGGTTTCCGCTGCTGGCGTCAATGAACCTCGGCGGCAACGCCCACCATTACGTCAGCATCGACGGCCAGCATCGCGTCTCGCATCTGCGTGTGAACCTGTTTCCAGATGGTGGCCTGGCGCGTCTGCGCGTCCATGGCATTCCCGATCCAACGCTGGCGCAGGTCGAGACCGACGGTCTGATTGATCTCGTCGCGGCACTGAACGGCGGCACGGTCGTGGCCGCCAACAACCAGCATTTCGGGCCGGCCGCGACACTGCTCATCCCGGGTCGCGGCGTCAACATGGGTGATGGCTGGGAGACTCGTCGCCGCCGCGAGCCAGGTAACGACTGGTGCATCCTCGCACTCGGCCAGCCAGGTCGGATTGAAGCGATCGAAGTCGACACCGCACATTTCAAAGGCAACTATCCAGACCGCTGCTCAATTCAGGCCACCAGCGCCGCCGGTGGCACCAGCGAATCGATGGTCACGCAAGCGATGTTCTGGCCGGTGTTATTGCCCGAACAGAAGTTGCAAATGCACCATCAACATTACTTCCGTGACGAGATCCTGCTGCGTGACCCAGTCACGCACGTACGCTTCAACATCTTCCCGGATGGTGGTGTATCGCGATTGCGCCTGCGCGGCCGCGTCGCGTGAGCGATGCTGTTCTCGCGATCGAAGCGCTGACGTCGGAAGCCTTCGCGGCATTCGGCGAGGTGATCGCATTCGCCGCTGCGACGAAGGTATTTCCGATCAACAACGGTACGACGCTGCGCCATCATGCGCTGGCGACGATCAGCGTCGGTACGGGCCACGGTCTGATCAGTCTTGCCCGCGCCGAACCGCGCATATTGCCGTTTGCGATCACGCTGCTGGAGCGGCACCCGCTTGGCTCGCAAGCGTTCATCCCGTTGTCGAAAACGCCTTACTTGATCGTCGTCGCCAAATCACCCGCCGACACGCCGCGCTGCTTCCTCGCGGCAAACGGAGAAGGCATCAACTACCACGCCGGTGTCTGGCACCACCCACTGATCGCCCTCGATGCGATCAGTGATTTCGCGATTGTCGATCGTGGCGGCGAAGGCAGCAACTGCGACGAGGCGAATCTGCCGCAGACCTGGTGGATTGACCGACTCGACGTATCCTTCAGTCGCGACTGACAAACCATCGACCGATCGCGGCACGCTCTGCATCGGTCATCTGCGTCATGTTGCCGGGAGGCATGACCTTAAGCTCGACGACCTGTTTGTGGATCAGCGCAGCGTAGGTCTCGACCAGCGCCGGCGTGTCGTAGATCAAACCCTTGGGTGCGCTGGCCATCAGCGTCGGCCGGGCGGCGTGGCAGCCGCTGCAGTGCGTGTGTACGAGCGGCATGATCGCGGCCGTGTCAGGGTGCGCGCCATACACATCGGCTAACGCCGTGTGGCTCGGCACCGCGACCTGATCGTTACTTGCAATCGGCGACAGCCAGAACAACAAGCCGAGCAAGATCAGGGCGCCGGCACTGAGCAAGCGCCACGCGCGTTCACCGCTATGCCAGAGCACGAAGAACTGGCGGATCATTGCCGCGGCAGCCATGGCCACCGCAAGCACCAGCCAGTTGTGGTCATGCGCATAGGCGGTGCCGTAATGCGTGCTCAGCATCGCGAACACCACCGGCAAGGTGAAATAGGTGTTGTGCACCGACCGCTGCTTGCCGTTCGCGCCGTCGCGCGGGTTCGGTGTTTCGCCCTTCGCGAGCGCGGCAACCATACGCTTCTGTCCGGGAATGATCACGAAAAATACGTTGGCCGACATAATCGTCGCCAATGCCGCACCGACCAGGAGAAACGCCGCGCGACCGGCAAACAGGTGCGTCGCGACATAACAAAGCGCGAGCGTCATCGCTGCGACGAGCCCGCCGAGCAAACGATCGCGACTGCCGAACAGCTTGCACATCAAGTCGTACAGGAACCACGCCAGCACCAGAAACACGATCGCTGCGGTGACGGCGGTTGCGGACGACAGATCGGCAACATTGCGATCAACCAAATACAGTTCGGGCGACAGCAGATAGGTCAGTGCCAGCAGCCCGAAGCCCGACAACCAAGTGGTATAGGACTTCCACTTCGACCAGTGCAACTCGGCCGGCAACTCGGCCGGGGCCGGCAAGAACTTCTGTTTCAGATAGAAGCCACCACCATGCACCGACCACGACTCTCCGGACAGGCCTTGTGCCCCGACTTTGGCGGGCTTGAGTCCGCGATCGAGCGCAACGAAGTAGAACGATTCGCCGATCCACGCGATTGCCGCGACGACGTGCAGCCAACGCAACAAGAAGGCTGCGGCTTCGGTCCAGAAGGCGAGCATGATCGTGCCTTAGCTGCCGCGATAAGTGCTGTAGCCGTAAGGCGAGACCAGCAGCGGTACGTGGTAGTGAGTCTTGGTGTCGCTGATGCCGAAGCGGATCGTGACCACGTCGATGAACCGTGGTTCCGGCGTACGCACGCCCATCCGCGAGAAATAATCACCCATCGCAAAATCCAGTTCGTAGACACCGGACTGGATCGCCATGCCATCGAGCAGGGGCTGATCGCAGCGACCATCGGTATTGGTGGTGTGCCCAGACATGAACTGGCGTTCGTAGCCGTTCATGCGATACAGCGCAACGGCAATGCCGGCGCCGGGCTTTCCGTGCGCAGTATCGAGCACGTGGGTGGTGAGCTTGCCCATCGATTCAGGCCTTCATGCAATAGGCAGCCAGTGTATCGAGATCGGCGCGGCGTTCCGACGTCGTCGTGAATGCGGCCTCGATGCTGTTGCGTGCAAGCTGGATGATCTGGTCACGGTCGAGATCAAGCGCTGCCGCGGTCTCCAGATAGTTCTGGTTGAGGTAGCCACCGAAATAGGCCGGGTCGTCGGAGTTGATGGTGACGCGCACACCGCGTTCGAGCATGCGCTTGAGGTTGTGTTCGCCCAGTTGCTGGAACACGCAGAGCTTGATGTTCGACAACGGGCACACGGTCAATGCCATGCCGCTCGCGATCAATCGTTGCATCAGGCGTTCGTCCTGAATCGACCGCACACCATGGTCGATGCGTTCGACCTGGAGCACGTCGAGTGCGCTCCAGATGTATTCCGGCGGCCCTTCCTCGCCGGCGTGTGCGACCACGTGCAGACCGAGTTCGCGCGCCATCGCGAACACGCGCGTGAACTTCTCCGGCGGATGTCCGAGTTCACTGGAGTCGAGGCCGACGCCGATGATGTCGGCCAAATACGGCTTTGCAGCGTCGAGCGTCGCGATCGCTTCGGCTTCGCTGAGATGACGCAGGAAACATAGGATCAGGCGTGCACGCAGGCCGAACTGCGTCCGTGCAGCATCGCACGCCCGTTTCAGACCACGGATGACGACACCGATGTCTACTCCGCGCTCGGTATGCGTCTGCGGATCGAAGAACAGTTCGGCATGGATGACGTGATCGGCATGGGCACGCTCGAAATAGGCCCAGGCCATATCGTGGAAGTCCTGCTCGGTGATCAGCACTGACGCGCCGGCGTAATAGATATCGAGGAAACTCTGCAAATTGGTGAACGCATAGGCAGCACGCAGCGCCTCGACGCTCGAATAGGCAAGCGCAATGCCATTGCGCTGCGCCAGCGCAAAAATCAACGCCGGCTCCAGCGAGCCCTCGATGTGAATATGCAACTCGGCCTTCGGAATAGCGCGAATGAATTCGGCCAGCTCATTGGACATGGGGTGCTCCCGATACGAAACGCCGAGTCTGCATCAATCCGGCCGGGGCGGCCAGACCGGCGGCCCTGCGCTAATCTTTGCCCATGAACCCGAACAACCAATTCTTGTTGAATGGACGCGCCGTGGATTTGATCGGCGCCGATCCGACCGAGTCGTTGCTGCGTTGGCTGAAGGCGAGACATTGGTCCGGCACCAAGGAAGGGTGCGGCGATGGCGACTGCGGCGCATGCACGGTCGCGATGGTCGAGACCGATGCCGCAGGCCGCTCACACTATCGCGCGGTGAATAGTTGCCTGTTGCCGATGGGCGCCTTGCCTGGCCGCGAGATTGTGACGGTCGAAGGCTTGGCTGACGGCGAGCGCCTGCATCCGGCGCAACAATTGCTGGTCGACAGCGCCGGGTCGCAATGCGGCTATTGCACGCCGGGTTTCGTCATGAGCCTGTTCGTCGGC
>Ga0138256_10005355_pt1 | contig 13580 bp, 9 predicted proteins | sample KNB2016incub_MG_FD_105486 | JGI IMG/M metagenome (GOLD analysis project Ga0138256, IMG submission 105486) | Active sludge microbial communities from wastewater in Klosterneuburg, Austria - KNB2014incub_MG | ecosystem: Engineered > WWTP > Activated sludge > Unclassified | place: Austria...
AAACCAATTTATAAAACCAAGAAAGCATTTGATTTTCACATCAAACCGCAACCCTCGTTCAACAAACAATTCGATTTGTTGTTGAATAATTTGAATGACAACCATTTCAACGGATACAAAAATTATTTGTTTTGTTCCAATGAAGCCCAAGCCAAACGATTCCACGATATTTTCGAAACTTTGGATGAAGAAAATTCCGAGAACATCCGTAAGCAATACAACACCATTGTTTTACCCATTTATCAAGGATTTATCGACGAAGAAAATCAATTGGCTTGTTATACCGATCATCAAATTTTCGAGCGGTATCATAAATTCAGCATCAAAAGTACTATTTCGAAGAAGCAGAATATCACTTTAAAAGAATTGACGACTTTGTCCGTTGGCGATTATGTAACGCACATCGATCACGGAATTGGACGATTTGGAGGTTTGCAAAAAATTCAAGTCGAAGGCAAAACTCAAGAAGCCATCAAACTCGTTTATGCCGATAATGATATCGTTTATGTGAGCATTCACTCGCTTTACAAAATTTCGAAATACACCGGAAAAGACGGAACGCCACCCAAAATTTATAAACTAGGTTCGAATGCTTGGAAGATTCTGAAGCAAAAAACCAAAGCTAGAGTCAAACATATTGCGTTCAATTTGATCCAATTGTACGCCAAAAGAAAATTGGAAAAAGGATTCCGTTTTGCGCCCGACAGCTATTTGCAAAATGAATTGGAAAGTTCCTTCATCTACGAAGATACGCCCGACCAAACCAAATCAACTGCCGAAGTCAAAGCCGATATGGAAAGCGATCGACCGATGGATCGCTTGGTTTGTGGCGATGTGGGTTTTGGAAAAACAGAGGTTGCCATTCGTGCTGCTTTTAAAGCCGTGGACAATTCTAAACAAGTCGCTATTTTGGTTCCAACGACGATTTTGGCTTACCAACATTATAGAACTTTTACTGAAAGGTTGAAAGATATGCCGGTTTCCATAGGTTATTTGAACCGTTTTAGAAGTGCCAAACAAAAAGCCGAAACGCTCCAACAATTAGCCGAAGGAAAATTGGATATTGTTATTGGAACGCATCAATTGGTCAACAAAAATGTGGTTTTCAAAGACCTTGGATTGTTGATTGTGGACGAAGAACAAAAATTTGGTGTCAACGTAAAAGACAAACTCAAAACCATCGCCGCCAATGTCGATACGTTGACATTAACGGCAACGCCAATTCCGAGAACCTTGCAGTTTTCGTTGATGGCAGCAAGAGATTTATCAGTGATTACAACTCCTCCGCCCAATCGTTATCCTATCGAAACGAATGTGGTTGGTTTTAGTGAAGAGCTCATTCGGGATGCTATTTCGTATGAAATTCAGCGCAACGGACAGGTTTTCTTTATCAACAATCGAATAGAAAACATCAAGGAAGTTGCCGGAATGATTCAGCGATTGGTGCCTGATGCAAGAGTTGGAATTGGTCACGGCCAAATGGACGGCAAGAAATTGGAGGAATTAATGTTGGCTTTTATGAACGGAGAATTCGATGTTTTGGTTGCAACAACCATTATCGAAAGCGGATTGGATGTTCCGAATGCGAATACGATTTTCATTAATAATGCGAATAATTTTGGACTGTCTGATTTGCATCAAATGCGCGGTCGCGTGGGTCGTAGCAACAAGAAAGCGTTTTGTTATTTCATTTGTCCACCATATTCGGCGATGACGGATGATGCTCGAAAACGAATTCAGGCTTTGGAACAATTCTCGGAACTGGGAAGCGGTTTCAACATTGCGATGAAGGATTTGGAAATTCGTGGTGCGGGAGATTTATTAGGTGGCGAACAATCTGGTTTCATCAACGAAATTGGTTTTGACACCTATCAAAAAATTATGAACGAAGCCATCGATGAATTGAAGGAAAACGAATTCAAGGATTTGTATGAAAACGAAGATAGCGGAGTCGAAAAAGAATACGTTAAAGATTTGCAAATCGACACCGATTTTGAGTTGTTGTTTTCGGATGAATACATTAATAATGTCACAGAACGTTTGAGTTTGTACAACGAATTGGGCAATGTAACCAACGAAGAAGAATTGGTTGTTTTCCAAAATAAACTGATTGATCGTTTTGGACCAATGCCACCAAGAGCCTTGGCTTTGATGAACAGTATTCGCATCAAATGGATTGCTACGAAAGTCGGAATCGAAAAATTAGTGATGAAAAAAGGCAAGATGATTGGTTATTTTGTTGCGGATCAAAACTCGGATTTTTATACCAGCAAACGCTTTCATCAGGTAATCCAGTTTGTTCAAAAAAACAGCGCTATTTGTGTAATGAAAGAAAAACAAACGCCTGCTGGATTAAGGCTTTTATTAACTTTTGATAATGTAAAAACCACTAGAAGAGCTTTGGAATTGATGGAGATGTTGGGGAAATAAAAAAAGTTTCCAGTTTATAAAAAGCTAGTAGCTTTGGAGAACGTTATTTACTATTCAATTACATCGAAATTTTGTTAGAAAGAAGTAAAAGAAGCTTGTCAGAAATACGGTGGATTCTATTTGGGTTCTATTGGTGGTCCAGCCGCTATTTTGGCCAAAGAAAATATCCTTTCAGTCGAGATTGTTGATTTTGAAGAATTGGGAATGGAAGCCGTTCGAAAAATCACGATTAAAGATTTTCCGGCTTTTATTATCACTGATGATAAAGGAAATGATTTCTTCGAGAATTTGTAGGATTTAACCACGAAGGCTCTAAGTTTTTTACTTCGTCAGTTTGACTTTCAGTCTCGGGTCACTAAGTACACAAAGTTTTTACCGCAGATTCGCAGATTTTAAAATTTATTAAAAATCTGCGAATCTGCGGTTAATTTTTTAATCAATCACCATTTCGGGAATTTCTCCTTCGATAATTAAAGTTGCTTCTGTGGAAGCGATGACGTGTGCTACAGAAACTCCCGGAGCACGTTCTAAGAGTTTAAAACCCTTTGGAGTAACTTCGAGAACGGCTAGTTCGGTTACAACTTTTTTGACACAACCAACGCCTGTTAAGGGTAAAGTACATTTTTTGAGAATTTTACTTTCTCCCGCTTTGTTCACGTGCATCATGGCCACGATAATATTTTCGGCTGAAGCTACCAAATCCATTGCGCCGCCCATTCCTTTGACCATTTTTCCGGGGATTTTCCAGTTGGCAATATCTCCGTTTTCGGCAACTTCCATCGCGCCAAGAATCGTCAAATCGACGTGTTGCCCGCGAATCATTCCGAAACTCATTGCCGAATCAAAGAAAGAAGCGCCTTCTAAAGTCGTAATAGTTTGTTTTCCGGCGTTGATTAAATCAGCGTCTTCTTCGCCTTCAAAAGGGAAAGGTCCCATTCCCAGAACGCCATTTTCAGATTGAAATTCTACTTCAATTCCTTTTGGGATATAATTGGCTACCAATGTTGGAATACCAATACCGAGGTTTACAAAGTATTTGTCCTTGACTTCTTGGGCTATTCTTTTGGCGATGTCTTCTTTTGTTAGCATAATTTTGTTTTTTGAAACATTTAAGGAATTGAAGGTCATTTAAGTTTTGGTTTAAAGCATTTGTCAATATTCTTTATTGAAAGAAAGATTGATTATGGAATTAAAAACCATTTATTAAACAGCAGTTTGTGATTCTGTTTTACCTTTTTTCCATTAGTTTTTTAGTTTCAGAATTATATAGTTCTTTGCCCTTTGTAATTTCTTTTGCATTAATAAAATCATCAATACTTATATAAATGAGATTGTTATCGTCTTCAATATTTTCGTTTTTCTTTTCTGCGAATTCTACACTTCCTTTTCCTTCAACTAAATATAAATAAACTTTCTTTTCAAAATTCACTTTTGCAAGTTCAATTATTCTTTTGTAAATTATTTCATTTATTTCAGGATAACTTATACTTCTAAAACATTTTCTTATTGAACATAATTCTTCTGTTTTAAATAATGGAAATGCGGAAATTCCTCCCAATTCAGTTAAGTTTTCATTACAATAATCGTAATATTTGTATTGAATTGTTCCTTTTGGAATTTGTCCCAAACAAATGTTAGTAAACAGCAATGTGAAAATAATTATTGACTTCATTTCTTAATGTTTTTATTATCCAAAATAGCTGCCATCAATTCTCTTTTTCGAACTGAAAACCGCGACTGAATACTATTTTTCCCTCACCGTTCGCTTCTCAATCCTCTTTTCATATTTCTCTCCTTGAAAAATGCGTTGCACGAAGATTCCTGGTGTGTGAATTTGGTTGGGATCGAGGGTTCCGGCTTCGACTAATTCCTCGACTTCGGCGATGGTGATATTTGCTGCGCCAGCCATACAGGGATTGAAGTTTCGGGCGGTTCCTTTGAAGATGAGGTTTCCTGCGGTGTCGCCTTTCCAAGCTTTTACAATCGCAAAATCAGCTTTGAAAGCCAATTCCATTATGTGCATTTTTCCGTTGAATTCTCGGGTTTCTTTGCCAATGGCTACTTCCGTTCCGAAACCTGCTGGTGTGAAAAAAGCGGGAATTCCGGTTTGGGCAGCTCGACAACGTTCTGCCAGAGTTCCTTGTGGAATGAGCTCTACTTCGAGTTCGCCAGAAAGCATTTGGCGTTCGAATTCGGCATTTTCTCCCACATAGGAAGAAATCATTTTTTTGATTTGGTGTTTTTGCAACAGCAATCCAAGACCAAAATCATCGACACCGGCATTGTTAGAAATACAGGTAAGATTGGTGATTTCTTTTTTGACGAGTTCGGCAATGGAGTTTTCGGGAATGCCACACAATCCGAAACCACCCAGCATAAGGGTCATTCCGTTTTCGATTCCTTCGAGTGCTTCTTGGACGTTGTTTACTTTTTTGTTGATCATAACTAACGACTAATTTAAACAATTAAAAGCGTTTATTTCAAAAAATTTAAGTTTTTGAAGGCTTGTTTTGTTGCATTGATTCTAGCTGAGTAAAAGGCTTCATTGGCGGCTTCCTTTTTCATAGGTTCTAGATTTGTAGCAAAGAAATAAACTTTGTTTTTTACTTCAAAATAACCAACAAACCAACCATTATACAAATCATTTTTTACCGACAAACCTGTTTTTCCGCTTAGGGTATAAGCATCGGTTTTTTCGATTAACATTATGTTTTTTACAATTGATTCTGTTCTTTTTGAAATAGGCAATTCTGAAAAATAGAATCTTTTTAGAAACTGAATTTGTTGAATCTGAGATATTTTAGATTCGCCATCAAGCCAAAAATTGTCAATGGTATTTTTGTCAAAAACCATTTCTTTATAATTGAGTTTATTGAGATAGTTTTTCATTCTTTCGACACCAATTTTTCGCGCTACTTCCTGATAACAAGGAACACAAGAAACCTGAAATGCTTCTTTGAATGTCAAGTCTTGTTCCCATTTTTTATTCCATCTTTTTTCTCCGTTCCATTTAAAAACATCGGAGTCGTTTTTTATTACACCGGTTTCAAGTGCAATAATAGAATTTGGAATCTTGAAAGTTGATGCGGGAATTATTCCGGTTTTTGCCCAAGAAAAATCATTGGAATAATACGTTTTATCTGTAAAGGAGTAGATTAAAACTGACCCTTTAACTTTTAAACTGTCTAGTATTTTGTTGAATTCAGGAACAAGAGTCTCTTTGCCCTTACTGTTTTTTGTTTGACAAGTCATAGTTAAACTCATCAATAGAATCCAAAAAACAGCTATTCTTTTCATAGATACTTCAGTTTATATTTTGAAACAAATGCCCTAGCCCTGATGGGAACGGCATCCTTTTGTGGCGGGGTTCGCCACAAAAGACACAGTGTACAGCAGGAAATAGCTCCTAGAAACTACAACTCGAATTCTTCGGTTTCTTGTTCTACTGCCGTGGTGTCTTTTACAACAGCTGGACGTGTGTAGCAATCTACTTTTATGGAGAGATTCGAAGGTCTGTCGAATTCTTCTTTGGAAACTTTTAGGGTTTCATCTTCGTAGCATTTTTTCATGAAATAACCCCAAACTGGCAATGCGGCTGTTGCTCCTTGACCATATGTTAGGCTTTTGAAACGTGCCGAACGGTCTTCGCAACCTACCCAAACACCGGTAACTAGGTTAGGTACCATTCCCATAAACCAACCGTCGGACTGGTTTTGTGTTGTTCCTGTTTTACCCGCAATTGGGTTTCTAAACATATACGGATAGCCTGTCCAGCGATTGTCGCCGCTTCCGCCACCTTCTGTTCTTAGTCGTACTCCAGAGCCCGTTTCGGTAACGCCTTCGAGTAATTTGATAACAGCAAAAGCAATGTCTTTATTCAACACATCGTGAGATTCTGGGATAGGTTCGTAGATGACTACACCACTTTTATCTTCGATTCGGCTAATGAATTGTGGTTTTACGTAAACGCCTTGGTTGGCAAAAGTTCCATAGGCAGCAACCATATCCTCTACAGTAATATCAACGGCTCCAAGAGCGATTGAAGGTTGGGCAGGAATTTCGGATTTTACGCCTAATTTATGGGTTAATTCGATTACGGCTTCTGGACCAGTCTTGTCGATTAGTTTTGCCGATATGGTGTTGATAGAATGAGCCAATCCTTGTTTCAAAGAGACCATTCCGCGGTATGAATTGTTGGAATTTCTTGGTTCCCAATCTTCGGTTACGTGATGACGCCCTTTTCGAATCATAAAAGGTCCGTCGAGGATGGTGTCGCAAGGTGACATCCCTAATTGTTCGATAGCGGTCGCATACACAAACGGTTTGAATGTAGAACCTACTTGTCTCGCGCCTTGACCTACGTGATCGTATTGGAAATATTTGTAATTGATACCACCAACCCAAGCTTTTATGTTACCCGTTTGAGGTTCCATAGCCATAAGCCCTGATTGCAGGAAGTGTTTGTAATATCTGATGGAATCTAGAGGAGTCATAATTGTATCTCTTTCCCCTTTCCAAGTGAAGACTTTCATTTTGGTTTTTTGGCTGAAAGAAGCTATGATTTCTTCTTCACTTTTGTCAAGTTCTGTCATTACTGTCCAACGGTAAGAGGCTTTCATTGCTTGCTTCATGAGACGATCCGTTTCTGCTTGCGAAATGTTGACAAAAGGAGCGTTTTTATTGGTTTTGGCTTCAATAAAAAATTGTTCTTGTAGGTTTGCCATGTGTTTTTCAACAGCTTCTTCGGCGTACAATTGCATTCTAGAATCGATGGTGGTGTAGATTTTCAAGCCGTCTTTGTAGATGTTATAATCGGAACCATCGGCTTTTTTGTTTTCTTCCACCCATTTTTTCATATAATCACGCAAATATTCTCTGAAATAAGTGGCTGTTCCTTCGCGGTGGCTTTCGAGTTTGAATTTTAGTGTGATAGGTAGGGCTTGCAATTTTTCTTTTTGTCCTTCGGTAATAATTCCTCCTTTTTCCATTTGCGAAAGCACTACATTTCTGCGGTTTTTAACGCCTTGAGGGTTTTTGACAGGATTGTAAAGACCTGAATTTTTAAACATTCCGACTAATATTGCCGATTCGTCAATGGTTAAATCTTTGGGTGCTTTTGAAAAATAAGTTTGCGCTGCTGAACTCACTCCAACCGAATAATTTCCAAAATCATAGACATTGCAATACATGGCGATGATTTCGTTTTTGGTATATTGTCTTTCCAATCGTATGGCAATAATCCATTCCTTGATTTTTTGGACGATTCTAAAAGGCAAGAATTTGGAACCCTCGCCGTGGAATAATTGTTTGGCTAATTGTTGCGTTAGTGTACTTGCTCCACCGCTTGTTCCTAAGCTGAAAACAGCTCTTAAAGTTCCTCTGCCATCTATTCCTGAATGCTCGTAAAAACGCACGTCTTCGGTTGCTACCAAAGCATCGACAAGGTTTTTGGGTAAGTCAGAATATTTTAATTGAGATCTATTCTTTTCGAAATATTTACCTAGGATTACTCCATCCGATGAAATAATTTCGGTAGCTAAATTCGAATCTGGATTTTCTAAATCTTCGAATGAAGGCATCGAACCAAAAAGCCCCCAAGAGGCAAAAAGGAAAAATAATAATAATCCTCCAAGGCCATAAAAGAAAACTTTCCAGAATTTCTTTTTATAGTAGTTGATGTCTTTTTCGGTGTTTTTTGTCTGAATATTGTTTTTTTGACTAGCCATAATTACTTTTTAATCTCTGTTTTCTATTCTAAAACCAACTTCTGTGATTCCGTCTAAAGCAGTTACTCCGGGAACTTTTCTGTTTTCACGTACTGCTTGTTTGATGTGAACTTTGTATTTTCCTCTAAAACGTACATTTTCCTTATAAAAAAGTTTATTTTCCTTGATGTCCGAAAAACCATCTCCCATTAGCGAGCCGTCGGGATTTGCCATTTCATACTCAAGGGTGTCTACTTTTGTAAAACCATTTGGCATTTCCAGCGCCACAATCAAAAACAAATTGTTGAATGGATAATCGTTGTTGTCTCTCAAAGTTACAAAAAGATTGTATCGCTTAGTCGAATCTAATTCGGGTAAATCAAAGGTTACAATACTGTCTTTGTGCCAAGCGGTTCCAACGGATTTGTATTCGTCGAAAACTCTTTTTTTGTCACACGAAAAAAAGAGAATTGCAACTAAAATTAGTAATGCGCTATTCCTTATTCTCATTTTTAGTAATAATTATTGGTTTCCTGGCTACTACAGGTTTTTTATCGTTAGCAACAGTAGGTTTGGAATTATTATTTGGTTTGTTACCGTTATTGTTTTGCCTGTTATTGTTGCTATTATTGCTGCTGTTATTACTATTATTAGCCACAATTAAATTATCGCCAGTTTTACGTTTTTTATTCGGTTTTTTCTTTTTCTTAGGCTGGTCAAAACGGGTTAAACTTTCTTGCCCCATGGCGTTATTAAAGTGTTGTTCAGGTTCCTGAACAATTACAATTGCAAAATCTTCGAGGGAAGCGACTTTGTTTTTTAGTTTGTTTTCGGCAACAATTTCTCGGACTTGTTCGATTTTTAAAACGTGCCAATTGGCAAAATCATTGGTATAAGCAAACCACATCAATCCTTTGAAAATATCTTGTTTTTGACAAATAGCATCACCTTTTTCGGTTACTAATTTAGTGTCGAAATCAGGGAATCCTTTCAAGGCATCCATATAAGTATCAAGCTCATAATTCAAACAACATTTTAGTTTTCCGCATTGTCCTGCCAGTTTTTGTGGGTTTAAAGACAATTGTTGGTAACGCGCCGCAGAGGTATTTACACTTCTAAAATCAGTTAGCCAAGTAGAACAACACAATTCTCTTCCGCAAGAACCTATTCCGCCCAAACGAGCGGCTTCTTGTCGTAAACCGACTTGTTTCATCTCGACTCTGGTGCTGAATTCTTTTGCAAAATCTTTGATTAAAAGTCTGAAATCGACTCTGTCATTGGCAGTGTAATAGAAAGTTGCTTTGGAACCATCGCCTTGAAATTCGATATCCGAAATTTTCATTTCTAGTTTTTGAGAAATGGCTAATTCACGAGCGCGAACCTTCATAGGCTCTTCTTTATCTCGGGCAATAGACCAAATATCGATGTCTCTTTGTGATGCTTTTCGGTACACTTTTGGTACATCTGTATTCAAATGATTGACACCTTTTTTCTTCATTTGGATTTTCACCAATTCACCAGTCAGCGTCACTATTCCAATGTCATGTCCCGGCGAAGCTTCTGTAGCTACAATGTCGCCTATGCTTAAAGTTAGTTTTTCGGTATTGCGAAAAAATTCTTTTCTTCCGTTTTTAAAACGGACTTCGACACAATCAAAAGGAGCTTCGCCATTAGGTAAACTCATATTCGAAAGCCAGTCGAAAACTGTTAATTTGTTGCAGCTATCGGTGCCGCAAGTCCCATTATTTTTACAACCCTTTGGAGCACCGCCATCAGAAGTTGAACAACTTGTACATGCCATAATTTTATATGTAGTATTGCGATAGACGCAATTTAAGTTCTTAAACGTTTAGTTTGTAAAGATAGTATTTTTTTTAGTTTTGATTTTCAAGTTTAAGATTTCCAATTTTTAAAAAAAAAATAGTAAAGAAATCCATTCAAAATGAGTTGAAAAAAATTAAGAATAATTGATTTAAATAGGGATTCAAATCTCTTTTAAAATATGGAATGGATAGGAATTGATGAAAGCATCATTAGGACAGTAAATACTTTTTCGTCGTTTGGCGGAGCGAATAATAATCCGAAAACAGGTTTATTATTGTATGTTTTTAGAGTAGCCACATCTTGCTCTTTTATTTTGATATCTACTTGATTTCCTGCCTTGCTTTTTTCAATAACGAATGGCGTTTTGTAGAGTTCTCCTTCTAAAATGTAAGGGGTTATATCACTGCTTTGTTGGTAGGTAATATTAAACCACGATTCAGGAATAGCTGTTAGGGTTGATTCGTTTTTTCCGTCCCAGCATTGAGAGAATTGATTTTTATTATTTGGTGTGTTTCCAATAGTGATTTTAAAACTACCAATTGTGTCTTTTTCCCGAATTAAATAGATTATTTCCTTTGGATCAATGAAACGAGAAACACTAGATTCTCCATTGAGATAAATATTCTTTGATTTATTACCATTTGAATCCCAAGTTGTTTCGCGTTCTTTACCTTCTCTTCTTTCTTCGGTAAAAGGGATTTTGCAATAATAATGAGCCTTTTCATTTAAATCTGTGAAGCCAAAAGTGGTCTGATATCCCATTTCTCTTATTTTATCGGTTTCTAAACCCGTAAATAAAGTCAGTGAAGAATTGAATAGATTATTTCCAAAATTATTTTTTCTTTTTGTTTTTTCAGTTCTATTATTCTGAATTAACCATTCTTTTTTCAATTGAAGTTGTTCAATAATGGAGTCATTTTTGGAAACGAAATTTAGTTTTTTGGCCTCAGGCAATGTTTTATCAACATCTAAAAACAGGCAGGCAGGGGTGACTTCAAGTTTCAATTCCTTTTGTGGGGATTCGAAAAAAAATAGTTGTACCGCTTTGTCGAAAGCTTGCAAAAAAGAATCTGTAAGCGCTGGAACTCTTCGAAGTAAAATTTGTCCGTCAGGAACTGTGGTTCTTTGTAATTCAATGGCCATTTCATTCGAAAAAATTACGGATTCATTGGAGCCATCCACAATCAATGCTTTGATTTTCATATGATAGGGAGCGTAATCTAAAGTTTCTATAGCTGGAAAAGTTCGAAAAGGACTACTATATTCGTCGTTAATAGGATAAGGACCGTTGTCAATAACTTGAAAAAATAAATGCCAATTACCTGAAACACCGTTTTTAAATTTTGTTTTAAATCGAGGAGGTTTGTTGAATAGAAATCCCGGATTCATTTTCCATTGTGGATTAAGAATAACCGAATTCCAACGATTGTTTATTGCCGAAAGAACACTTTGTTTCATCTTTTCAGCCACTAAATCATCATTGGCTAAAATAACTCGTGGAAAATTAAACGGAAAAGCGTTATTTATAGATTCAACAAAGTTTGGGTTGTAGGCATATTCCATTTTTTCGACCCGTATTACTTGTTTCTCTGTAGATTGAGAATGAATACCAAAAGGGAATAAGCACAATAAGAATACTGAGATTATTTTTATAATTATAATACTATGAGCCTTGTTTTTCGACATATTGAAATTAATTTTGAAAATTTGCCCTAATCAAAGATACAATTTTATCAAAACTATTTCAATAGAAACCGAAAATATTCAATGTAGTCCAAAACTATAAAAATATTGATTATCAAATGAATAGCTATGTTTCCTTCACCGAAATAATTTTCACAGGACATGCTTTGGCGGCCAATTCACAACTTTCGGTTATGGTGTGATCAGGAGATTTTAAAGTGTAAAAACCTTTGGCATTGACACTTTTTATCAAAACCGATTTTCCGTCTTTTTTAGACATTTGAAACTGAACAGGCGCCATTTCCACACAATAATTGCATCCAATACATTTGGCTCTTTGTAATGTTACAATGACCATTAGGCTTCCACGATTTTATATAATTTGTCGGACATTCGAATTCTGAAAGGCAATTTAAAAGTGCAATCATCTCCTTTGGTCGCTTTTTCTGCCACAGTATCATTGACATACATTTCTTCGATAATCATTTCTTGGGCTCCTGTACTTGGACCTGTAACTAATATTTTATCGCCAATTTGAATGTCATAAGCTTCAATTTTGAATTGCCCAATTTCAGCTTTTGGGAAATAATGAGTTCCTTTCCCCACATATACTTTTTTCTGAGTGGCCATAGAACCTGAAACATCACTCCATTCGCCCAATTCTTGCCCCAAATAATAGCCTGACCAAAAACCACGATTGTAAACCGTACCCAAAGCTTCCATCCAATCCACAACTTTTTCTTTCGAAAATGTGCCTTCATAATAACTGTCTATGGCTTCGCGGTAAGTTCTGATTACTGTAGCAACATATTCTGGAGCACGGCCACGACCTTCAATTTTCAAAACTTGAATGCCGGAATCAATCACTTGGTCAAGGAAATCTAGCGTGCATAAATCTTTTGGCGACAACAAATATTCATTGTCAACTTCAATTTCGAAACCCGTTTCTTGGTCAGTAAGCGTGTATTTCTTGCGACAATTTTGCTTGCAAGCCCCACGATTTGCGGAGGAATTATCTGAATGTAAACTCAAATAACATTTTCCAGAAACTGCCATACATAAAGCTCCGTGACCAAAGATTTCAATTTCTACTAATTTTCCGCTTGGACCTTTTATTTGTTCTTTTTCGATTTGTTCGGTGATTTTTTTCACTTGTCGCAAACTCAATTCCCGACTCAAAACCATCGTATCAGCAAAAAGGCTGTAGAATTTTATGGTTTCGATATTGGTAATATTCAACTGGGTCGAAATGTGAACTTCCATTCCAATGCCTCTCGCCATAGCAATCACTGCTTGGTCGGAAGCAATTACTGCGGTAATATTGGCTTCTTTGGCTTTGGCCAATAAAGTTTTCACCACCGATAAATCGTGGTCGTAAATGATCGTGTTTAATGTTAAATAACTTCGAACGTTTTTGGCTTCGCAACGTTGAGCTATTTCTGGCAAATCATCCATCGTGAAATTTACGGTTGCTCTGGCTCGCATATTCAATTGTTCCACTCCAAAGTAAACCGAATCTGCATTATTATCGATTGCCGCTTGAAGCGATTCGAAGTTTCCGGCCGGAGCCATTAATTCTATTTTTTGCATTATTTTGTCTTGTTTAATATCTTTTGTCAAAGTTCCGGATTTTGAAAAAGATTCATTTTCTGAAATTGTTTTTTTAAAAGTTAAAACATCAGATTTTCCTTTTTTGAAAATTTTATTTCCGTTTTTAATACCTCTACGAATGTCCTTTTGTTCCTCTTCCGAAAGATGAATGACCTCCATACATTCCGAAGAACAACAACCTTCCATAGCTGTTTTGCATTCCTCACATTGGATAAAAAGCAAGTGACAGCCTTCGTTCACGCAATTCGTATGCACATCGCAAGGTTTTCCGCATTGATGGCATTGCGAAACGATATCGTCTGTGATTCTTTCGCCCAAGCGATGATC
>Ga0138256_10005356_pt1 | contig 13579 bp, 9 predicted proteins | sample KNB2016incub_MG_FD_105486 | JGI IMG/M metagenome (GOLD analysis project Ga0138256, IMG submission 105486) | Active sludge microbial communities from wastewater in Klosterneuburg, Austria - KNB2014incub_MG | ecosystem: Engineered > WWTP > Activated sludge > Unclassified | place: Austria...
AATGGACTATGCCCATCCCCAATTGGGGGTATATACTCCAGCAGTTCTTAATTATATTTGAAAACAGATGCCGGATCTAATAACAGTTACTGATGGCGTTTACACAAAATATTTTATACTCTCTAGAACAGCCAGATCCCTCCCTTCGGTCGGGATTGATGTGGTATTAGTGATTGTTTGTCTTATCCCTCCTTCGTCGGGATGACAAAACAGCCGCTTCCCCTCGACAAACTCAGGGTAAACTCCGGGATGACAAAACAGCCCCTGTTAAGAATAGATAACTTACACAATGTACTGATCCTCTATTTACGGGATACCCGTTACAGTAAATTTTTCAGACAATCCTTCTCAGAAGGGGCTGTTCCCTTCTCGCTTCTCGCTTCTCGTTTCTCGCTTCTCGTTTCTCGCTTCTTACTTTACCACCAACGCCTTATCAATCATAAACTTCAATCTCTCCCGGTGCGCTTTTGTTTGTTCGTTACCTGTATTCAGTTTATCCATTTTCGCCCGAAGTTGTTTCAGGTTTTCAAAGGAAGCAGAGGCTGAGGCATGGTCATAGGCGGGGTCCTTCATCATACTGATCAGCTTGCTGATATAGGCATATTGCAGGTTCTGCCGGTAAAGGTTGATATCCGTTTTCAGGTCGGCATCAAAGATCAGACTGCTGAGCTCATTCATGATCACGGCGGGGGTGAAGCCATTGCCATACAAGGTGGTGCGGCTGGCCCTGGCCAAGGCCGTACTGTTCAGGATGCCGGATAAAACCGTATTCTGCAAAGCCATTACATCATTTTCCGGTTTGGGGTCTTCGGTGCCATCCCCGAAATTATACCCACGACGCTGCCACTGCAGGTAAGGGTATAAAGGAGCATCACAGTCAAAGGCATTGGGGGCAAATATATAGGTGCCAAGGGCAGACAATACTTTTCGTTTATACTCATCCGGTATCGGGGTAAAGGGTTTTGCAGAAGTCTGCTGTCCGACAAAACTCCGGTCAACCATCACACCACTTATATAGTAAGATAAGCCTACGGCCATGCCAAAACGCTGGCCGAAGAGAGCATTATACTTCCGGCGCAGATCAACATAGCTTTCACCGGTTACCGCATATTTATCTTTCAGTTTCCCCATCAGGTTATTCACCAGCTGGAAACGACCCGTGGCATAAGCGGCCATATCATTGCTCATATCCCATACCTGTACCCGCGGATCGATCCCGGTATGATCTGAGGCGATATCCGCATCATTCCCAAATATCAGTTTCGGTTCGGTACTTCTTTCCAGTATCTTTTTAAGCCCTGCTGCTTCTTCTCCCTTGGTGAAAGGACGGTATCCAAACTCGATGGCCCACCAGTCGTAAGGACCTGTTTTGGTGGTATAATAATCCACCGGCTTGAGGTCTGGTGATACATTCACCGAGGAGTAATCCATCACGGAACCTATGACGCCCCATTTACGGGTGATGGCTGTATCCTGTAATTCAGCCGGACTGAGCATCTGGCTGGCTTTCATATTGTGCTGCAGTCCCATGGTATGACCCATTTCGTGCATGACAAGTTCTGTATAGAATAGCTCACGGAGATGAGTCAGTTCAATAGCCGGCATACCGGAGAGTTCGGCAAACACATAGCCGGCGGCAAACTCCTTCATCATGCCACTGGCAATAGTGCAGGAGCTGAAGTTTTTATGGTTCATACCGGTTGGATGTGTACCCTGTTTAAAAACAGACTGCTCGTCCAGTATGCCTTTGTAGAAACCGTGGTCCATGGTGATATCGGCGCCCAGGATCTGCCCGGTGCGTGGGTTTACAAAACTCGGGCCGATGGCAAAGCCCAGATCGGAGGCCACATACCGGATCACATTGTATCGGATATCGGCGGGATCCCAGCTGGCGGTATCCGGCATCATCTTCATCACCACTGCGTTTTTAAAACCTGCATATTCAAAGGCTTCATTCCACCGGGCACCGGCCTCCAGGAAGAGCTGCCGTAATTCCACCGGCGTGGTATTCTCAATCCACCAGGTGATTGGCTCTATTGGTTCGCTGAGCTTCGCCGTGGGATCTTTCTTTTCCAGGTGCCAGCGATGGATCAGGTCATGATAGCGCGTTGGCTTCAGGCTGGTTAAATCATCTGATTCGGTGGTGAAATACCCAACCCGGGGATCATCGAACCGGGGTTGGTAATTATTCTCCGGCATTCTAATAAAACTATGCTGCATCCTGACCCGCACATAACGGGCATCTGTAATCGAACGGTCACCGCCGTTCATAGGAGCGGGATTGTCGTACGCAAGCGAAACCACCACATCGGCGTTCTGCGGGAAGGAGCGAATCTTTTCAAAACCGGATTTATCCATAACCAGGTTACCCAGGTTGAAAACAGCGGTGGGTGGAACAGAGGGTGGCAGGATGGGCTTTACCATATCCAGCTTTTCACTGATGAATAAAGAATCGGCATTGATCAGGTAGCCCAGGCTGTCTTCGGCTCTTACCGCACCGGTATGAAAGACGGCATCACTCACATCCACATCCTTTGCCTTGCTGACGGCATTGGTACTGTCGTAATAGTAATTGGTATTGCAGCGCATGAACTCCATCCGCCCGTACACTTTCCGCATCTTGAACACCCAGGTCTCCCGCAACATATTCTGGTTTAGGAAAAGCAAGGCCGGTCCACCCATGGAAAAACTCTGGTAGATGAACTCCTTGTTGAGCTGGTCTTTCCGGATATACATGGTAGCCGATCCGCTGACTGTATCCTGGTAAAAGGTAAACAACCCTTCTGTTTTCTGCTTGTCCTTGGTCTGCGATTTCCATAAAGAGTCACGCAGGGCTTTTACCGAATCGATTACAGGCTTTGGCTTAACGGGAGTTACTGGTTTTTTTACCTGAGCGAATACACATTGGCTAAATAAAAGGAGGCTCAAAGCCAGCAGGGTTGGTTTCATTCAATGGTGGTTTAATGGTGGTGATGTAATACAATGTTAGCGTATTTACTGCATACCGGAAAAATTTAGCCGGGAAGGCGGGAAGGGCGGTAAGGGAAGCTACTGCGTAGCTTAAAAGAAATCTCCCGCAAAGCAATATAAGACTCTCCGATTTTTGAAGCGGCTTCCATATTCATACTTTCTTTTAATCTTAGCGGGCTATAATGCCGCGTAGCGTTACTTCCCGCCCTTCCCGTTGTTCACTCCCGACACTTCGGGATTACCGGCAAAAAATTTAGCCGGGAAGGCGGTAAGAACGGTAAGAGAAAGCTACTTCGTAGCTTAAGAGAAATTTCCCGCAAAGAAATATAAGACTCTCCGATGTTGGCAGAGGCTTCCATAATCATACTCTCTTTTAATCTTAGCGGGAGAAAAAAAGCTACGAAGTAGCTTAATAGAATTTTACCGTACTTCGTATCTGCAAACTCCTACACATGAAACGGTTACGGTTCCTACTACTTTTTGTTCTCGTTTACAACACATTATCCGCCCAGCCCTCCTCCCTCGTCAATCCCTTTATAGGTACCGGTGGACACGGGCATACCTTTCCCGGGGCCACGATGCCCTTCGGGATGATGCAGCTGAGTCCGGATACGCGGCTGGAAGGATGGGATGGCTGCGGAGGTTATCATTATTCTGATAGTGCGATCTATGGATTTTCGCATACGCATCTGAGTGGGACAGGTATTGCTGATTATTGTGATGTTTTACTGATGCCGTTTACCGGCGAAGTAAAATGGAAGAACACAGAGTATGCCTCTCCCTTTTCCCATAAAAACGAAAAAGCCAGTCCGGGTTACTATGAAGTGTTGCTGGATAAACACCATATCCTGGCCCAACTGACCACCAGTATCCGCTCCGGTATGCACCAGTATACGTTTGACGCTTCAGCCGTTGAAGGAAAAGTACTGCTCGACCTGCAGCACCGCGATGAAGTGCTGGGCTCTACCCTGGAAATGGTGAATGAATATGAAGTAAAAGGATCCAGGATCAGTAAGTCATGGGCCAAAGAACAGCACCTGTTCTTTTATATCCGTTTTGAAAAACCCATCAAGCGTTATCGCATGGCACTGGAAGATCATCCGGTCAATGGATTGAATAAAGTAGAGGGAAATAATATCAAGTCTTATTTCTCTTTTGATCTTGGCGATGAGAAAACGGTGCGCTTGCGTATTGGTATTTCCGGGGTGAGTACAGAAAATGCCAAACAAAACCTGGAACAGGAAATCAGTCACTGGGATTTCAACCGGCTGAAGCAACAAGCCGAGAATGCCTGGAACAGTGAACTGGGTAAAATAGCGATCAAGGGCGGTACACATGATCAGCAGGTGGCTTTTTATACCGCCCTCTATCATACCATGATCGCTCCCAATATTTATACCGATGTAAATGGTGAATACCGGGGAACGGATCTGCAAGTGCATAAGGCCGACGGCTTTACCAATTACTCTGTATTTTCCCTCTGGGATAATCACAGAGCCCAGCATCCCTTGCAGACGATCATCAATAAGCAACGAACTACTGATTGGATCAATACCTTCCTTGCTCAATACAAGGCCGGCGGTATGCTGCCCGTATGGGAGCTGAGCGGTAACGAAACGTATTGCATGATCGGCTATCACGCTATTCCGGTGATCACGGATGCCTGGAAGAAAGGGATACAGGGATTTGATAAAGAACTGGCCTTAAAAGCCATGACCGATTATGCAGAGAGCAACCGTTTTGGATTGCCTGCCTATATGAAACAAGGTTATGTAAGTAATGAGGATGACCATGAGAGTACGTCCAAGACCGTAGAGTATGCCTATGATGATTGGTGCATCTCCGAATTTGCTGCACAAATTGGAGCCACGAAGATCAGTGAGCAATACCGCAAGCGGGCATTGAACTACCGGAATTTATTTGATCCCCGCGTAAAACATATCCGCGGTAAAGTACAGGGCTTCTGGTATTCGCCCTTTGACGCGACAGAAGTAAATAATTTCTTTACTGAGGGCAACAGCTGGCATTACAGTTTTACCGCACAGCAGGATATCGATGGATTGAAAAAACTCTATGGCGGACAGGCCGGATTTGCCAAACAACTCAACGAACTCTTTACCACGCAACGTCAGTTAAGCGGCCGAGACCAGAGTGATGTAACCGGACTGATCGGTCAGTATGCCCATGGCAATGAACCGAGTCATCATATGGCTTATCTCTTTAATTATGCCGGACAGCCCTGGCGTACACAGGAGATCGTGCACCAGATCTGCAAGGAGTTTTATCCCAATAATCCGGACGGATTGATCGGCAATGAGGACTGCGGACAAATGAGTGCCTGGCTGGTACTCAGTGCCATGGGTTTTTATCCCGTGACCCCCGGCAGTGATGTTTATGCACTCGGTACACCCTTATTTGATAAGATCGATATCACCCTGGAAAACGGGAAACATATTTATATCAAGGCCAAAAACCACAGTCCGGGAAATTTTTATGTGGAAAGTATGCAGCTCAACGGCAAAGAGTACCCCGCCAGCTTTCTTCGTTACAGCGATCTGGCCAATGGGGCCGAGATCCTTTTCAATATGTCGGACAAGCCGGCCCTGAAGCGGGGAATAAAAGAAACAGATATGCCACATAGTAAGGTAGCTGATGAAGAATTTGTAGCCGTTCCTTATTTTGATATGGACAGTTATAAATTTAAGACAACGGCGCAGATAAAGCTGGGACATATTGATCCGGCGGTGCAAATATATTATGAGATCCGCCACGCAAAGACGAAAGACGAAACCAGGAAAGATGAACTGATCATTTGTGTACTACCCATGTATAAAAACCCTTTTACTATCAGTGAAACCGATACGGTATTTGCCTGGGCCATGAAGAACGGCAACCGCAGTCCCCGTATCTACCGCGTTTTTTATAAAGTGCCTGCCAATATCAGTATTGATGTCAAAAGCCAGGTACATCCCATGTACACGGCAGGTGGTAAGGATGCGTTGATTGATGGCATCATGGGTAATGAAAACTGGAAGACCGGCGACTGGCAGAGTTATTATGACCAGGACTTCAAAGCCGTGATTGATCTGCATACTGTTCGTCCGGTGAAGTATGTCGGCGTGCATGTATTACAAGAAGTGAGTCCCTGGATCGTATATCCCAAAGAATTAATTGTAGAAACCAGCAATGATGGAAAGACCTACCAGTTTTTAACCGTTATAAAAAATCAAGTAGGCACGGATGTCAAAGGACCCGTACACCAGGTACTCGGCGAATACGTCAATACAAAAACCCGTTATCTCCGTTTCATTGCGCTGACTGGTGGGGCTTTACCTGCGTGGCATGAGAGTGCAGGTTCACCCAGTCATATTTTCATAGATGAGGTGATTGTGAGGTGATGCTTCGGTTTTCGCGGCCTTCTTTTCGTCACACTTCGATACGACGCAGTAATTGTTTCACCAGCCCTGAATTGTTTGCTTGGCGTCTACTCAGAATGACACGAACGTCATGTTTTCAAGGAGTCTCCGTTGAGGAGATTATTGAATCCCTGAGCCCCTTCCTTCTTTTTATCATGTGAAGCCTAACGATCGTGTCATCCTGAGTAGTCCCGCAAACAAACATCACAGGGCGACTGATAAAACTTTCACGGGACGTATCGAAGGGTGACGACCCCTAACGCTCGTGTCATCCTGAGTAGTCCCGCATAAGATTCACTTCAGGGCAGTAGAAAAAGGATGTGCGGGACGTATCGAAGGGTGAACCATGCCGAAGGCCTCCCAACCCCAACGGGGTTCAACTAAATAAACTCCAAAAAAACTACACTAACACATACCCCGTACTCCTATCCCCGGCCTCATCCTTCTTCAATATATTTCGGCGGAGCAGGTCATGTATATCGCGGAGGGCTGTATCGTGTGAGCAATTAGAGAGGGTGGCCCATTTTGAGGTGGTCATTTTTCCAGTGAATCCATCCATCAATTTATTCAGCATTTGAAGTTGACGGGGGTTATAGGATTGCAGCTGGTAGCGTGACCAGAAGCGGGCTTTTTGTAATACGGCATCGAGTATAGAGGAAGAAGAGTCGAAGCTGTTCAACAGGCATTTCAGAAACCATTCCATCCAGTCGGACAGGTCCAGGCTGTCTTTTTGTGTTTGTTCCAGTATTTTATAATAGGCATTCCGTTCCTTCCGGATCTGGGCGCTCAGGCTGTAGAAGCGGAAGCTGCTTTGATCGGCGCGGCAGAGTTGCAGGTCGGTGATGGCGCGGGCGATACGGCCATTGCCATCATCAAAGGGGTGGATGGTGATGAACCAGAGATGAGCCAGGGCGGCTTTGAGGAATGGATCGGTGGCAAAGTCGGAGTTGAACCAGTCGAGGAAGCGGCTCATCTCGTCAGGTACCAATTCCGCATCGGGGGCTTTAAAGTGGACGGTTTCCCGGCCCATCGGTCCCGATACCACCTGCATGGGGTCCTGTGGGAGGTTATCCCGCCAGCCGCCTGTTTTAATTTTTAGCAGTCCGCTCTGTCCGGTGGGGAACAGGGCCGCCTGCCAACGGAGTAGCCGTTCGGCGGTGAGAGGCTGATCAAAATTCCGGGTAGCGTCCAGCATCAGCTCCGCGATGGCATCCACTCTTCGCCCGGGTATAATTTCCGTATCATAATCCAGTCCTAAACGGCGGGCCAGGGAGGAGCGCACTTCGGCAGGGTCAAAGATTTCCCCCTCGATTTCCCCTGATTTCAGGAGGTCCAGGCTCAGGTTATCCAGGCTGGCGGCTGCCTGCAGATCAAACCCCAGTTTTTGCATCTGTCCCAGGATCTTTCCCTGTTCAAACCGGGCCTCAGCCTGCAGCGAAGCCAGTCTTTCCGCCTCCCAGGTGAACCGGGGCCAGTCCTTGAGTTGATGTATATAAACGGCCATTTGCGTCGAATATATGAAATAAAGGACGCATTTTGAAATAATCTACGCATGATATGCGGTGAATAGGAGTTTTAAACTACGCATTCTTCGTTATGTCACCCTTCGATACGTCCCGCGTGAATTTTATTCTCTTGTCCTGATGTATTTCTTATGCGGGACTACTCAGGATGACACGAACCTCACGTTTCTTAAGAGGCTCAGTTGAGGAGTTGTTTGAAACATTGAATTTTATACTGCTTTTCATCCTACAAAGCCGAATCTTCTTGTCATGGTGAGCGTGTCGAACCATGCCGAAGGCCTCCCAACCCCAACGGGGTTGAACCATTCATAGCCTCGGGTGAAACCCGGGGTAATGCGATAAAAACGACCCCCGGAACCCCAACGGGGTTCAACTAACTACAACATGTACCAAAGCGCGAAAATACCCTCCACCACGTACCCCCGAACCTCTATCTGCTCACTATATTAGAGCATGAAGCAACTCATCCTTTTATTCAGCCTCCTCGCCACCCTGCACCTCTCCGCCCAGGATACCACTCAAACCGTGAGGGCCTTTCCGATCACTGATTATATGGTTGATCTCAACGATAGTATAAAACTTGTGCAGCTGCAGTTGCCGGATGGTCTCAGTATTCCGGAGAAGAAATTGGGCTTACTGAAAGGCATGTACCGCGACAAGCAAGCGGATACGACAACAATAGGCTGGGGTCGTTGTCACCTGAATTTTGTTGGTGTTAACACCAACAAAAAAACGGGCAACTATTATTACTTTGCCATCAATTACAGGAAAAGCGGCATCCAGCCCCGGGCCGGTGATCTGCTTTATGTGATGACCGACAAACCTTTGGTATACCGGGGTCTTATAGTAAAGCTCGCGGCCCATTATATCGGACTAAAAAATGTGTATAATAAACCCCAGTACAACCGCTATTCTGTTTTCTCTTATTGGAAACAAGACATAGAAGACCGGCTGCTTGACAGCCTGGTGGCCGATATCCATTTCACCGGCGAGTACTTCCTGAAGAATGAACCCTCAATGAACGTCCCGATCAAGAGCGGTACACGCGAAGGCAAGATGGTGTTCAACACGATGATCACCTGCACCCGAAAGGATCTCATTGATTTCCTCGAATACATGATTGCCCGTCCGGCTGTTTATGCCGGCCATGAGTGGAAGGCGTCGGAAGTGTTTGCTACGTGGTTGTCGGAGGGGGGCCGACGGTGGTGAAGTGAAATGTCTCCCAACCCCAACGGGGTTGAACTATTCATAGCCCCGGGTGCAACCCGGGGTATTGCGCCCCCACGACCTCCCGGAACCCCGAAGGGGTTCAACTAAAAAAGTCACGTATCGAGTGGGTGGCTCAATATTTCAGCCCCTGATGTTCAGCTATGGCCTTACAAAACATTCCCGGTATAACCCATTTATGGTATTGTGAGAGTCGGGCTATTGGAGTACATTGGGGGTGAAATTCATCTCTATAGCGAGATAATTAAATTAAGATGTTGATCAGAATAATTTCTCTCTGGGAAACTGAAGTCTGTATAATCCTCACTTTCTGCGGGTCATTTCTTTTCAATGGGTGTACTAACCACCCTGATAAGTCTTCAAATCCCGGAGGCTGGACAATTACCAGAAAAGCGGTCTCACAAGCTGAATTCAGGTCTGCATTGGCTCAGAATATCAATGCCCCATTTGTAACAACCATCACTGATTCAGTACTTATTGAAAGGGCGTTAATGACCATTGATAAGTTCTATACTGAGCGTGAAAAGGAACTTGCTAAACAGGAATTATGCAAATCTCCAGGATGCCTTACAACGTTCAAAGCCTGTTATCCGGATCTCGACCTTCTTTTATTTAATATAGCAGACAACCATTTTGTGAAAGCAGCATTTGTGAAAGCCAGTACCAGTGAAATGGCCCAAAAGGAGGAACGTTTCAATGGTGATTTTGGTGTGCTGTCAAAGAATGGTTATTGGGTTGGACTTAAAAGGGAGGATTCCGATAATTACCTGAAGCTGGAGCTTTGCCGATTAGTTGATGGCCGGTTTCGGTCATATGTTTCCGCAGAGTATACAGATATTGATATTAGTGAAAAAGAAACGCAGCCAATTTTTTGGGGGGATGACAATACCGTTTATGTTGCAGCGCATGAGGTTGGTAAGAGTATGCCTGCAGATGATGCTGTGTATTATGTGATCAGGTTTACGAATGAGATACCAAAGTAAGACTACTGGGCAGCAACCAGACCTCTTACATTGTACCGAAAGGTGACAGGTACGTCCTGATTTCTAGAAGGCCCCGTTGAAATATTGTTTGCAACACTGAACCATTTTCCTTTTTTTAAACTACGAAGCCGAATGTTCTTGTCATGGTGAGCGTGTCGAACCATGAGCCTTCCTACCGGACAGGCAGGCCTGCCGAAGGGTGAGGAAACATTCTTTGCACCAAAAGCAGAAAGTTTCAATGTCTTTTATGAAAAATCAGACAGAAAGTTTGTTTTAAACTGTTCAAATAAAGCGGCCATATCTGCTTTTCTTCCAATTTGCATAACATTGAGTATTTCAGAAGCAGGCAGATCATTTTCGATGATTTCAGCAAACCTGTTTAAGTCCTTTTTAATTGAATCCGGCACAGCTATCCGGTCAGCCGGTGCAAAAAGGAGCATAAGTCTGAAAATATCATATTTGTGTTTAACCACATCTCTTGTTTGGATATTTACTCCCTCTTCTTTCAATCTTTTATTTTCCAGGTATGCTTTGGCTTTCAGGCAAACCAGTGCTTCTTTTGTCGCGTAGTTAATCCCTGCAGACTGGGTACTATTGGATAAAGTGAACTGATAATAATCATCATCCAGCAGAATAGCGCTTAGATCACTCAGTCCCTCCTCAACCGGAACAGGTGTGAGGTGAAGACCCTCCGGAATAACAACCGAATCTGGTTCTTTTGAGAACAGTTCTATTTTGACAGGGAAATCATTATGGGCTGGCTTTTGAAAGCGATAGTATTTTCTTTCCGTGGTCTTTATTTCTTTATCGACATACCCGCCATCGTTTATAAACTGCCAGAATTTTTCTATAAATTCTCTATTAAGTGCATGTATAACCAGGATGATATCAATATCATCAGTATGTCTGGGCGTGAAGCCTGCTTCTGATATCACCCTATCTAAAGCAGTACCTCCGATTATTTTATAGCTATCCGGATAGTCAGTAAAATACTCCCTGAATTTTTCTACTCCCCTGACCATTTTACAATATAGTTTTCTATAATCTGCTCTCTGGCAGATTCAATCCGTTCATCCATTGTTTCTTTCAGGCTCAGGAATAAGGAGAGCGGATCCACATTTCCTTCTTTTGAAATACCGTTGGCAAGAATAGCCGGGTCATATTTCCAAACTTCAATGCAATAAATACCTTCAGATTCATTCTCGTTCTTAAACCGCCCTTTTTTCTGCAAGGCATAGTAATCTCCTTTTTCCATGGCCAGGTAAACTTGTCCTGCTTCAGCCATGTCAGTATATTCTGGCAGGGCTGATTCATTTGATTTTAATAGCAGATTATTGGCTGGCAGCTCATCTGCAAATATTTTTTTCAATACCGGGCTGCTGAGAAAGGATTGTGCGGTATGCCAGATAGTTTGTATGTTTTTATTGAAGCGGATATATTTTTCTTTAGTTCCTTCCGTTGTACACAGGTTGAGCTTCTTCAGATTTTCCACCGATTTACTGATACCCATGGGTGTATAACCCAGTTTTTTCGCTAATGCTTTTAACGGAAGCGTTTCCATGATTTCGCCATGTAGTATTCTATATAGTATGATGAACTGGGCTGATGGAAGCAGTTTTCCGCTTTTTTCCTGTTTTGGTTTATATTTTTCCTGGAGATCTATCAGTAATGATGGCAGGAATAGCTGAGTACCGGGTACAATAAAATTAATACGTCGTTGAATCAGTCTTTTTCGTTCTAAAGACGAAAGCTGATCCAGCACCAGGATAACTTCTTTCCCATTGATATTTTTGACCAGTTCCAGCATTTTCCCGTATTGCAGACTGGTAAATGCCAGATCGGGCAGACTTTCCGCAAAAATGACTGACTGATTAAATAGCTCAGCCTTTGAAAATCTGAAAGACTCTTTAATATAGAAAGGCAGGCGGTCTGTTTCAGGTTTATTTACCGGAATCAGGGTAATTGAAACGCCCAGCACCTCTTTAAGATATTCCCTGAAGTTTTCCATTATTGTTAAATCATAAACTAAATTTCATGTAATAAACCTGTTAAGTTTATTACACAAATATAAGTTTATTATACTATAATTCAAATGATTAGTGTAAATTTATACATCGCCCCCCTTCAAATCCCTTATTTTCCCGATATCTCACATATCCCAGTTGATTGGTTAGCAAACGGGTATGACCGATTTTAAACTCCAGGGTATTCTGGTGGTGGTGACCATAAATCCAGTAATCGGCACCTGAGTCATATATCGGGTCAGAAAGTTCGGTCACAAAGGCGCCGTTAAGTTCACTGTTTTTGTACTGGGCCGGATAGTTCAGCAGGGTTGGTACATGGTGAGTAACCACCACGGATTGACCCGGATACGATATGGCTAACTCACCGAACAGGAAGTTCAATGCCTCCTGGTGAAATTGATTAAACTGTTCCGCGGTAAAGAGGTTGTCCCCGTTTCTTATCTCATGGAAATCGGACAGACCGTGTTGGATCACCCGATGATGCAGGGGAGAGATATGCGACCATAAAGTGGAGAATAGCAGGCGGGTGTTTTCATGCTGAACGACCTTATTATTCAGCAAGGTTACATTACTCTTTATTTTTTCTGAAAATGCGCCGCTTCTGTTTCTGATATCACTGTAATAATATTCATGATTCCCCGGTATCCAATACGTGTGTTCAAAATGGCCGGATGCCCAGGAAAAGAATGTAGCATACTTGTCCATTAAAGTAAAGGGCACTACATCACCGGCAAGCACCAAAATATCCCCGATCACAGGTAATGGATTTTTATTGAGGTAGATCTTGTTTTCCGGAAACTCCAGGTGCAGGTCAGAGCAGTATTGAATTTTCATATCAGGAATATTCTGCTACTAAAATATAAAGGAATTTTCGGGAAAATGGGAACCGTCGCGGGGAAGTTTTGAATCTATATGTAAGCGGGTGCGCCACCCTTCGATACGCCGTGATTTCTTTTTCAGTTCCCCTGAAGTTCATCTAAACGGCTACTCAGGATGACAACGTCATTTCGTTTCTTAAAAGGCTCCGTTGAATTGAATTTTACAACCTTGAGTTATTTTCTGCTTTTCATCTTTCGGAGCTGAATGCAGTTGTCACCCTGAGCCTGCCTACCGGACAGGCAGGCCTGCCGAAGGGTGCGAAGCCGAATGTTCTTGTCATGGTGAGCGTGTCGAACCATGCCGAAAGCCTCATATAAGCCCGGCATGTGAATTTAGTGTAGCTGAAGTTTTTCACGAACTGCCTTTTGTTCTGCTTTAGTAAGCGGCCGGATAACTTCAAAATCTCTTTTAGTGCGGTTGAGGCTTACCAACTGTATATTTCCGTCCGGATATTCAAGATAGCATTGGTTTTCAGGCAAACTGGACAGATTAATCATAAACGGGTGACCGTTCGCCAGGTTATTTTTCCTGATTAATAGTACAGCAGACAAACCCGA
>Ga0138256_10005357_pt1 | contig 13578 bp, 12 predicted proteins | sample KNB2016incub_MG_FD_105486 | JGI IMG/M metagenome (GOLD analysis project Ga0138256, IMG submission 105486) | Active sludge microbial communities from wastewater in Klosterneuburg, Austria - KNB2014incub_MG | ecosystem: Engineered > WWTP > Activated sludge > Unclassified | place: Austria...
AAAGCACATTCAACGGCTGCAGGATTAAAAGTGATGGTATATATTCCCGGAGCTAAAACAGAAGGATTAAAAGAATTACCGGTAAGTATTGCACCGGACCAGGTGCCGGTAATACCATCCTGAACTAAAGGAAGTGTTACAGACGCACCATTGCTGCAGTATGGTCCGAAAGGGCCAAGTGCCGGCACAGCAGGAGGCTCAATTTCGACTGTCATCATGGAAGGGCCAGCACAGGGGTGTAAGATAGGGTCAGGGGTAAAAGTGTAAGGTGTAGTACTTAAATTATTGATGGCCGGTGACCAGGTACCGGTAATGCCATTGGTAGAAGTCAACGGAAGTGTAAATGAGCTCCCCTGACAGACTGGTTCTATCTCAGTAAAAGTTGGTGTAATAAGTGGATTGACAGTTACAGTCATGGTTTGACTACCGTAACATGTGTTTGGTACAGCATCCGGTGTGAAAACGTATGTTTCAGTTGCCATATTATTTAAGGCAGGACTCCAGGTTCCGGTTATACCTTCTAAAGATGAAACAGGCAAAGTGAAAACTTCCCCTGGACAAATAGAAGGAACCTGATTAAATGTTGGCGTTTGAGGTGTTCCTAATGTAGTACAGGAACCAACAGGTGTAGTAGGGCTTACTGTCCAATCTATGGATACAGTTTCATCCCGTCTATCAACTATCAGGCTAATAGTCAAAATTGATTCCGCACTGCAAAGGTTTTCAAAACACCCTGAGTAATTTATTCGGTTGTTGGATGAACCTGTTACAATGGTAACCCCATTTACAATAAAAAAATCTCCGACATCAAGACCATCAAAAGCTGCATTACAAGCTGATGTTGTAGCAGTAATAGTTGCATATTGACCGGGAGGAACTATTAAATCATAATTTAAGGTTTGTGGTGAATGATTCCCTGATCCACCCGGATCACATATGAACCCCGGATCACCAGGCGTACCAGGGGTAATGCAGCCAGAAATGCAACCTCCTGTTGTTATTCCATTTGTGATTTGTGACCCCAGGCTTACTGTTCCCGATTGAGAAAATATATCTACTGTAAATATTGATAACAGATAAAAACAAGTAATTAAAAACCTAATCATAATTGCTTTTAAAAGCATTATAGAATACCTTGTTCATTTTCAATCTTCAAATCGATACTCAAGTACTACTTTGCCTTGAGTATTTTTAAATATTACATCCAATTTTCTGTTTTTTTTATCACCTGAGACCTTAAATATGGCAAAATTACGTTCAGATATCATTGTGTTTGGCACCCGCAGACTATTCGGCTCTTTGCTGTGGTCATAAGTAGTTGATGTTATAGCAGACGAAGTGACATCATAAAAGACATTTCCTTTGGCTGTTTTTAATTTTGTGATCTCCGAGTGGTGTCTGTCACCGGTAAGAAAAACTACTCCTTTGATATTGTTTTCATCCAGAAAATCTATAATTTCCTGTCTTTCATCCTTATAATTGGCAAAGTTTTCAAAACCTGCAAAGTCGCTTAAAAACTGACCACCTACACAAATAAATTTGAATCGGGCAGTAGAATATAACAATGACTCTTTCAGCCAATATTTTTGTTGTTCACCAAGGATGGTTCCATTTTCTTTGTCGACCGTCCGATACCATCTGCCATCCAGCATAATAAACTGACAGTCATTGTGTATAAAGCTGCTGGTTATACCTTCTGTATGCCCTGCACCATAACTTTCTGATGGCCAGAAGTCTTTGAATGCAGCCAGGGAATGGTGTTTAAGCGGGTATGTCCAGTCTGAATCATTTGGCCCAAAATCATGATCATCCCATGTGGCATAATGTGCTGTGGAAGACAGGAATGGCTGCAATTCCGGTAGAGACCTTGTATGAGAATTTCTATAATATATACCTGACCTGCTCTCATAATCTCCTTCTCGAAGGTATGTATTGTCTCCCAGCCACACCATTAGGTCAGGTTTGGACTGTTGCATATGACTGATGATTTCATATTCACCGCCGTAAGGTTTTCCCGGCCTGTCATATTCTGTATCATTGATATAAAAACATGAACCAGCTATAAACGAAAAGTCCGGTGCATCTTTCCGATACTGCCAGTGTGTCTGTGTGGTAAATTCTAAAGGATATGGTCTGGAGACAGTAAAGTTATTTAATTTTAACTGATATTGATAGGTCGTCCCTGGAGTGAGGTCCGTCAGGTGCAAAGTGGCAGTAAATCCATTTTCGTATCTTGCCTGTACTTTTTCAGATCTTTTATAAACATCAGTACTTTCTTTTTTCTTATATAGTATCTGGACAACAGCCTGTTGATTGCATTGTACCCAAATACTGGCATCTCTGAGTGTAACAGGTCCAAGCATTGGTCCGCTTTTTAATACGTCTTTTTGGGCGTTTAATTCAAGCACTGAAATAAGCGTAAACATCAATGCAAAAACGGTTCTATAATATTTCATTGCGTAGGGTAAGTTATGATATTTCTTAAAATATGGTGTAAAACTACATGAGATTTAATATGTCTGAAAGCGGAAAGTGTTATAAAATTATTAAATCATTATGGTTTAGCATCCGGTTTTCTATTTTTAACATATTTATCCAGCCATTGGTCTTGTTCCCAAAGCATGTGCAGGATAGATTCGCGAGCCGCATACCCATGACTTTCTTTTGGTAATATGACCAATCGGGCCGTCGCACCCAAACCTTTCAAAGCATTAAAATATCTTTCACTTTGCATGGTGTGCGTGCCTGAGTTATTATCTTCTTCACCATGTATAAGCAAAAGCGGACTTTTCATTTTGTCTGCATGTTGAAAAGGTGACATGGCATCATATACCTCCGGTGCTTCCCAGTAGTTGCGTTCTTCAGATTGAAACCCAAATGGGGTGAGAGATCTGTTGTAGGCTCCGCTTCTGGCTATCCCCGCAGCAAATAAATCAGAATGAGTGAGCAAATTTGCAGTCATAAATGCACCATAAGAATGGCCACCAACAGCTACTTTTGTTCGGTCAATGTATCCAAGCTTATCTACAGCGTCAATGGCGGCTTTAGCATTAGACACCAGTTGTGGGATAAAAGTATCATTGGGCTCATTTTTGCCTTCACCAATGATAGGGAAAGATGCATCATCCAACACAACATATCCTTTGGTTAACCAATACAACGGAGATCCATAATACGGGAAAGTAAATTCGTTGGCATTGGCAGTCACCTGTCCGGCACTTGCCTTATCTTTAAATTCTGTCGGGTATGCCCACATTATCATAGGCATTTTTTCCAACTTTGACTTATCATATCCTGCGGGGAGATATAGGGTAGCAGATAATTCAACTCCATCAGGTCTGCTATATTTAATTACTTCTTTATGAACACCATTCAGAACCTGAAATGGATTAACATTGTGGGATATCTGTTTTAAAGTATTATTTTTTACATTTCTGAGATAGAAATCAGGATATTCATTTTTAGATTCTAATCTGGTGAGGTAAATGCCTTTAAGCACATCCACCGCGGAAATCAATTGTTCAAGTTTGTCTTTTTCTTTACTTTGATATATTCTGGTTTTTTTAAAATCTGTAATCGAATATTTGTCAATAAAGGGAAATTTTCCTTCTTTTGAAAATCCATCACCGATCATATACAATTGATTATCTGTCAGATCTAATGTATTTAGTTGGTATTTGTTTCTTTTTGTCACAAAATTTCCCGGATCTGCATAATTGTCCTGCTCATTTCTTTCATTAAATAATCTTGGCACTGACCCGGGAAGAGATGGATTGAATACCAGAATTCGGCTGTTTCGGGTATTCCACCAGCGCTCATTTAAAATAGCCGTATTGTCATCTCCCCATTGAATACCGGCATATCTTTCTTTTGTTTTAACCAATAATACCGGCTTTGTTTCAAAAGGAGCATCCAGAGTATATATAGCATCCCGTTCTGTAACTTCTATTGCCGGGTCGCCGCCATCAAGAGCTTCTGCCCAATATAATGAAGATGGTTTATCTGCTCGCCACTGAAGACTTCTGGGGCCTTTTCTGACAGCCATAAAACCCTTGGGTAGTTCTTCCGTCAATGGGATGCTAATAAATGTTTTTATGAATTTCCCATCTTTATCCAGAAGATTTATATCAGTTGGAAATCTGTCATAAGTTACGATATAAGAAAAGGGCTTTTTTAATTCATAGGTAAGAAGATAACTACCGTCCGGTGAAAAACTCATCCCTACATACATGGCCGGACCTTTGAATAGGGACAGTTTACCATCCAGATTTACCCTGGAAATTTCTGAAGTGGTAAGCAATTCAAAGTTTTGTTCATCAACAGGGTTTTTCAAGAGGTCCTGATATGTTCTGTTTTGTGCTTTTTGTCCGTCATTTTCTGTGATTACGGGACCAGTGGGTATGGCAAATTTACCATCAAGTAATGGTTTTCTATCTTTTACTAAAGTTGTGAGCAATAGACTTTTATTGTCTTTAGACCATATGAATACATTTCCAACATTTGCATTAAGTATGGGTTCGGTCAGTTTTTTGACTTTTTTTTGATTCATATCAAGTATCCATAGTTCCATTCCTTCTTTTACCGTATTAGTAAAAGCCATCAAGGACTGATCGTTTGACCAAACAAAATTTGATAATGCAGGAGAAACAGGCATACCATCAATGCTATACTCAGTACCAGAAAGTATATCCAGTATTTTTATATCATTAAAATAGGTAATCCGCGAAGGAGAATTGGTCATCGGATTTATTCTGATGCCTGCAAGTTTCATTTCAGGCGCTGCCATTTCTTCAATGCTTTTATATGCATTTCTGAATAATAAAACAGCCAGGGAAGCATCTGCCTTAATCCTGATGGAAGGTGCAGGGCGTGCATCTGCCAGCGACAGGATATCTGTATCAGGTTTTTGATAAGGGAAGTCAGACTGTGCTGCCCCGTAATAATAGTTAAATATCATAAATAAAAATATCCACTTTTTTGTGAAGGTAATGGCTGGCATAATAATTGAAATTTAGGTCTATTGTCGCTCAAATATAGTGAAGATCGAGTATTTAAAATACTTAATTTTGCATAAATCAAATAAAAGGAATTTATATTCATACAACTATCCTATTATTAATGAATTAGAAATATGGGTTAATCTTAATTTGTTCAACCTTCTTAAGGCTGAAGCACTGGGGGAATTTTAAAATGATGACTATGAAATGAATTACACCAATTCTTTCAAATACATTTGTATGGTATTTTTCAGGCCAAAATACAGTGCATCGCATACTATGGCATGACCTATGGAAACCTCCAGCAAATGAGGAACATGTGTCTTGAAAAAATGTAAATTATCTAAATTCAAATCATGTCCGGCATTGATACCCAGTCCTATTTCTTTACACAAACTGGCTGCTACTCCAAAAGGCTGAACGGCATTTAACTTATCTGTGTTAAAATCATGTGCATAAGGACCTGTATAAAATTCTATTCTTTCTGCCCCAGTTTCCTTTGCTGCAAGTAATCGTTCACGAATAGGATCAATAAAAAGACTGACCCTGATTCCTTTGTCCTGAAGCTTCGATACGATATCCTTCAGGAAATGCTGATGTGTGATGGTATCCCATCCATTATCTGAAGTGAGTGCACCCGGAAGATCAGGAACAAGCGTACACTGATCGGGTTTGTTTTTCAATACGAGTGTCATAAAGTCACCTGATGGATATCCCTCTATATTGAACTCAGTGGTTACTATTGATTTTAATGCAGGAATGTCACTATACTTAATGTGTCGCTGGTCAGGCCGAGGGTGAACAGTGATCCCCTGTGCACCAAACTCTTCGCAATCAGCAGCTACTTTTAAAAGGTCAGGATAATTGGCTTCACGTGAATTGCGTATCAGAGCAATTTTATTGATATTTACACTTAGTTTGGTCACTTATGTTTGATATAATATTGGAAAGATTGACTAAAGATACTCAATATCGTGAGCGTTAAGAGTCACTTGTTTTTTTTGAATTGATGATGTCTCTGATTTGCGCTGCTTTCTCATAATCCTCCTTTTGTAAAGCTTCATCCAGAAGTTTTTCGAGACTAGCCAGATTCATATCTTCAATCGAAGTTGACTTGGATTTGACCGCTTTCTTTTTATCTTGCTTTTGTTCTTCTTCATCCAGGATCACCCCTGCGCTTTCCATGATAAATTCAAAAGTAAAAATAGGGCATCCATAGCGTACCGCCATCGAAATAGCATCTGATGTTCTGGCATCAATTTGCATGATATTCCCATCCTGCTCGCAAATCAACTGAGCATAAAATATTCCATCAAGTAAATTATTTATGACTACTTCCTTGATGTCAATTCCATATGCATCCAAAGTATTTTTGAACAAATCATGTGTCAGTGGTCTATTGGGAGTCATATTTTCAAGAGCTACTGCAATGGCCTGAGCTTCAAATCCTCCGATTACGATAGGAAGTCTGCGTTTTCCGTTTTCTTCCCCCAATACTACAGCATAATTGTGAGATTGTGTCACGCTGTGTGACAATGCCATAATATCTAATCTTACTTTATTCATTTTAATCTTTTAAACGATGTGCAAAATTACTATAAAATTCTGAAAGGTGTAAATTAAGTGGTTGAAAATATCAATTCTGAAAATGTGCTTCAAATGATTCCCCTAATTAAAACCAAATGAATATATCTTTGTTTCGTCAAAAATAAAAGGTAGAATGTTTAATATATTCAAAAGAAAGAGTGAAAAAGAAAAATTAATGGAAATGTATGCCCAACTTATGGAAGAATCTTACCTGCTTTCAAAAACAAACAGGGCTGCCAGTGATGTGAAAGTAAATGAAGCGATGGAAATTTTGGCTAAAATTGAAACATTAACTGATTTACTATCCGTGAAAATTGTATTTACCGGGCCTGAGTGTACAGGAAAAACATCTATCGCTCAAATTATTGGTCAGCGTTATGATTTTTATTTTATTCCTGAAATGGCAAGGGCGTATTTAGATTTGAGACATAATACTTACAATGAGCAAAGCTTGTATGAAATTGCATTGTTACAACTTTGGGAAGAAAAAACCGGTATGGAAAACCATCATTCCCTTTGTTGTGACACAGACTTACTCACCATTCTAATCTGGCAAAATGAAAAATATGGCTATTCTGATCAGGATTTAATGAAAAAGTGGTTAAAATCCACCGTTGATATGTTTTTTTTATGCTCGCCTGATTTTCCCTGGGAATATGATAGTCAAAGAGAAAATCCAGAGGATAGACAACGGCTTTATAATATTTACCACGATATGCTTACCCAATCAAATCACCCTTTTCATATTTTGAAAGGTCCATTGGAGCAAAGAATTCTGGATGTTGAAGAGATACTTACCCCATTCATTTTGTTGGCTCCTAATAATGATTGATGAGGCAAATTTGATAGAATTCGGATTTTTTCCTTCATTATTTTCCGGTACTTTTAGCCAATTGGTCAGTGGCGAATTGGTATGCATCAAACAATGAACTAAAACATTTTTCTTTTCCTATCTGGTCTGTTATACCTGATGAGCCCAGTTTATCTCTTACCGGGCCAATAACATTGGCAATCATAAAGGTAATTCCATTGGATTTAAGTTCATCAATCAATTCATGTAATGCGTGGATAGCCGTAGAGTCAACAGTGCTCACCGGTCTGGCATCAAGTATAAAAAATTCAGGCTGTTTTCTTTCACCTATAAGCAACTCCACTTTTTCTTTGAAGTAATTTATATTAGCGAAAAAAAGCTGAGCATCAAAACGCATGATTACTATTTTGTTGTCTATCTTAGCATTCTTATCTCTAAGTACGTTGATAAACTCTCTGCCGTTATTAATCAGCCCAAGTTGTGAATAATGCGGATAGGAAACCCTGAAGATCAATAAAGCCAATGATAATATCACACCCAAAATGATACCTTCTTCGATCCCCAATACAAGCGTTCCAATGGCTGCAGAAATGAAAAGAAAAAAGTCAGTTCTGTCTGTTTTCCACAAATATCTTGCTTCTTTGAAATCGATCAATCCGTATACCGCAACAATAATAATAGCTGCAAGAACAGCATTAGGCAAGTAGTAGAAATAAGAAGTTAAAAACAATAATGTAATGATTATGAGCGAAGCACTGATGATAGAAGCAAATCCGGTTTTGGCACCAGCCTGATCATTCACAGCAGTTCTGGAAAAACCTCCGGTTACTGGAAACGATTTAAAAAAGGAACCTGCAATATTTGCTATTCCTAATGCTTTGAGTTCCTGATTAGCATCTAATTTGTAGTCTTTGTGTCTCGCCTGAATGGCTTTGGCGACTGCTATAGACTCCATAAATCCAACAAATGCTATGGTAAATGCAGTGGGAAGAAGCGTCTGAATAGAATCCCAATTCATACTGAATATATGAAATGATGGTAAGCCGCCAGGGATATCACCTACAATTTTAACCCCTTGATTTGTTAAGCTGCCCAGATAAACTACAATAATTCCCAATAAAACCACTACCAGAGGTCCCGGTATCTTCTTATTGACTCGTTTCACTAAAAGGAGTAAAATGACCGAAGCAACTCCAATTATTAGAGTAGGTATGTGGATATTTCCTGCTTCCTTTATGAGTTGCATAAATATTTCGCTAAATTTTTCACCTGATATTTTAACTCCAAGCAGATGTTTGAATTGGCTAAAACCAATAATTATTGCTGCAGATGAAGTAAAACCTGCTATAACAGGATGGGATAAAAAGTTTACTAAAAATCCCAACCTGAATACTCCCATTGATAATTGTATGCTTCCCACCAAAAAAGCCAGTAATATAGAAAGCGCTATATATTCTTCGGAACCAGCTTCGGAAAGTTGTCCCACTCCACTTGCAATAAGCAAACTTACCATGGCCACAGGACCGACCGCAAGTTGTCTTGATGTTCCTAGTAATGCGTATATTATCAATGGTATCGTGACCGCATAAAGACCATAAATAGGAGGGAGTCCAGCCAACATGGAATAAGCCATTCCTTGTGGTATCAACATTACACCTACTGTCAAACCAGCAGAAATATCACCACTTAACCATTTTTTATCATAGTTTTTTATCCATTCTACAGATGGGATTAACTTCATAGAACTTAATTATTTTGGAAAAAATATATTTTGATTTGCAAAGATACTTCAAATAAAAATGAGTGAATGCAACATTTGTTACCATGTGATCCAATTTTATCTATTCATATGGAGTTAGTTTTTGATGAATGTTTAGTTTGGAATAAAAGGGAAATATATGATATAAATCATACTTCGTAACATGAGTTACACAATGATGATTTAAATCATCTTAATTTTGCATCCTAAAAAAAATATTTATGCTATTTCAACACGTATATGATAAAAGTCTGGCACAAGCCAGCTATTTAATAGGTTGCCAGAAGGCTGGAGTTGCTGCAGTGATCGACCCCAAAAGAGATGTAGATACTTACATTGACATTGCTAAGCAAAACAATATGAAGATTACGCACATTTTCGAAACACATATACATGCAGATTTTCTGTCAGGAGCGAGAGAGCTTGCAGCCTTGACCGGAGCAGATATGTACTTGTCGGATGAGGGTGGACCAGACTGGCAATATGAGTTCTCTCATAAAGGTTTAAAAGATGGTGACAAAATAAAAATGGGAAATCTTATTTTTGAAGTGATCCATACTCCGGGACATACCCCTGAGAGTATCAGTTTTATGCTCACCGATACACCTGCCAGCAAAGAGCCTGTTATGCTGTTTACAGGAGATTTTGTATTTGTGGGAGACGTCGGCAGACCGGACTTACTGGAGAAGGCCGCCGGACTGAAAGGTACACAGGATGCTGGTGCGCTTCAGATGTATGATTCGATTAAGAAATTTAGTGAATTACCGGATTACATTCAAGTGTGGCCTGGCCATGGAGCCGGATCAGCTTGCGGCAAAGCACTGGGAGCTGTTCCAAGCACAACTGTGGGTTATGAAAGGATCAGAAACTGGGCATTGCAGTATAAAGAAAATCAAAAAGGTTTTACGGACTATTTATTGGCTGACCAACCTGAACCGCCCAAATATTTTGCTATGATGAAAAAGTTAAATAAAGTGGATAGACCTCTGTTAACAGAAGTACCCGTTTTAAAAGAACTTTCTTCTTCAGAATTAATAGATGCTATGGCAAAAGGTATTAAACTGATTGATGCACGAAATAAAGTTGATTTTGCTGAAGGATTTATACCTGGTAGTATTAATATTCAAGGCAACAATTCATTTGCTACCTGGGCAGGATGGTTCCTGAATTATGATGAAAAGTTTATTCTTTTAGCTGATGAATCACAACTGGATGACCTTACAAGAAAATTGATGAGAATAGGGCTTGACAATATCATGGGATATATTTCTTCTACACAGGTATTCACTGCCAAAGGTGGTACTTTGAAGAAGGCTAAAACATTGAATTATGATGATTTTAAAACTGCTTTAGAAGACCAGAATACTCAGATTATTGATCTTAGAGGTGCAGCTGAATATAATGCGGGTCATGTAAAAGGAGCGGAAAACATTTTTGTGGGAACTATCATGAATAACATCGATAAAATCAGTAAAGATAAAAAGGTAATTATCCATTGTCAGGGAGGGGACAGAGCATCCATTGCTTATTCCTTGTTAACAAAAGAAGGGTTTGAAAATATTTATAATTATTCTCCTGGGATGAATGAGTGGGTACAAAAAGGAGATGAAATCGTTTTTAGTTGATGTATTATTTTTATAATACAGATAGATATCGCTATATATTATATCTATTATTAATTTTACCACTGAGTTTTTTTTAAAACACTAAATTGATATCAATATGTTTTCCATCTTAAAAAATATGTTTAAAAAAGAAAAGGAATCTGACCATTATATCATTAAAAATGCAGCATTGGTTGATGTAAGAAGTAAAAGTGAATATGCTTCCGGTCATTTGGAAGGTGCTATTAATATTCCATTGGAACAAGTAGATGGTCAGGTCGATAAACTAAAGGCATTTCCTCAGGTGGTGGTGTATTGTCGAAGCGGGAACAGAAGCGCACATGCCAAAAAAATATTAATTGATCACGGGATTAAAAATGTTGTGGATGGAGGTTCTCTTGCTAATGTTCAGACTTTAGCAACTATCTCAGGGTTTAATCAGGTAGAATTGGTAGTAGAAAACGAACCCAGGTTACCCCATTCGGAATTAAAGAAAAATGATAAAGATATACTTAAAGTCCTAATTCCGACCGACTTTTCTGTACAGGCAGAATATTCTTATCTCATGGTTAGAAAGCTTGAAGAAAATCTTTCTGTAGATATTCATTTTTTACATGTGTTGGACCTGCCGGATACAGTAAGCATGGACCAACATGGAAATATTGAAACTTGCGGAGAAATTGATGCAGAGTTTGTAAAATCTCAAAAGCAAATAGTGGACAGGAAACTTAAAAATCTTCAATTGCAGTATGGCAAGCATATCAATGTACACCTTGTTTTGGGAAAAATTACGGACAATATCATTTCTTTTGCAGAAAACAACCACTTTGATCTGATAGTCATGGGAACTAAAGGGGCGTGGGGAGTAAAAGAAAAATTAACATCATCTCAAGCCCAGATTATAGCGAGAAGATCAATGGTACCTCTATTATCTTTGATGTGCGACAGATCAGATCTGATTATCAAAGATATATTATATGTTCATGACTTTCGTGATGCCGATACCCATCAGCTGCCTTTGATGGAAAAATTTTCAAAATATTTTGACGCGGTGTATCATCAATTATACATTCAGGCATCCGATGTTCAAATTAATGAATCTGAAATGTTGGACTTGATGGATAAATATGCATCAAAACATCAGTTGGGAAATCACAAAAACCATATTGTTCAGGCCAAAAATGTTGAAGATGGGGTAAATCATTTTATTGCAGGACAGGACGTCGATATGGTGTTTATTGGTACACATGGAAAGGGAGGTATATTTCATAACAGTGCAGCGGAAAATCTGATAAAACACTTATTTAAACCCATAATATCATTTCATCTTTAATAAAAATAATATCATGATAGAATTTATATCTCAGAGCTGGACCTGGTGGTTTTCCGGTGCTGTTATTTCAGTAGTAATGTTTACATTATTATTTTTTGGTCAGTCGTTTGGATTTTCTTCCAATCTTCGGACCATTTGTTCCGCAGCAGGTTTGGGTAATTCAGTTAGCTTCTTTAATTTTAACTGGAAAACTCAAATCTGGAATCTAGTTTTTCTGGTCGGAGCTGTATTGGGTGGTTTTATTTCAGGCACTGTACTTAAGAATGACCAACCTGTTCAAATTTCAGACGCAACTATTGCTGATCTTGGGAAATTAGGATTTTCAGCACCTGTTTCGATACAACCCGATGAGCTGTTTAGTTTGGAATCAGTACTTTCTCTGAAAGGTTTTCTATTACTGGCTATCGGAGGATTAATGGTAGGATTTGGTAGCAGATATGCGGGTGGATGTACATCAGGTCATGCTATCAGTGGATTATCTGACTTGCAGATACCTTCACTAATAGCAGTAATAGGATTTTTTATTGGTGGATTGATGATGACACATTTGTTGTTTCCACTTATTTTCAGCCATTGATTCTTAAAGGATTAAACAATTTGTAATTGGTACATTATTATCAAAAAAATTAGAACACAAAATATATGAAGTTTATAAAGTTTCTTATTACAGGTATTTTCTTTGGCATAGTCATGGCTAAATCAGAAGCTATATCCTGGTACAGGATTCAGGAGATGTTCAGATTTCAAGCTTTCCATATGTATGGTATCATAGGAGTAGCCGTCATAATGGGCGTGATCGGAGTTTGGATTATAAAAAAATTTAAATTACGCGACTATCATGGAAACCCAATTGTCTTTTATCCCAAAGACAAATCTATGATCAGATATATTGCCGGAGGAATTATCTTTGGCATGGGATGGGCCCTAAGTGGTGCTTGTCCGGGACCTATGGTAGTGAATATAGGGTATGGATACTATGCCATGGCTATTGTATTTTTATTCGCAATCATAGGCACTTATCTGTATGGATTAATAAAAGATAAACTTCCTCACTGATCACTACCACTGGTCAGGATATGAAATTTTGAATGTTCATTGGATATTTTTTAATTCATAAATTTTTCTTTTGATTCGTTCAGTATCACTACCATATACAAGCCGGACAATGAAAATCTATTTTTTACACCATTTAAACCTTTTTCTTGATGAAGTCAGTTCATTCTATTATATCGATGTAACATTGGTTACTTTGGAATTAAAGAATTGAAGATATCTTTGTTGACAGATTGGGTCAGTGTTTGATTTGATCTGTTTAAATTCATTTTGATAAAAAATTTTAAACAATGTTTTTTGTTTAAATTAGTATTTTTTCAATTATAAAACCACACCTATGTTCGATTTTTTAAAGAAAATATTTAGCCCTATAGAAAGAGCAGATCTTACTGAACTAATAAAGAAAAAAGCTTATCTCGTAGATGTACGCACAC
>Ga0138256_10005360_pt1 | contig 13575 bp, 23 predicted proteins | sample KNB2016incub_MG_FD_105486 | JGI IMG/M metagenome (GOLD analysis project Ga0138256, IMG submission 105486) | Active sludge microbial communities from wastewater in Klosterneuburg, Austria - KNB2014incub_MG | ecosystem: Engineered > WWTP > Activated sludge > Unclassified | place: Austria...
GCCTGCGAGACCAGTGACGACTGCGACACGGGGCAGTCGTGCGAAGACGGCGCGTGCCGCGGCACGAAGAAGAAGAAGGCAGCCGGAAAGGCCCGCAGCGCCTGGTTCGGCCTGCACTATGCCCACGACTTCGCGCTCACCAGCGGCAGCGAGGTGTGCAGCCGCGACAGCCAGAAGAACGAAGGCTTTGCCTGCTTCTACCAGGACTCGGAGACGCAGTACGAGTTCATGCCGCACCCCAACTACTCGAACGACATCAAGGGCGGGCTGGCGCCGGCCACGTTCCGCGCGTTGATCTCGTTCGACTACCTCTTGGGGCAGAACTTCACCACCGGCGTGCGCGTGGGTTACGCCTTCGGCGGGGGCCCGCCTTCGGGCGCGAAGAAAGAGGCGAAGTTCTTGCCGTTCCACGCCGAGGTCCGCGCCTCGTACTGGTTCGGTGACGCACCCTTCGCCTCGGACGGCTTCCGCCCGTACGTGGGCCTGGGCGGCGGGGCGGCCCAGGTGGACGCCAAGCTGCCGGTCACAGTGGGGGACTGCGCGGGCACGCCGGGCGGCCCGCCCAGCTCGCCCAGCGACGACTTCCCCAAGGACACGGCCTACTACGTGAACTGCCGGCAGGGCAGCGCCAAGCCGGTGCCGCTTCAGCTCGACGTGTACAAGCGGCTGGGCCAGGGCTTCATCGGGATCCACGGCGGCCTGATGTACGCCGTGACCGTCGAGAGCGGCGTGAAGCTCGAGCTCAGCGTGATGCAGATGCTGCCCACCTCGGGTCAGGTGCTCGAGCCCTCGCTGGGCTACGTGTTCGGGTTCTGAGCCCGGGACTGCCGGCCACAAAATGCGGCGCGGGCGCCCCGGTTTCCCAAAGCGCCCGCTCGCCGTCGACGAACCGCTCGCCGCTAGGCTTTGCCCTTGAGGGCCTCGACCAGCTGCGACTTGTTCATCTTGCTGCGGCCCTCGATCTTGGCGGCCGCCGCCAGCTCTTTGAGCTCGTCCATGCTCTTGTCGTCCAGCGCACCGGCGGCCTTCGACGCCTTCGGCGCCTTCGGGGCCTTGGCCGCCTTCTCGCCCTTGGCGCGCTTCTCGGGCTTCTGCGAAGCGGCGGTGCGCTCCACCAGCTCGATCAGCGACATCGGGGCGTGATCGCCGCGGCGGTGCCCCAGCTTGATGATGCGGGTGTACCCACCGGGGCGCTTCTCGAAGCGGCGCGCCAGATCGACGAACAGCTTCTCGACCAGGTCGACCTTCTCGCTGTCACCGTTCTTCTCGACGGTGGCAAAGCGACGAAGGAAGCTGCCGATCTGCTGCTGCGCTGCGACGCGACGCGCGCGCTCTTTCTCGCTCAGCTGATCGTTCGGCGTGTACGCCACGGCTCCCAGGCGCTTGGCGCGCGTGATCAGCCGCTCGGCGATGCGCCGCAGCTCTTTGGCCTTGGCATCGGTGGTCTCGATGCTCTCGTGGGCGAAGAGGTTCGCCGCCAGGGCACGGAACATGGCCCGGCGGTGAGATGTATTGCGGCTGAACTGCCGCCCTGCTTTGCGATGACGCATGGCTTACCGTCTCAGTTCTGAGCTTGCTGCTGCTTCCAGCGCTCGACCATCGAGGGCCAGCTCTCGAACTTCATGCCGAGGCCCAGGCCCATGGTGGAGAGAATCTCTTTGATTTCCTTCAGCGACTTGCGGCCGAAGTTCTTGGTCTTGAGCATGTCTTGCTCGGTCTTCTGCACCAGCTCGCCGATCAGGGTGATGTTGGCGTTCTGAAGGCAGTTGGCCGACCGCACCGAGAGCTCCAGCTCGTCGACCGAGCGGAACAGGTTCTCGTTCAGCGGCTCTTCGTCGCTGCCCGGCGCGTGATAGGTGGTCTCTTCGCTCTCCTCGAAGTTGATCCAGATCGAGAGCTGCTCTTTCATGATCTTGGCGGCGAAGGCCACCGCGTCCGACGGCTTGACCGCGCCGTTGGTCCAGACCTCGAGCACCAGCTTGTCGAAATCGGTCTGCTGGCCCACGCGCGCGTTCTGCACGGTGTAGTTCACCTTGCGGATGGGCGAGAACAGCGCGTCGATCGGGATGGTGCCAATGCTCATGGTCGGCGTCTTGTTGCGCTCGGCCGACACGTAACCGCGGCCCACGCTGACCGTGAGCTCCATCGACAGCGGACCCTTCTTGTCCAGGGTGGCGATGGGGTGGTTCGGGTTCAGCACCGACAGCCCGTCGACCAGCGCGATGTCGCCGGCGGTGACCAGGCCCGGACCCTCTTTCTCGAGACGCACGGTGTAGGTCCGGGGCGACTCGGCCTTGAAGACCACCTCTTTGAGGTTGAGGATGATGTCGGTGACGTCCTCGACCACGTCGGGGATGGTGGTGAACTCGTGCAGCGCGCCGTCGATGCGGATGGCGGTGATGGCGGCGCCTTGCAGCGAAGCGAGCAGCACCCGGCGCAGGCTGTTGCCGATGGTGATGCCGAACCCGCGCTCCAGAGGCTCGCAGGTGAACTTGCCGTAGAACTCGCTCGAGCTGTCGGTCTCGATGTGGATCGCCTTGGGGCGGATCAGGTCGCGCCAGTTACGGCTCATCATTTGGGTTACCATGCGTCTCTCCTCTGTTCGGGTTCGGCGCGGCTGTCCCGGTCCGGAGAGGAAAACCGCTTCCTCGCCCGGCCCCGCAGCCTGCCCGCCGTATCGAGAATTACCTCGAATAATACTCGACGACGTACTGCTCACGAACCATCGGCTCGTTCAGCTCGTCGCGCACCGGCATGCCCTTGAACACGCCAGCGAAGTTGTCCTTGTCCACTTCGACCCAGCTCGGGCGCTGCTTGTTCTCGGCAGCGGCTAGCGAGGCCGCCACGTAGGCGATCTTGCGGCTCAGCTCGTGGATCTCGATCTTGTCGTTGGGCTTCACCACGTACGACGGAATGTTGACGTGCTTGCCGTTCACCAAGATATGGCTGTGGCGCACCAGCTGGCGACCCTGACGGCGGCTGACCGCGAACCCCATGCGGTGCACCACGTTGTCGAGGCGGCGCTCGATCAGTCCGAGCATCTCTTCACCGGTGCGGCCCTTCATGCCGCTGGCCTGGGAGTAGTAGCGCGAGAACTGGCGCTCGAGCAGGCCGTAGATGCGGCGCATCTTCTGCTTCTCGCGCAGGCGCAAGCCGTACTCGCTGAGCTTGATGCGGCCCTGCCCGTGTTGCCCGGGCGGGTAGGGGCGGCGGGTGACCGCGCACTTCTCGGTGAAGCAGCGATCGCCCTTCAAGTAGAGCTTCGTGCTCTCGCGGCGGCAGAGCTTGCAAACGGGACCAAGGTAACGTGCCATGACTTGTTTCCTCTGCTCAGACGCGACGCCGCTTGGGCGGACGGCAACCGTTGTGCGGAACCGGGGTGACGTCGCGGATCAGCGACACCTTGAAGCCCGCGCCCTGGAACGCGCGCAACGCGCTCTCACGACCGGCGCCCGGGCCTTTGACGAACACCGCGATCGAGCGCATGCCGTGCTCTGCTGCGCGGCGCGCCGCTTCTTCGGCCGCCAGCTGCGCCGCGAACGGCGTGCTCTTGCGCGAGCCCTTGAAGCCGCGCGAGCCCGAGCTGGCCCACGAGATCACGTTCCCGTTCACGTCCGTGATGCTGACGATGGTGTTGTTGAAGGTGGACTTGATGTGCGCGATGCCGGTGGCGACATTCTTCTTCACCACCTTCTTCTGCGTGCGCTTCTTGCCGGTTGCTGCGGTGCTCATGACGACGCTTCCTTCGCTCTAGGAGTTTTCACGAACGGCGCGCAGCGGCGCCCTTGCGCGGGCCTTTGCGAGTGCGTGCGTTGGTGTGGGTGCGCTGGCCGTTGACCGGCAGGCCCTTGCGATGACGGAGGCCGCGGTAGCAACCGAGATCCATCAGGCGCTTGATGTTCTGCTGGATGTCGCGGCGCAGATCGCCCTCGACCTTGTAGCCAGCCTCGATCGTGTCGCGGATGGCCTTGACTTCGGCCTCGCTCAGCTCGTCGACCTTCTTCTCGGCCGGGATGCCAGCCTTCTGGCAGATTTCGATCGCGTTCTTGTGCCCGATGCCGAAGATGTACGGCAGAGCGAACGCGACTTGTTTACGGCGGGGGAGATCGACTCCGGCGATGCGTGCCATGTTCGGTTCCTGTCAGCCTTGGCGCTGCTTGTGGCGGGGGTTGTCACAGATCACCCGAACCACACCCTTGCGGCGGATGACCTTGCACTTGTCACAAATCTTTTTGACGCTGGGACGAACTTTCATGGCGCTACCTGCCGGTTCTGATGAGTCAGAGCTTGCGGGAGATTTGGCCCCTTCCGGGGTCTTGGCTCGAGAGCTTCACCGCCACTCGGCAGCCGGCGATCAGCCGAACCGTCGAGTGCCTCGCCGAAGAAGAGATGCTGGCGCGCACCGTCTTGCCGTCGTCGAGGCGAACGCGGAACATCGCGTTCGGTAAAACCTCTTCAATCACTCCGCTGGCTTCCGTGTCTCTTCGCTTCGGGCTTTCCTCCGTCACCGCTCGAGCTCACTCAGGATTCGCGCGGTCACCTCGTCTGGAGATCCGACACCGTCGACCCGGCGCAGGAGCCCCAGTTTTTCGTAGAACGGCAACAGTGCCGCCGTCATCGCGTCGTACTCGTCGAGGCGCCGCTTGACGGTTTCCTCCTGGTCGTCGGCTCGATGCTCGAGCTCGGCACCCGGGGGCGGGGGGTTATACTTCAGGTGGTAGATTTGTCCAGACCGCTTGTCGATGCGGCGCAGGGTGGCTCGCTCGACCAAGAGCTCGCGAGAAACGTCGATCTGGAGCACATACTGAAGAGGTGTTCCGCGTTTTGCGAGCAGCGCGGCCAGGGCCTCGGCCTGGGGCACCGTGCGGGGGAAGCCATCGAGGATGAAGCCCGGCTGGGCATCGGCCGCGTCCAGCCGCTGGTCGACCAGACCGATCACCACCTCGTCCGGCACCAGCTTGCCGGCGGTCATGAACTTCTCGGCCTCTTTGCCCAGGGCGGTGCCGGCGGCGCGGGCCGCGCGCAGCATGTCGCCGGTCGAGATCTTGGGCACGCTGAAGCGCTGGGTGAGCCGATCGGCCTGGGTGCCTTTGCCACTCGCCGGCGGACCAACCAAAACCAGTCGCATGCCTGCCTCCCCGATCAAGCTCGACGGCCGCTGAGCCGCGTGGTCTGCGGGCCGGTGAGCCCTTCGTAGCTACGGGTGATGAGGTGCGCCTCGATCTGGTTCACCGTCTCGAGCGCGACGCCCACCACGATCATCAAGCTGGTGCCGCCGAACTGGAAGGGCACGCGCAGCGTCTGGGCGATCACGCTGGGGACCACACAGATGGCTGCGACGTAGATCGCGCCGCCCACCGTGAGCCGCGTCAGCACGCGATCGAGGAACTCGGCGGTCTGCTTGCCCGGGCGAATGCCGGGGATGTTGGCCTGCTGCTTCTTCAGGTTGTCGGCGACGTCCACCGGCTGGAAGGTGACGGCGGTGTAGAAGAAGCAGAAGAACACGATCAACGAGGCGAACAGGACGTTGAACAGCCAGTCCCCACGGTTCAGGTGGGCGGCAAAGGTGGCCATGCCCGGGACGTTGAAGTTCGCCAGCGTGGTCGGGAAGAGCAAGAGGCTCGAGGCGAAGATCGGCGGGATCATGCTCGCCATGTTCACCTTGAGCGGCAGGTGCGCGCTCTGGCCGCCGTAGATGCGCCGGCCGACTTGCCGCCGCGCGTATTGGATGGGGATCTGGCGCTGGGCCCGCTCGAAGAACACCACGATCGCGACGCTGACCAGCATCACCGCCGTGAGCATGGCCACGGTCAGCGGCTGGATGTCCCCGGCGTTGGCCTGCCAGTAGCCGGACAGCGCCCCAGGCACGCCGCTCACGATGCTGGCGAGGATGATCAGCGAGATGCCGTTGCCGATGCCGCGCTCGGTGGCCTGCTCGCCCAGCCACATGATCAGCGCGGTGCCGGTGGTGAGCGTCAGCATGGTCAGCAGGCGGAAGCCCCAACCCGGGTTCGCCACCACGTCGCCGAAGCGCCCGCCGCCCACGTCGGCGTCGTTCAACCCCTCGAGGTAGAGCGCCACGCCGAAAGACTGGAAGCCCGACAGCACGATGGTGCCGTAACGCGTGTACTGCTCGAGCTTGCGCCGGCCTGCCTCGCCCTCTTTGCGCATCTCTTCGACCTGCTTACTCACCATGCCCAGGAGCTGCATGATGATGCTGGCCGAGATGTAGGGCATGATGCCCAGGGCGAAGATCGACAGGTTCTCGAGGGCGCCGCCGCTGAACAGGTTGAACAGGCCGAGCAAGCCGCCCTGGCCGCTGACGATGCTGCGCATCACCGCGCGGTCCACCCCGGGGGTCGTGATGAACACGCCCACGCGATAGATCGCGATGATCATCAACGTGAACAAGATGCGCCGGCGAAGCTCCGGCACCTTGGTGATGTTCGAGAATCCGCCAGCGACGGCCATTACAGAGGCTTCACCTTCCGGCGCGGCTCGGGGCAGCGCAGTGAGCGGGAGTCATAACCATCGTTCGGAGCTCGGGCCAGCGCTCAGCCGGCAGCTGCGGCCGGGGCCGAGGTCGGAATGACTACGGCCTTGCCGCCGGCCTTCTCGATCTTCTCGAGGGCCGACTTGCTGAAGGCGTGAGCGCTGACGGTCAGAGCCTTGTCGAGGTTGCCCTCGCCCAGGATCTTGATGCGGACGTCGCGGCCCTGAACCAGCCGAGCCTGCCGCAGCGCGGCCTCGTCCACGACCGCGCCCTTCTCGAAGCGATCGAGCACGGCGACGTTGAGCGCCACCGTCACGGTCGGGAACGGCACGTTGAAGCCGCGCTTGGGCAGGCGGCGCTGGATCGGGGTCTGACCGCCCTGGAAGTGGGTCTTGCCGAAGTCGCCGCCGTGGCGGGCCTTCTGACCCTTCTGTCCGCGGCCGCCGGTCTTGCCCAGGCCGGTGCCCACGCCGCGACCGAAGCGCTTCTCGCGGGTGCGCGAGCCGGCTGGAGGCGCCAGGCGCGAAAGGATGTCGCTCATGACTTCTTCTCCTGCACGTCGACCAGGTGCATGACCTTCTTGATCATGCCGCGGAACGACGGCGTGTTGTCGACCACCACGCTCGAGCCGGGCCCGCGAAGGCCAAGGCCCTTGAGCACGGCGCGGTGCGGGTGCGGGCGATTCGCCACCGAGCAACGCTGGCGAACTTCGAGCTTGCTGGTCATGACGCCGCGCCTCCCGCCGGGCCGCTGCCCGCGGTGCCGACGATCGAGCCGGCGGATGCGGCCGAGGCGCTCATCTTCTGGACCGGGTAGTCGTGACCCACGTCGTCGATGGCCTTGCTGCGCGCGCTGGCCACGTTCTCGACGCGGCGCAGGCGGCTCAGCGCGTCGACCGTCGCGTTGACCACGTTGTGCTTGTTGTTGGTGCCCAGGCACTTCGAGAGAATGTCCTGGATGCCCGCGGACTCGACCACGGCGCGCACCGGACCGCCGGCGATGACGCCGGTTCCCGGGGCGGCCGGGCGCAAGAGCACGCGGCCGGCGCCGAACTCGCCCACGATGTCGTGGGGAATGGTCGCGCCGACCATCGGCACCTTGAACATGTTCTTGCGAGCCTGGTCGTTACCCTTGCGGATCGCTTCCGGCACCTCGTTGGCCTTGCCCAGGCCCACGCCGACGTGACCGGCCTCGTCACCCACCACCACGAGCGCGGAGAAGCTGAAGCGACGCCCGCCCTTCACGACCTTGGCGACGCGGTTGATGTGAATCACCCGCTCCTTCAGCTTTTCATCGTCAATGTGATCGAAAGCCATGAAAATTCTCCGATGCTCAGAACTGGAGGCCCGCTTCGCGCGCGGCGTCCGCGAGAGCCTTGATGCGGCCGTGATAGAGGTAACCGTTACGGTCGAACACGACCTTCGCGATCTTCTTCTCGAGGCACATCTTGGCCAGGAGTGAGCCGACCTTCTTGGCGGCGTCGGTCTTGGTGTCTTCGCCGAGCGTGCCCTTGATGTCACGCGAGAGCGTGGAAGCCGCCGCCAGGGTCTTGCCCGAGGCGTCGTCCACCACCTGCGCGTAGATGTGCTTGGCGCTCCGGAACACGCTCAAGCGCGGGCGCTCGTCGGAACCGGAAATTTTGCTGCGGATGCGGAGCTTTCGGCGCTCGCGGCCTTGTAGCGTCATTGCCATGAGGTGCCTCCGTTACTTCGCCTTGCCCTTGCCGGCCTTGCCCGCTTTGCGACGGATCTTCTCGTCGCGATAGCGGATCCCTTTGCCGCCATAGGGCTCTGGCGGACGGAAACTGCGGATCTTCGCCGAGAACTGCCCGAGCAGGGCCTTGTCCGGGCACGCCAGCATCAGCACGGCGCCCTTCGAGTCGGCGGGAATGTTCGCGGTCATCTGCGGGGGCAGCTCGATCGCGACTGGGTGAGAGAGGCCGAGCGAGAAGTGCAAGGTCTTGCCCTTCAGCTCGGTGCGGTAGCCGGTGCCGACCAGGTCGAGCGTCTGCTCGTAGCCCTCGGCGGCGCCCTTCACCATGTTGGCGATCAGCGCGCGGCCCAGGCCCTGCAGGCGGGCGGCGTCGCGACCCGTGGCGTCGGCGTCGACCTTGATCGTGTCACCCTCTTTGGTGATCTTGATCTGCGGGTGGAAGGTCTGGCTGAGCTTGCCCTTCGGACCCTGCACGTCGACCTTCGAGCCGCTCACGTTGATGGTGACGCCCTTGGGAACCGGCACGGGGCGCTTGCCGACCCGGGACAGCTTCTTGGTCTCGATTTGTGCCTCGGCCATCACCAGACCTCACACAAGAGCTCGCCGCCCAGCTTCTGGCGGCGCGCTTCCTTGTCCGTCATCAGCCCGTGAGACGTGCTCAAGATGGCCGTCCCCAGGCCAGAGAGAACCCGCGGAATGGCGTCGTGGCCCACGTACACCCGGCGACCGGGCCGCGACACGCGGCGCAGACCCTGGAACGCAGAGTCGCGCTCGCGGCCGTACTTGAGCACGACCGTCAGCGTCTCTTTCGTGTTGCCGTCGCCCCACTTCTCGGTGCGGACGTCGGCCACGTAGCCCTCGGCCTTCAAGATCTCGGCGATGGCCGTCTTGACCTTGCTCCCCGGCACCCGCGCCACTTCGTGACGCGAGCGCGCCGCGTTGCGGATGCGGGTCAAGAGATCGCCAATCGGATCGGTCATCATGGCTTCACCAGCTCGCCTTCGTGACACCCGGCAGCTCCCCGCGCAGCGCCAGTTGGCGCATGCAGAGGCGGCACAGGTTGAAATCGCGGTAAACCGCCCGTGACCGACCGCAGACCTTGCAGCGGTGGACGACGCGGGTCGAGAACTTCGCCGGGCGATTCACTTTCGCCCACTGAGATGCACGAGCCATGGTCTGGTCAGCTCCTGAACGGCATGCCGAGTTGACCGAGGAGCTCTTTGGCTTCCTCGTTGGTCTCGGCGGTGGTGACGATGGTGATGTTCATCCCCTTGACCTTGTCGACCTTGTCGAAGTCGATCTCGGGGAACACGATTTGCTCTTTGAGCCCCAGCGTGTAGTTGCCGGCGCCGTCGAAGGCGCGGCTGCTGGTACCGCGGAAGTCGCGCACGCGGGGCAGGCTGAGGGTGACCAGGCGGTCGAAGAACTCCCACATCCGCTCTTTGCGCAGCGTGACCATGACGCCGATGGGCAGGCCCTGGCGCAGCTTGAAGTTGGCGATGGACTTCTTCGAGCGGGTGACCACCGGCTTCTGCGCCGCGATCGCCGTCATCTCGGTCACCGCCGAGTCGATGATCTTCGGGTTCGCCACGGCCTCGCCGAGGCCCATGTTGATCACGATCTTCTGGAGCCGCGGCACCTGATTGGGGTTCTTGTACGAGAACCGCTTCATCAGCGCCGGCACGGCGGTGTCTTTGTACTTGGCGCGCATCCGGGGCGCGGGGGCTGCTTCGCTCATGGCTTCATTCCTGAGGAGTGGGCAGGGCGGCGCCGCTCTTCGCGATGCGCTGCTTCTTGCCGTTTTCTTCTTTGGAGCGGACCCGCGTCGGCTTGTCCGTCTGCGGATCGATGGGCATCACCTTGGACAGCGACATGGGGGCCTCGACCTCGAGGATGCCGCCCGGGCTGGTCTGGGTGGCACGCACGTGGCGCTTCACCTGGTTGACGCCCTCGACCACGACGCGGTTCTTGTCCTTCAAGATCCGCATCACCTTGCCGCGCTTGCCCTTGTCGTCACCGCTGATCACGGCGACCACGTCGCCAACCTTGATGCGATTCATCACAGCACCTCCGGTGCGAGCGAGATGATCTTCATGAAGCGCTTGCCGCGCAGCTCACGGGCCACGGGCCCGAAGATGCGGGTGCCGACCGGCTCTTGCTGGGCGTTGATCAAGACCGCGCTGTTGTCGTCGAACTTGATGTACGACCCATCCTGGCGGCGGTACTCGCGCTTGGTGCGGACCACCACCGCGCGGGCCGTGTCGCCCTTCTTCACCTTGGAGCCCGGCAGGGCCTCTTTGATGCTGACGACGATCACGTCCCCCAGCGCGGCGTAGCGCCGGCGCGAGCCGCCCAGCACCTTGATGCACTGCACCAGCTTGGCGCCGGAGTTGTCCGCGATGTCCAAGAAGGACTGCATCTGGATCATGTGACCGGCTCCTTCTGCGTGAGCTCGACCGCGGGGCGCTCGACCAGCCGGACGACCTTCCAGCGCTTGTCGCGCGAGAGGGCCCGGTGCTCGATGATCTCGACGCGGTCACCGGTCTTGTAGAAGTTCTTCTCGTCGTGCGCCTTGTACTTCGAGCGCACGCGAACGTACTTCTTGTACATCGGGTCCATCTTGTGGCGGACCACTTCGACGACCACCGTCTTGTCCATCTTGTCGCTGGAGACGCGACCGATCAGACGGCGGCGGCGATTCAGGGGCTTTTGTTCCGTGGCGGTCATGGTCAGTTGCCCTTGGCGCTCTGGCGCGTGTGCAAGATCTGCTCGATGCGGGCGATGTCCTTCCGCGCCTTGCGGATGACGCTCGTGTCCTCGAGCTGGTTCACGTAGTTCTTCATGCGGCTCCCGAAGAGGTCCTTCCGCAGCTGGCCCATCAGCTCGGCCAGATCCTCCGTGGTGCGCTCGGTCAGCTCTTTCGCCTTCATCACAGGTCTCCTCGCACGAGCACGCGCGTTTCGATGGGGAGCTTGGCCGAAGCGAGCGCGAATGCGTCCCGCGCCTCTTTCTCGCTCACGCCGGAGATCTCGTAGAGCACGCGGCCGCGCTTCACGACGGCCACCCAGCCCTCGACGCCGCCCTTGCCGCTACCCATGCGGACTTCGAGAGGCTTCTTGGTGATGGGCTTGTCGGGGAAGATGCGGATCCACAGCTTGCCGGCGCGCTTCACGTGCCGCTGAATCGCCATGCGGCCCGCTTCGATCTGGCGGCCGGTGATCCAGGCGTTGTCCATCGACTGCAGCGCGAAGTCTCCGAACGACACGTCGCTGCCGCTCCACGCGACGCCGCGGTTACGCCCTTTTTGCTGCTTCCTGAACTTGGTTCGCTTCGGTTGGAGCATGACCCATCACTCCGGGATGCGACGAGCCTTGCGCTGCAAGACCTCGCCCTTGAAGATCCAGACCTTGACGCCGATGACGCCGTAGGTGGTGCGCGCTTCGGCCAGGCCGAAGTCCACGTCGGCGCGCAGCGTGTGCAGCGGGACGCGACCCTCGCGGTACGTCTCGACGCGACCCATCTCGGCGCCGCCCAGGCGACCGGCGCAGCGGATGCGCACGCCCTTGGCGCCGAACTTCATGGCCGTCTGCAGCGCCTTCTTCATGGCACGACGGAAGGCGATGCGGCGCTCGAGCTGCGTGGCCACGTTCTCGGCCACCAGCTGCGCGTTGGTCTCGGCCTTGCGCACCTCTTGGACGTCGATGAACACCTCGTTGTCGGTGAACGACTGCACGCCCGGGAACTTCGTCTCACCCTTGGCGGCCGAGTCCAGGTTGCCGCTCTTCAGGATCTCGATGCCCTTGCCGCCCTTGCCGATCACCATGCCGGGGCGCGCGGTGTAGACGATGACCTTCGCCTTGTTGGCGGCGCGCTCGATCTCCACGCTCGCGACATTGGCGTTGTACAAGTACTCCTTCACGGCGCGCTTGATGCGCAGGTCCTCGTGGAGCCACTTCTGGTACTGGCCGTCCTCGTACCACTTGCTCGTCCAGGTCTTGATGACCCCGAGCCGGAAGCCATACGGATGAGTCTTTTGTCCCATGCTGGTTCTCGTCCTGGTTCAGCGTGCGTCGAGCTCGATGCGGATGTGGCTCACGCCTTTTTCGATGCGCGTTGCGCGGCCCATCGCGCGGGGGCGCCAGCGGCGCATGGCGGCGGTCGACGCCTTGTCGGCGCTGGCGTGGCTCACATAAAGCGAGTCCACGTCGATGTCGGGGCGCTTGACCTTGGCGTTGGCGATGGCGCTCGCGAGCAGCTTCTTGACCACGGGGGACGCGGCCTTCGGCACGAAGTCGAGCAACTGGAGCGCTTCCGCGGCGTCGCGGCCGCGCACCAGGTTGACGATCACGCGGGCTTTTCGCACGCTGATTCGCTGGTAGTTGGCATTGGCTCGGCTGATCATCGACTCGACTCCTGACAGCCCCGTCTCGAGGGGCAGCTCACGAGACCCTGCCGGTCGGCAGGGGAGGCTTCTCCCTTTCGCACCGCGAGGGTGCGGAGGGACAAGCGAGCTAGTCTTCCGGGAGCGCGGGTTGCGCCCCCCGTTCGGCACCTTCGCGCGGGTGTTGGGTGGCCCGCGTGAACAAGGACGAACGTCGGACCAAGGTGGCCCGAAAAAGGGAGGCGCTAAGTAGCAGAGCCCTTCGACCCATGCAAGGGTCGTGATTCCGAAGGGATACTGAACAGGTCGTCACCTTCTGCCGGAGGGCTCCCCCAGGGCGAGATTCCCGGGGATCTCCTGAAGCCCCCCGCGTACTATTACGTCAAACCGGAACCTACTAACGGAGGCTCGAGACTATGCGGATCCAGGTCGAGAAGTTCCTGGCCTTGACGGCCTTGCTTGCGGGCGGCTCGCTGATGAGCGTCGGCTGCGTGACTGAAGACACCAAGACCGACACCGACGCCGGTGTCTCGGGCGGCGGCGGCACGGGTGGCGGCACCGGCGGGGCGGCCGGCAGCGGCGGCGCGGCGGGCAGCGCCGGCAGCGGCGGCGCGGCGGGCGGCGGCGGCACTGCGGGTAGCGGCGGTGCGGACGGCGGCGGCGACGCCGGCGCCTGCCTGGGCGACACCGGAGTCGAAGCAGATTGCTCGACCCTGCCCTACGCTTCCACCACCTGCGGCGACGCCGGGGCCGAGGGCGCCCCGATGCCGCTGGGCTACGACATGTGCATCTACACGGCCGGGTACGGTCGCAAGGGCGTGCAAGAGAAGATGCTGACCTGCCTGAAGGCTATCAGCGGCGACGCCTGCTCGTCGGCTCACGACGCCGCAGTGCAGAAGTGCCTGGACCAGGTCTTCCCGCAAGCCTGCCAGCACCCGCCGCTGGCCGGGGCCGACGGCGGCACCTACGACCCGTGCAAGGACGTCGC
>Ga0138256_10005362_pt1 | contig 13573 bp, 7 predicted proteins | sample KNB2016incub_MG_FD_105486 | JGI IMG/M metagenome (GOLD analysis project Ga0138256, IMG submission 105486) | Active sludge microbial communities from wastewater in Klosterneuburg, Austria - KNB2014incub_MG | ecosystem: Engineered > WWTP > Activated sludge > Unclassified | place: Austria...
CTCACGGCGTGGATGATCGGCCACACCGATCGTTTCCGCGCGGCGCTGGCCTTCTATCCCGTGATCAACTGGGAGTCGTTCTCGCTCACCGCCGACATGGCGCCGTCGTCTGTCAACAACTGGTTCCCGGGGATGCCGTGGGACCACAAGGACAACTACGACAAGCGGTCGCTGCTGAGCGTGGTGAAGAACGTGAAGACACCGACGCTGATCATGACCGGGGAGGAGGACTTCCGCACGCCGATGTCGGAGAGTGAGCAGTACTACAAGGCGCTCAAGATGCTCGGCGTGGAATCGGTGCTGGTGCGCGTCCCCGAGGAACCGCACGGCATTCGCCGTCGCCCGAGCCACGAGGCCTCGAAGCTCACGACGATGCAGGGGTGGTTCGAGAAGCACAAAGCACTCCTGCAGTAGAGCAGACGGGAAGACGGGAAGACGGGAAGACGGGAAGACGAGTGCGGGGAAGCGGAGCGCTTCCCCGCATTTTTTCGTTAGTAACCGGACCAGCGTTAGGCATTCACCGGGGAGGCGGCGGTGCGCACGACGGACGGCCGTTCGCTCTGCCGGTGGCACCGCCAACCAATTCCGCCCGCGCCGCGGCTCGTCCCACCCCCTCCGTCGCCCCTGCGCACCGCGGCACATGAACTGTCCGATTCCAAGCGTCGGCCAGCCAACGAGTTGCCGCTTCCGCTCCCCTCTCCCGCCTCCGGCCGCCCGTCTTCGTTCTTGCGTTTTCGGGGTTTGTTCGGTATCTGTCATCGCCCCGGGGTCAGTCCCCCCACGGCACACGGTGGCACGATGCAACAGGCACTCTCCCTCTCCGAACTGCTCTCTCCGCCCCCCCGGCACCCGGTGGTGGGCGCGCAGAAGGACATCCGCTACTACGGCACCACCGCGACCGGAGTGCTCAACAGCCCCGAGAGCACGGGGATGCCCTTCTGGTCGATCAACCCCTACATCGGCTGTGCCTTTGGCTGCGCGTACTGCTATGCGCGCTACGCCCATCGCTTCGTCATGGAGCGGGCGGCCGCCGAGACGGGAGACGGGAGGCGGGAGACGGGCGTGGGTGAGGGGGTCGGCGCCGACCTGGGGCCCGGGAGCGAAGGGACCATCCTGCTCCACGGCGCCGCGGCGCTCCCCTCCCTCGCCCCATCGTCGTCCACCGCCGCACGCCCGTCGCTCGCCGCCCCGGGCGAAGAGCTCGAGGAACTCCCGCCGTGGCTCGCCTTCGAGCGGCGGATCTTCGTCAAGCGCAACGCCGCCCAGGTGCTGCGCCGCACGCTACAGGGGAGCCGCAAGTCGTTAGGCGCGGTGCGGCACGCGGAACCCATCGTCATCGGGACCGCCACCGACCCGTACCAGCCGGCCGAGCGCCACTTCCGCATCACGCGCCAGCTCCTCGAGGTCCTGGCCGAGTTGAAGCGGCTGCGCCTGGTGATCATCACCAAGAGCCCGCTCATCACCCGCGACATCGACCTCCTGGCGCGCATCGCCCAGCGCTCGCGCCTCACCGTCCACCTCTCGCTCATCACCCTCGACCGCGACCTCGCCCGTCGCATCGAGCCGCGCGCCCCAACGCCCGAGGCCCGCCTGCGCGCCCTGCGGCGCCTGCACGAAGCCGGAATCGACGTGGGGATCAACATCATGCCCGTCCTCCCCGGGATCACCGACCGCCCCGACGCCCTCGAGGCACTCGTCAGGCAGGTCGCCGCCGACGGCGCCTCGCACATCAACGCCTGCGCGTTGCGGCTGCGCGTCACCTCGCGCCGTCGCTACCTCCCGTGGCTCGACGAGGAGTTCCCCGACCTCGCCCCGCGCTATCGCAAGGCGTACGGGAACCGCTTCCAGATCACCGACCGCTATCGCGAGGGGCTGCGCCAGTTCCTCAAGCGTGCCTGCCGCCAGGCCGGGATCCGCTACGGTTCGCCGGAGGAGCGGGCCTTCGAAGGGCCGGCGGAGCCGCGCGCCGGCGCACCACAACCGCACGGCGCGACGCCCCAGCCAGACGCGGCGCTCCTGCCGGATCCCGCACTCGGCGCCCCGCGATGGGACGCCGGACGCTACACCCCGTCGGGGCCAGCACGCGCAGGCTCGGCGTGGGACGGCGCCACCCTCCCCGCCAGCCGCACGCGCCTCCTCCCGGTGATGGAAGCATCCCCGACCTACGGGAGCTCCCCGGCAGCCGCCGCGCCGGATGACGGCGTGGCCCTCGCCTCCGCGCCGACCCCGGTCGGCGCCATCCCTCCCGTCACCCAGATCGACCTGGGACTCTGACGGTCGCAGCACCGCTGTCTCTCGTTTGGTATCGCAGGCTTCCTTTACCCACGTCCCGACCATGTCCACGTCCATTGCCACCGCCCTCGTCGCCGAGTTCGACCACGAGATCGCTACCACCCGCAAGCTCCTCGCACGCACGCCGGCCGCCGCCGCCAGCTGGAAGCCCCACCCCAAGTCGATGTCGCTCGGCCAACTCGCCGGTCACCTCGCCGAGATCCCGGGATGGGGCGGACCGATGCTGCAGCTGGCGGAACTCGACCTCGCCCCCGTCGGTGGCCCGGCCTACACCTCCCCGACCTTCGAGTCGGTCGAGGCGCTCCTCGCCCTCTTCGACAAGAACGCCGCCGAGGCGCGCCCCGTCCTGGCCGCGATGTCCGACGAGGAGTTCCAGCTCCCGTGGACGATGCTCATGGGCGGCGAGAAGGTCTTCACCCTCCCCCGCATCGCCGTCGTGCGCACCTGGGTCATGAACCACCTCGTGCACCACCGCGGGCAGTTCTCCGTCTACCTCCGCCTGCAGGACGTCCCTCTCCCCGGGATCTATGGCCCCTCGGCCGACGACCCGGGTACGATGTAACCGCACGGTCCACCGCCAGCCGCAATCCACCCTCCCGCCTCCCGTCGCATGGTTCGTCCCGTCACCCGCGCCGACGCCGCCACCTGGTGTGTCCTGCGCACCGCCCTCTGGCCCGAGGGAGGGGCGGAGGAGCACGCCATGGAGATCGAACGTTTCTTCTGGTCCCCCGGCGATCCGATCGCCTGCCTGGTGGCCGAGGCGGAAGGCGGGGTGGTCGGCTTCGCCGAACTCACCATCCGCAGCTATGCGGAAGGGTGCGAGACCGATCGCGTCGGCTACCTCGAGGGGTGGTACGTCGCACCCGCGTGGCGGCGGCGCGGGATCGGCCGGGCGCTGGTGGCCGCGGGCGAACAGTGGGCCCGCGAGCACGGATGCCGCGAATTCGCCTCCGATACGCCGCTGGACAATACGGCCAGCCAGTCTGCGCATCGTGCCCTCGGCTTCACGGAAGCGGAGCGCATCGTCTGCTATCGCAAGTCATTGTCCAGCGACCCGGCCCGCGCGTCGCCTCCCCGCCCCTGACCTAACGAGTTCGTCGCATGGATCCCGCGCTCCCCCGCGGGCGTTCGGTTGTCTCTTGAATGTTCGGTGTATGTTCGGTCTCGGATGGACGGAGCGGCCCCGCTGCCATCCAGGCAAGCGTTAGGCGCGCCTCGCGGCTTCTCGTCTCCTCGGCTTCTCGTCTCCTGTTGTCATGTCCCTGACCGCCCTCCGCGCGCAACTCGCAGCCGTCCTCGCGCCGCCCCCGCTCCCCGGGGGCGGGATCCGCACGGGGATCGCGGCGCTCGATGCGGTGCTCTCCGACGGCGGGCTCCCGTTGGGGCGGCTGACGGAGATCGTCGGCGGGCGCGGGAGCGGGAAGACGACGCTGGTGCGGGAGGTCGTCGCCCAGGCGCTCGCAGACAAACGGTGGGTTGCTTACATCGATGCCGGGCGCACGCTGGCCCCGGCCGACTGGGCCGCACTGGCAACGACCGAACGCCTCTGGATCGTGCGCCCGCCCCCCGGGGCACACGGCCCGTGGTGCGCCGACGTCCTGCTGCGCAGCGGCGCCTTCGGGTTGGTGGTGCTCGACGGTGGAGGGGGGCTGTCACGTGGCGTCGCGGTCCGCCTCACCCGACTGGCCCGCGAAAGCAACGCCGCCTTCGTGGTGCTGCGCGATGAGGGGGACGACGAGGGCCACGGCGACGGGCGACGGCGATTGCCCGATGCCGGGGGGGTGGGCGGCGCGGTACGCCTGCGCGTGCGCCGCCGCGCGCGGGAGGGGCGCCCGGCGCCTCCTGGCGAGGGAGGGCGTTCCCGGGAGACAGCAGGCCCCCCGCGGCACCCGGGTGCGCAGGAGTGGGAATCGTTCGGACGGCGCCTCGCCGGAACACGCGAGGACGAAACGCCGGAGAGGCGCCGCGGCTCGCCCCGCACGCCGGTCGTGTTGCAGGTGACGGTAGAGAAGGGTGGAACGCATCACGTCGTGGAGGTCGGCTGTGCAATCGAAGTGGCGCGTCGCCTGTGTGCGCATTCCCAGGTTCCCGATCGGCGCGGTGTGGCAACACGCAATCGCCGCGGGGAACGGGCAACTCCTGATGCCCCCGGGACCCGACGAACAGCTCCTCCTCCCGATGGGACTGGAGAACGTGGTGGTGCCACGACGCCCCCCGCCAGCGGCGCTACCCTCGCCCACAAGCGTCGTTGCGCCGAACCGGCCATTGCCCGCGACGAGTTCCTCCTCGGCCCCCGGTATGGCGTGGGGAACGGCGGGCGTGACACGCCCGTCCCCGACCGTCCCCTCGCTCCCTCCCCGCCCGACGCCCGGCGCAAGCCCCAGCGCTCCCCCCAGCGCACCGAGCCCGGGCAGCGCGCCTAACGCTTCTTCCATCTCCCGCCTCCCGCCTCCCAGCGCTCACTGGGACGCCATGCCCATCGTCCTCCTCGACGGCCAACGGGTGCGCTCGGCGACCGCAGCGGCGGGGGCGCTCCGCATTCGTGCCGGCATGACGATCGCCGAGGCGCGGTCGCGGTGTGCCACGCTCCGGGTGGCGCACTGGGACGAGGACTCGGTGGCGCGTGCGGTGACGCGGGCCACGGCGACCTTCGTGCAGGCGAGCCCGCAGGTCACGCCCGTGGGGGGGACCCCGGGCACGTGGTGGGTCGGGGCCAGCGGCCTCGAAGCGTTAGGCGGTGAACGCGCGCTGGCCCGGCGCCTCCTGGCGCTGGCCCGGCGCTGGCACCCCGGCGCACGGGTGGGGATCGCCGACTCGTGCGTCGCGGCACGGGCTGCCACATGGGCGACGACCGGGACGGGGCGCCAGGGACGGCCCGGGAGCGACGAGGGAGCCCCCATGGAGGATGGGATCGTCATCGTGCCACCGGGCGGATGCGCCGCCTATCTCGCGCCTGCCCCGTTAGGCCTGGTGCCGATGGACGAGGAACTGCGCGACACACTGCAGGCACTGGGACTTCGCACGGTGGGAGCCTTTGCCGCCCTTCCGACCGAGGACGTCGAGCGGCGTTGGGGGAGCGCCGGCGTCGCTGCGTGGCACCTGGCGCGTGGCGAGGACGAGCGACGCCCGGTCCTGGCCCGCCTCGACGCCCCGCGCGCGGTGGCCACCGACCTTTCGCCCAGCGTCCCATCGGTCGAGCCGATCATCTTCCTCGTCCGCGCAGCTCTCGATCGTTTGGTGCAGGACCTGGTGCAGGACGGACGCTCGGCAGCGGTGGTGGCCATCACCCTCGCCCTCGACGACGCGCGTGGCGCACTCCCCACGGCGACGCATGCCCACACCGTGACCCGCGAGGTGCGCCTCCCCCGCCCGCTGGCGCGCGTCATCCCGTTGCTGGAGCGCTGCCGCGCCCTGCTGGAGGAATGGCGCCTCGATGCCCCGGTGTGCGGCGTGACGGTGGCCGTGACCGCCACCGCGCCGTTGCACGGGGCGCAAGGGGAATTGCTCGACCCGGCCTGGCGTGATCCAGCCGCTGCCGATGCCGCCTTCGCCCGCCTGCGCGCGACGTTAGGCATCGAGGCGGTCGTGCGTCCGGTGGTGCGCGACACGCACCGGCCGGAACGCGCCGGCGTGTGGGAGCGCGTCGATGACCCGTCGGGAAGCGGGAGGCGGGAGGGGGGAGACGGGAGGAAGGACGGTGCGGGGGATGGCGATGCGCGCGGCGATGCGCGCGGCTCGGCCCCCTCCCCGTCTTCGGCGGTCGCCTCTCACCACAGCCCGGGTGACGTCATGTCGCGCCCGCATGCGAGCGCCGCCGGGAGCGTGGGGAGCGGAGGGATCGCGCCACACGCGACATCCGTCCCCGCATCACGTTCGCTGGCGCTGGTGCGCGAGGTGCCGCCAGTTGCAATTCCTCGCCCCTTCGCGCGCCCGCTCCCACCCTCGCTCCTGCGCGCGCCGGCGCTGCGCCAACTCGAGACGCCGGAACGGGCCGAGGTGCGCACCGCCGACGGGACCGTCACCAGCGCGCCACGCACCATTCGCTGGCGCGAGCACGTCATCACCGTGGCCCGGGCCATCGGCCCCGAGCGCCTCACCGGCGACTGGTGGGAGTCGGGCTACGCCCGCGACTACTGGCGCTGCGAGGACTCCGCCGGCACCAGCCACCTGGTGCTCTACCGCGACTGCGCCGCCCCCGACCACGCCTGGTACATCCACGGCTGGTACGACTGAGGACACCCCTCACACACCGCCACTGAGCCCCAGCGTTCGCTGGGGTGCTCGCTTCGCTCGCATCTTCTCGCCTGCCGTGTTCGTAGAGTTGCATTGCCACTCCGTCTTCTCGCTCCTCGACGGCGCCTCCGAACCGGAGGCGCTGGTGGCGCGGGCCAAGGCGTTAGGCATGCCGGCGCTGGCGCTCACCGACCACGACGACCTCGGGGGCGCGGTGCGCTTCGCGCAGGCGGCGCGGGAGGCGGAGATCGGCGGGATCCTCGGCTGCGAGCTCACCCTGGAGGCCGACGGCGCGCCGTCGCACGTGGTCCTCCTGGCCGAGTCGCGGGTGGGATACGGGAACATCGCCTCGCTCATCACCCGCGGGCGCATGGACAACCCGCGCGGGAGCCCACTGGTCTCGCTCGATACGCTGGCACGGCATACCGAGGGCGTCTTCGCCCTCACCGGGTGCCCGCGCGGGTGGGTCCCGGCGCGCATCGCCGCCGGGGATGTCGACGGGGCGTGCGAGGCGGCGGCGACGCTGCTCGACCTCTTCGAGGGGCGCCTGGCGATCGAGGTGTGGGACCATCACCTCCCCGAGGAACGCGCCCTGGTCCGACAGCTCATCCCGCTGGCGAGGTCGTTAGGCATCCCCTGGGTGGTGACCAACGACGTGCACTATGCCCTCCCCACCGGGCGCATCGTGCACGACGTGCTCTCGGCGCTGCGGCACGAACGGACGCTGGACACGATGGGGAAGCGCCTGCGTCCCAACGGGGAATGGTACCTCAAGGGACACGCGCAGCTGCAACACCGGTGGCGCGGCGACGACACCGGGCTTCGCGCCACGCTGGCCATCGCCGAGCGGTGTGCCTTCCGCCTGGAGGACCTGCGCCCGACGCTGCCGACCTTCCCCCTCCCTCCCGGCGTGAGCGCCGACGAGTACCTGGCGCGCCTGGTGGAACAGGGCGTGCGCGAGCGATGGGGCGACCGCTACTCCGACAAGCATCGCGCCCAGATCGCCCACGAGCTGGAGATGATCCGGAAGTTGGGGCTGGCGGGCTACTTCCTGATCGTCTGGGACATCGTCCGCTTCGCCAATCGTGAGGGGGTGCTGTGCCAGGGGCGCGGCTCGGCGGCCAACTCGGCCGTCTGCTACTGCCTCGGGATCACCGCCGTCGACCCGATCCGCCTCGAGCTCCTCTTCGAACGCTTCCTGAGCGAGGAACGGCAGGAAGCCCCCGACATCGACATCGACTTCGCCCACCGCGACCGGGAGAAGGTGCTGCAGTACGTGTACGAACGATACGGGCGCGAGCATGCGGCGATGGTCTGCGAGCAGATCACCTACCGCGGGCGCTCGGCGGTACGGGATGCTGCGCGCGTGTTGGGATTCTCGGTGCAGCAGTCCGACGTGCTGAGCGCGCTCAGCGACCGGTTCTCGGCCAAGGCGACGGCCGAAGCGCTGCGTGGGGGGGCGGCGCCGGCCGACATGCTGGCCCGCGAGTACGACCTCGACCCGCAGAGCGATCGCCCGGGGGTTCCTGACGACCCGCGCAAGAAGCGCGACGAATGGAGCGCGGAGCGCTTGCTCGCGGAGCGCGCGGCGGCCGAGCGCGCCCTGGCAGAACGCATGGGGCACGGGATGGTGCGGGGGACGGAAGCGACGACGCGGATGCGGGAGGCGAAGGCGGCGCATCGGGAGGGACTTGTCACGGGCGCGTCGGGGAGCGTTAGGCAGGTTGGGGATGGACGGGGACAGGACGGGAGGCGGGAGACGGGAGACGAGAATGCGGCGCTGCACGCCACGGGTGGAGTGCGGGGGCGGAGGGATGTGGTGGCGGCGGCGGGGGAGGCAACAGCCGCGCGTGAAGCCGCGCGGGAAGCGGCGGCGCGCAGCGGACGGCCGGAGTTGAGCACACGGCGAAAGCATGCATGGGATGCGGGGAGCCGCACGCGCACCGACGGGGCGGACGGGGGCGAGGGGACTCAGGACGACGCCCGATCGGGTGACACCTCGTCCCCTGCATCGGACGGACGTCGCCTGTCGAAGGGATACGAACCGTTCGGCAACGCCAACGCCCAGGTCACGCAGCAACAGAACGTCCGCAACGAGGCGCTGGTGAGGCGACTGGAGGCAGAAAGCGCGTCGTTGCAATCCGTCGCGCACAATGCCTCCACCCTGCCGTCTCCCGTCTCCCGTCTCCCGTCTCAATTGGCGTCCACGATCCTGGCGCAGGCCGGCCTCGACCCCAACGACCGCCGAGTGCACGTCCTCCCCGACATCGTCGAGGGGCTGCACCAGGCGCCGCGGCACCGCTCGATCCACGTGGGCGGGTTCGTCCTCACCGCCGAGCCGCTGCGCACCGTCGTGCCGATCGAGCCGGCGTCGATGCCGAACCGCACGGTGATCCAGTGGGAGCGCGACGACCTCGATCCGGTGGGACTCGTCAAGATCGACTTGTTAGGCCTGGGGATGCTCACCGTCCTGCAGGACTGCCTCAAGTACATCCGCGCCTCGCGCGGGGTGACGCTCGACCTGGGGCAGCTCGACATGACCGACCAGGCGGTGTACGACGACCTGTGCGCCGCCGACACGATCGGTGTCTTCCAGGTGGAGAGCCGGGCGCAGATGAACACGCTCCCGCGCCTCAAGCCGCGCTGCTTCTACGACCTGGTCGTCGAAGTCGCGCTCATCCGGCCGGGGCCGATCCAGGGGGAGATGGTGCACCCGTACCTGCGGCGGCGCGCCGGCGAGGAGGAGGTGACGTACCCGCATCCGTCGGTCGAACCGATCCTCAAGCGGACGTTAGGCATCCCGCTCTTCCAGGAGCAGGGGATGCAGGTGGCGATCGCCGCGGCTGGGTTCACCCCGGGGGAGGCGGACATCCTGCGGCGGGCCATGGGGCACAAGCGCTCGCGCGAGCGCATGGCGGCGATCTGCGAGAAGCTGATCACCGGGATGGCGCGTAACGGGATCGCCGAGGACGTGGCACGGAGGATCTACAACCAGATCAACGCCTTCGCCGACTATGGCTTCCCCGAGTCGCACTCGGCGAGCTTCGCGCTGATCGTGTATGCGTCGGCATACCTGCGGCACTACTACGCGCCCGAGTTCACGGCGGCGATCCTCAACGCGCAGCCGATGGGGTTCTACTCGGTCGGAACGCTCATCGAGGATGCCCGGCGGCACGGGGTGGAGGTGCGACCGGTCGACCTGACGTGCTCGGCGTGGGACCACACGTTGGAGCTGGCGAATGGGGACGTGGTGGTGCCGCAGGGAGTCGAGGTGCGCGTGCGGCGGGGGAGTGGGGGTGAAGCTGGCGGTGGCGTTAGGCAGGATGCGGCAGGGGACGGGCGACGAGGGACGGGCGACCGGAGTGCGGCACAGGGCACCGCCGGGCGGGTGGAGAGCGATACGGGGAGGGCGCGGGGGGCGCGCGGGGGGGGCGAGGGAGGCGAGAGGGGCGCGAAAGGCGCGAGGGGCGAATCAGGCCACGCGGACGCAGTTGGACGAGGACGCGTGGCGGCGGAATCGTCGCGCGTGGGGCGTGGCGAGCGGGGGGCCCCCCCCAAACACCACGCTACCCCCACCCCCACTCCCCCACCAAACCATTCCCTTCCCCACCGTACCTTTTCCTCTCCCACTCACACTCCCGCTCCCGCTCCCACCGTCCGGCTCGGACTCCGCCTCGTCCACGGCCTCGGCGCCGCCGCCCGCGAAAAACTCGAACGCGCCCTCCAGGACGGCCCCTTCCACGACATCCCCGACGTGGTCCAGCGCGCACGGCTCGACCAGCGCTCGCTGCGCGCACTCGCCGAAGCCGGCGCCTTCGACGCCATGGTCCCCGACGTCCCCGCCCGCGAACGCCGGCGCGTCGCCCTCTGGCGCGTCCTCGAAGCGCTGCGCGGCGACGCCGGCCCCCTCGCCCCGTCGCGCCCCCGCCCTGCACGCCCCCCGCTCCCCGCCATGTCGCGCCTCGAAACCACCGACGCCGACTACCGCCTCACCGGCCTCTCCCTCAATGGCCACCCCATGCGGCACCTGCGCGAGTTGCTGCGCCCCAACGGCGTCCGCACCTCCCGCGAGCTGCAACTCGACGGACGCGACGGCGAGCGCGTCGCCCACGCCGGACTCGTCATCTGCCGCCAACGCCCCGGCACCGCCAAGGGATTCGTCTTCCTCTCGCTGGAGGACGAAACGGGGATCCTCAACGTCGTCGTCACTCCCAAGCGCTTCGAACGGCAAGCCCTCATGATCTCCACCACCCCGCTCCTCCTCGTCCGAGGGACGCTGCAGGTGGAGAGCAACGTGGTGAACCTGCGCGCCGAGCAGTTCCGGGCCCTCCGTGCCGACGCCGGCGAAGCGTGGGCCCGCAGCCACGACTTCCACTGACACCGGCACCGGAACGCCACAGCACCACGCCGCGACGCGAGCGGCCGCCACCGCCACCCGCGAAGCGTGCGCAAGGGTGTAGCACTCGTGGCAGGGCGCGCGTAAAGTCCCAGCACACCGCGCACCGCCCTCGCCCCCGCCCCGAATGCCAGTGCACGTCCCGAACACCGCGCTGCTGCGCACGATCCTGCTCGCCGCACTCGCGGCCGCGCCGATCCCCGCCCTCGCACAACAGGCATCGACCGGCGCGGACTCGACGCGAGCGCCGGCATCACCGCGGCGAACCCGCGCCCGCCTCCGCCGCCATGCCCCCGACGGTCGCCGCGAACTCCTCGCCGTCCCTACCGGCGGCGCCATCCGGCTCGACGGCGTCCTCGATGAACCGGTCTGGCAGAAGACCGACCCCGCCGCCGACTTCGTCCAGAGCGAACCCCTCACGGGCCAGCCCGCGACCGAGGAGACCGACGTCTGGGTCGCCTTCGACGACGACAACCTCTACATCGCCGCCCGACTGCACGACTCCGCGCCCGACGCGCTCGTCGTCAACGACATCAAGAAGGACTTCAAGGAAGAGGACCAGGACGACTTCGAGGTCCTCCTCGACACCTTCGGCGACCGGCGCAACGGCTACGTCTTCAGCACCAACGTCGAAGGGGCGCGCCACGACCGGCAGGTCGCGCTCGAGGGACGCGAGGTGAACCAGAGCTGGGACGCCGTGTGGGACGTACGCACGCGCCGCGCCGCCGACGGCTGGACCGCCGAGATCCGCATCCCGTTCCGAGCCCTCCGCTTCGACAAGTCGGGGACCACCACCTGGGGGATCAACTTCTCGCGCCACATCCGGCGCAAGAACGAGGTCGACTTCTGGTCGCCGGTCCCGCGCGCCTTCAACCTCAATCGCATCTCGCTTGCCGGCAACCTCGCCGGACTCCAAACGGGGAAAGCTGGCCGCGACCTGCGCATCAAGCCCTACGTCGCCGCCAACACCATCCGCGACCTCGGCACCACGGCGCGCCCCAATCCGCGCTACAACAACGCGATGGATGTCGGCGCCGACCTCAAGGCCGCACTCACCCCGGGGCTCACGCTCGACGTCACGCTCAATCCCGACTTCGGGCAGGCCGAGGCCGACGAGCAGCAGGTCAACCTCACCCAGTTCTCGCAGTTCTTTCCCGAGAAGCGCGACTTCTTCCTCGAGAACTCCGGCGTCTTCTACGTGGGCGATGCCGCGCGCAACAACCGCGTGAACCCCACCCCCACGCCTGACGAGGACAACCTCCTCTTCTTCTCCCGCCGCATCGGACTCAGTCGCTCCGGCCTGCAGATCCCGATCGACGGCGGGATCCGCCTCACGGGCAAACTCACCGAGTCGTCACGCCTTGGGCTCCTCTCCATCTCCGAACGCGGCGACGAGGTCAATCCGCGCGCCAACTCCAGCGTCTTCCGCTTCCGACAGAACCTCGGCCGGTCGGGGAGCGACTTCGGCGTCTTCGCCATGCAGCGCCTCAATGTCAGCGGACCGGACACCGGCACGACGACGCGGCGCGGCGACTACTTCAATCGCGTCTACGGCATCGACAACAACATCCGCCTCTTCGGGAACCTCGACTGGAACTCCTACGTCGTGAAGACCGAGACGCCGGGGATCACCGCGGGCGATTACGCCTGGCGCACCACGCTCAACTGGGAAGGCAACTTCTTCCACGGGAAGGGGGGCGTCATGCAGCTCGGCCCCGGCTTCCAGAACGACCTGGGCTTCTATCGCCGCATCAACATGCGGAAGTACCTGCTCGACACCGGTCTCCGTCCGCGTTCCGCCTGGCTGCGGGCGCACGGCATCCGCGAGTTGCACCCGCACGTGGGGTGGGATTACCAGGAGGACCTGCAGGGTCGCATCGTGAGCAAGAAGCTGCACACCGGACAGTCCTGGTTCTTCAACAACGGGGCCGTCTTCGAGATCGCGGCCAACCCGTCCTTCAATCGCCTCGACGCGCCGTTCCGCCCCAACAGCAAGATGCGCGCACCGCTCGCCCCCGGTGGCTACTCCTGGAACGAGTGGTCGCTCTACGCCATCTCGGACCAGAGCCGCGCCATCTCGGCCAATGTGCGCTACCTCTTCGGTGGCCTGTACAACGGGACGCAGCAGACGGTCAACGGGTCGATGACCTTCCGCGCCAACTACAAGCTGCGCGCCACGCTCGGCGTGCAGCGCACGGCGGCCACGCTCACCGAGCCCAACCTCGCCTTCGTCAACAACCTCCTCACCGCGCGCGTGAACTACTCGTTCACCACCAACATGTTCATCGACGCGCTGTCGCAGTACGACGAGACGAGCAAGCAGTTCAATGCCAACGTGCGCTTCAACATCATCCACCACCCGCTGAGCGACCTGTTCATCGTGTACAACGACCAGCGCATCCTGACGCCCGACAGCCCCGTGCCGGGGCGCGCGCTGATCGTGAAGTTCACGCAGATGTTCGCCTTCTGACGTCCGGCCTCCGCCGCCAGCGCACGCACGCCTCAACGAACGCCGCACCACACGCCTCGACGCACGCGCGCCCCGCGGCACTGGTTGCCGCGGGGCGCGCGTCGGTTGCGGGGGTGCCTAACGGGCGAAGTCCTCGAACCGCTGGTTCCCGATCCGGTATAGGCGCCAGTCCTTGTAGTCGA
>Ga0138256_10005365_pt1 | contig 13565 bp, 13 predicted proteins | sample KNB2016incub_MG_FD_105486 | JGI IMG/M metagenome (GOLD analysis project Ga0138256, IMG submission 105486) | Active sludge microbial communities from wastewater in Klosterneuburg, Austria - KNB2014incub_MG | ecosystem: Engineered > WWTP > Activated sludge > Unclassified | place: Austria...
GAAATCATTGAAATTCCTAATAGTGCAGGAAATCACTCTTCGCCATTTATTACTGAAAATTCAGAGTATGTGGTTGCCGGTACCCGTTTCAGTGTACCTATGACTAATGGAGTTACAGACGTTCCTATTAATACCTATAAGGAGAATTTCAAAGGTACTGTAAGCTTTATCAATATAGATAAAGAGTCCGGAAAAATGGGAATTGCATTTCAGATATTGTTACCCGGAGTTGACTTTGACTTGTCTCGAGCAGGTAAAGGTAAATCACATGGTTGGTTCTTCTTCAGTTGTTACAATTCTGAAAGAGCAAACACGCTGCTTGAAGTTAATGCCTCGAAGTTTGACAAAGACTTTATTATGGCCGTTAACTGGAAAAAAGCCGAAGAGTATGTTAAAGCCGGAAAAGGCGTAAAAAAGAGTGTTTCATACGCTCACAATACCTTTGATGATAAAACACACACAGCTACTTCAACTCTTGAAAAAGAGGTTATCATGCTCGATCCGAAAGATTGTCCTGATATGGTTTATCTGATGCCTTGTCCAAAATCACCGCACGGTTGTGATACTGATCCAACAGGTGAATATATTGTTGGTAGCGGTAAATTGGCTGCAGTAATTCCTGTGTTCTCATTTACAAAAATGCAAGAGGCAATAAATGCTAAAAACTTTGAAGGGGATTATGATGGCTTACCTGTTTTAAAATATGATGCCGTATTACATGGTGAAGTTAAAAAACCTGGTCTTGGACCATTACACACAGAGTTTGATGCAAATGGCAATGCTTATACTTCATTCTTTGTATCGTCAGAGATTGTAAAATGGCGTTTGAGCGATTTATCAGTACTTGACCGTGTGCCTACTTATTATTCTGTTGGTCACTTATGTGTTCCCGGTGGTCCTACTAAAAAGCCATGGGGTAAATATGTAATTGCTTATAATAAAATTACAAAAGACCGTTATCTGCCAACAGGTCCGGAGTTGACACAAAGCGCGCAGCTTTATGATATAAGTGGCGATAAAATGAAACTTATATTAGACTTTCCAACAATTGGTGAGCCACACTATGCAGAAGCTGTTCCTGCAGAGTTGCTATCTAAAAATTCTACAAAAATTTATAAGATTGAAGATAATCACCACCCTTATGTAACCAAAGGCGAAAAAGAAGCAAAGGTTGAAAGAAAAGGAAACGAAGTGCATGTTTATATGTCTTCTATCCGTTCACACTTTGTTCCTGATAATATTGAAGGTGTGAAATTAGGTGATGTGGTTTATTTCCACGTAACTAACTTAGAGCAAGACTGGGATGTGCCACACGGCTTCGCTGTAAAAGGGGCTAATAATGCTGAGTTACTAATCATGCCCGGTGAAACATCTACCTTAATGTGGAAACCGGACAGAGTTGGCGTATTTCCATTCTACTGTACTGACTTCTGCTCTGCATTACATCAGGAAATGCAAGGTTATATCAGAATCAGTCCAGCTAATTCAAATGTTCCATTGACTTTTAGTACAGGAACAAATCAACCCCCAATCAACTAAATCTTTAAGTTAATAACATAACACAACGCACCTCGTTGTGTCACAACCAACGGGGTGCTTTATAAAAACTAAGGATTATTATGAACACAAAATTATTAATGGGAGTAATGTTTGCTGCATCAGTAGCATTTAGCTGTAATCCTCCCGCAGCAGAAAACCAACAAGCAGCCACCACTGAAGAAACTCAAGCAGGCGGACAAGAAGCTGTTATAGACGATGATTCGCAAAAAGATATTGTTAAAATTGCAGTAGGCTCAGCTGACCATTCAACTTTGGTAGCCGCACTAAAGCAAGCCGACTATGTAACATCTCTTTCAAATGCCGGTCCATTTACTGTTTTTGCACCAACCAATGAAGCGTTTAATAAGTTACCTGCAGGAACGGTAGATGATTTAATGAAGCCCGAAAATAAAGCCAAGCTTCAGGATATTCTTGAATATCATGTCTCGCTGGGTGTTTTTAAACCGGAAATGCTTACAGATGGCCAGACAATCAATCAGGCAAATTTGAAAAACATTACAATTTCGAACAAGGACAATAAAATTATGGTTAACAATCAGGCAAATATCATTGCTACCATTCCTGCAGCAAATGGAGTGATACATGTTATAGATGCAGTTTTATTGCCACCCGATAAATAATTTAATTCTTAGGAGGTAAAATTAAATACAAATTTTTATGACAAAAATAAACGGTGTATCAAGAGTTATCATTGCAATCTCTTCTTTACTAATTGCCATTTCATTTTTCGTTCCCATCTGGCGAATTGATTTATTCGCTCCACAATATCCGGAAGGATTGGTAATGAAAATATGGCTCGATAAATTAACCGGTGACGTAGAGGTTATTAATGGTTTGAACCATTATATAGGAATGAAAAAAATAAGTGTAGAAATGTTTCCCGAATTTTCATTCCTGAAATATATTGTAGCCGCATTTATTGTATATGGATTAGTGATAGCCATAACCGGTAGTCGTAAAATTTTATTTAGTTACCTAGTAGTTTCTGTTATTTGTGGCATTCTTGCACTCTACGATTTCTATCAGTGGGGTTATGATTATGGACATAATCTTGATCCTAATGCACCCATTAAAATTCCAGGATTGGTATATCAACCACCTATATTAGGCCATAAGCAGTTGCTGAATTTTGATGCACACTCTATGCCCGATGTAGGTGGTTATATTGTAATTGGTTCCGCACTCATCTGTGCTATAATTTGGGCCATGGGTTTAAGAAAAAGTAAATCGTAAAAAATAAAATGTATGAGGTGGACATTCATTATTATTTCTCTTCTTATAGTATCATGTACGACTAAGCCAGAGCCATTAGTTGCCGGAAAAGATGCCTGTGTTCATTGCAAAATGCCTATTGCAGATACTCGCTTTGGTGCAGAAATAATATCGGACAAAGGTCGTATTTACAAATTTGATGATATTAACTGCATGTTGCAATGGAGCAGACAATCATCTAACGTAAATGCGGGTTCTGCAAATTTTTATGTCGTAAATTATTTTGATCAGATTGATTTGATGAATGCAGCTGATGCCGTTTATTTAAAAAGCGACAACCTACGTACGCCAATGAATAGCGGCTTTGCTGCTTTTGCTAATAAAGAAGATGCCGAGAAACTATTAAAAGATGATGGCGGTGTATTAGTTGACTGGAATTTTGTTCAGAATGAAATCAAATAAAACACTTTCTGTTGTTGTAAATTTTTTTCTGATTCTTCTGTTTTTTTCAGGTAAATCACAGGCAGGTGTATTAAAAATAGGAAAAGAATTTTCAATTAAGTCAATTAAAGAAGGTGTTGCATTGGCAAAACCTTTTGATACACTTTATATCTATTCCGGCCTATATAAAGAACAAAACATTCTCATAGAAAAAACACTGTCACTGATAGGTGTTGATAATCCAGTTCTTGATGGAGAAAATAAGTTTGAGGTATTAACCATTAATGCAAACAGCGTTTTGGTTGCCGGACTAACCATTAAAAATTCAGGATATTCCTCCATGAAAGATTTAGCCGGAATTAAAGTTATGAATAGCCGGCAGTTTTTAATTAAAAACAATACTCTGATTAACTCTTATTTTGCAATACATATAGCCAACTGCGATAATTTTAAAATAGAAAATAATACAATTCGCGGAACACCTGGAACTGATGAACAATCTACCGGTAATGCTATTCATCTATGGAAGTGCCTGTATGCCTCTATAAAAAACAACAATATTTCCGGTCACAGAGATGGTATATATTTTGAATTTGTAGAAAACTCTCATATTGAAAAAAACAACAGTTACAATAATTTGCGTTATGGTTTACACTTTATGTTCTCAAATAATGATTCCTATATAGACAATACGTTTACTGATAATGGTGCCGGTGTTGCAGTCATGTTTTCCAATCACATTTCAATGTTTCGAAATTTGTTTAGTATGAATAGAGGCGCTTCAGCTTACGGTTTGTTGTTAAAAGAAATATCTGACGGAGCTATTAAAGATAATATATTTGAAAACAACACTACCGGTGTTTTGATGGAAGGAACCAACAGGCTTCATATCATAAAAAATAATTTCTTTAAAAATGGGTATGCCTTGCGTGTACAAGCAAGTTGTAGCAACAACACCGTTCATGACAATAACTTTAATAGCAACACTTTTGATGTTGCAACCAATGGCTCATTGGTTTTAAATAACTTTGATGGTAACTATTGGGATAAATATGAAGGTTATGATTTAAAACGCGATGGTATTGGAGATGTACCCTACAGACCGGTAAGTTTGTTTTCTATGGTTACAGAAAATATTCCCATTGCTTCAATATTTATTAAAAGCTTAATTGTGTTTTTGCTTGACCGCAGCGAAAAGATTATTCCAAGTATCACACCGGAAAATTTAGTTGACAATAAACCATTAATGAAACCTGTAGCACTGTGATTGAATCATTAAACATCAATAAAACATTTGGTAAGATCAGGGTATTAAAAGATATATCCATAAAACTTGAAAACAACAGCTCTGTTGCATTACTGGGACCTAATGCATCAGGTAAAACAACATTTATTAAATCTGTTTTAGGAATGGTGCTGCCCGAATCAGGCACAATAAAAGTTAACAATACAGATATAAAGAATGATGTCAGCTACCGAAGTCAGATTGGATATATGCCGCAGATAGGTCGCTATCCTGAAAATATGAATATTGGTCAGGTGTTTGAAATGATTATGGATATGCGTAAAGAGCAAATGAATCATGCTGACACGGATTTACTCGATGCGTTTAACATGAAATCAATCTTTCAAAAACGAATGGGAACCTTGTCTGGTGGAACAAGGCAAAAAGTGAGTGCTTGTCTTGCATTTCTGTTTCATCCTAAAATAATTATTCTAGATGAACCAACTGCCGGCCTCGATCCTTTATCTTCAGAGATACTTAAAGAAAAAGTTAGAGTAGAAAAAAATAATGGTAAACTGATTATTATTACATCCCACATTCTAAGTGAACTGGATGAGTTGGTTTCAGAAATTATTTTCTTCAAGGAAGGCGAGTTGATGTTTCATAATAAATTAGAAGAACTGCAACTACAAACAGGCGAGAAATCTATTTCGAAAGTTATTACAACCATTCTTAAAAGGAATAATGAATAAGATAGTTAAATATATTATGTTAGACATTCTAAAAAGCAAGGTTGTAATAGCCTATCTTGTTTTTTTGATGGTAACAGGCTTCAGTATTTTTAATCTTGATGAAAATACTTCAAAAGGATTAATCAGTTTATTAAATATTATTCTATTTATTGTTCCTTTAGTTTGCCTTATCTATGCTACTATCTATATTTTTAATTCTTCAGAATTCATTGAGTTACTTACAGCACAGCCGGTCTCCAGAAAAAAACTTATTATAAGTATTTATGCAGGTGTGGTTCTTTCTTTAACGTTGGCTTTTCTAATTGGAATTGGTTTACCCATATTACTTTTTACACCAGATGTAACAGGTTTTATTTTTCTGTTAGCCGGTATTTTACTTACATTGATATTTACTTCATTGGCTTTTCTTGGTTCTATCATTACAAAAGATAAAGCTAAGGGGATTGGTGTTGCAATATTTGCATGGTTGTTTTTTACCATTCTTTATGATGGCTTATTACTGCTATTAATGTTTCAGTTTGGCGACTATCCTATAGAAAAGCCGCTTATGATACTGACTACTTTTAATCCTGTTGACTTAGCCAGAATACTTATTCTTATTCATACAGACTATTCAGCACTAATGGGTTATACAGGTGCTTTGTTTAATGAATTTTTAGGCTCGCAGAAAGGAACCATTACTATTCTATTAATACTTTTAATATGGATAGTTATGCCAACACTACTTGCTGTGCGTAAATTCAGAAAAAAAGATTTATGAGTCTAAAAGGTGAATACCAGCCCTTCAAAAACATCAATATGGCTAAGGCTTTGATATTCGTTTTCACTTAATGTAACCCGCTGCTTTATTCCATTTTCTGTTACATCATATTGTGATAAAGTACCATTAAGAAAATTTAAACCTATTACTAAACTTACATTTCTTGTAATGTTAACACCCACTCCGGCAGAAACATTAAAGCCCATTGTGTTTCCTTTAATATTAATCATATTGGTAGCGATTTTCGAATCGTCTTTATAAGTCATCAAACCAATGCCACCATCAAAAGTAAAATAACCTGTTTTCTGTCTATTATAAAATCTTCCGCTAAAAGTTACTGCTATGGTATTGATTGAAATATCATCAGACACTGTACCAAAATAATTCTGATTGTTATACGAGAAGTACATATTATCGTATCTGACCTTTGAAAGATGACTATTGTATTTTAAACCAACACCAAATTTTGAATTAAAAAAATATTTTGCGGTAATCTCAAAACCATTTCCGCTTTTCAAATCTTTAATATAAGCTTTAGTTAAACTATTCTCATCAGGGTTAACATCGGCTAATCTCCAACTAAGGCCACCAGTTGCGGTAATTGCAAATCGAGGAATTTCTCGTTGCTGTTTTTTAGAAGTTACTAAAGAAGTATCTTGTTCTTCCTGTGCTTTTACAAAAAATGGAAGTACACAAAACAGCAGAATAAATTTTAATTTCATAGCAATTTATTTTCTATTTTAAATATTAAACACAGTTTATTTTATCTATTCTTTTCTGATGACGTCCACCTTCAAAATCCGTACTTACAAACTTCTCTATCATTAAAAAAGCTGTTTCTTCACTAACAAAGCGTGCCGGAATACAGATAATATTGGCATTATTATGCTTTCTGGCTAATTCAGCAATTTCGGGCATCCAGCAAATTGCAGCTCTCACCCCATTATGTCTATTAGCTGTAATAGCAACACCATTAGCACTACCACATAAAAGAATTCCAAATGCAAATTTTCCGGCATCTACCTCTCCGGCAACTGCATGTGCATAGTCAGGATAATCAACAGAATCTGAACTGAATGTACCTTTATCAGTAAATTCAAAATTTTTAGAAAATTTTTTCTTTATGGCGTCTTTCAATGTGAAACCGGCATGATCGCTGCCTATAATTATACTTTGCATGTGATAAATTTAAGTTATTAACCAGTATTAACAGTCAAATATTTTTATGCTGATTAATAGTGTGTTATAATGGTGTAAAATTAACAACATTCTTGTTCATATTAATATTTTCTGTTTATAGTTTATCATTTCTTTTGTTTGTAATGTTCATATCTAAAATGCCTTATCATATTTAATATTAAATCAAAATTTTTTAGTACTAAGTTTTAGCTAATATTTAAACAGAGCCATGCACAGAAATAAACATTTAATTAACCGTTTTTTATAAACATATATGCTTATTAACCGTTGTTAATTGTTATATTTATGCCTTTATTAATCAAAAGTTTAGTAATGATAAAAGGTTTATAAGTTGTTAATGCATGCATGGTAACTTAAAATACAAGTACCTTCTTAAAAAGTTATACCACATATTAACCGACTAATTATAACAACATAATATTTTTTAAAATAATATTTATTTATTTAATTATAATAATTGATTGTAATGACTGAAGTTTCTGAAATGATTTTGAAACATGGATATTTGCCGGAAAGTATTCCTGCCTCCATGGATTTGTTTGAAGAAATAGAAAAATTAAAAAAAGAAAAAAATGCCGTCATACTGGCGCATTACTACCAGGAATCCGATATTCAGGATGTGGCGGATTTTGTGGGTGATAGTCTTGGGCTGGCGCAGCAAGCCGAAAAGACTAATGCCTCTATGATAGTTTTTGCAGGCGTACATTTTATGGCGGAGACAGCAAAATTGCTGAATCCCGATAAAAAAGTTGTTTTACCTGATTTGAATGCAGGTTGCTCGTTAGCTAACAGTTGTCCACCTGCTGACTTTAAAAAATTTAAAGAAGAACATCCTGATCATGTTGTTATTTCATACATCAATTGCACTGCAGAAATAAAAGCTTTGAGTGATGTTATTTGTACATCGAGCAATGTGGTAAAAATTGTTGAAAGTTTTGCTCCGGATCAGAAAATTATTTTTGCTCCGGACAAAAATTTAGGAGCATACATTAATAAAAAAATTGGTCGTGACATGGTGTTGTGGGATGGAAGTTGTGTAGTTCATGAAATATTTTCAGAACAAAAAATTATAAAACTTAAAGAGAGATATCCTGAAGCGTTGGTTATTGCGCATCCTGAATGTGAAGATCATGTATTGCGACATGCAGATTTTATAGGCAGTACTACAGGACTTTTGAAGTACACAAAAGATAATCCTGCGAAAGTGTTTATTGTAGCTACAGAGTCGGGAATTTTATATCAGATGCAGAAACTGTCGCCTGAAAAAATGTTTATTCCTGCGCCACCGGAAAATAACTGTGCTTGTAACGATTGTCCTTACATGAAACTAAATACTTTAGAGAAAGTGTATCTCTGTATGAAAAACGAAGTACCGGAAGTAATTATCCCTAAACATTTGCAGCAGGCAGCACTTCAACCTTTAAAACGCATGCTTGAAATATCAAAACAACATGGTTTGTAGAATACTGATTGCAGCATTTTTTTTATCATTTTATTCAAACATATTTGCACAAACAGACAGTGCAGCAACCAATGGTTTTAAAACTTTTTATTATCAGAATGGTAATAAAAGCAGCGAAGGTAACTTCGTAAATGGAAAACCAGAAGGTTTATGGAAATCTTATTTTGAAAACGGAAAATTAAAATCAGAAGGAAACAGACATAATAATAAACCGGATGGTTTATGGAAATTTTACAATGAAAACGGGAAAATAGCCAGTGAACTAATTTATGATTTAGGGTTAAAAAACGGAATACAACGTTACTATTTTTCTGATGGAAAATTAAAACAGGAAGAAGAGTTAAAAGATGGCATCAGACAAGGTTGGGTAAAAGACTTTGGCGAGAATGGCCAGCTTATAAATATGGTACCATTTAAAAATGGTGTTGAAGATGGAATTGCAAAATCATATGCAGATGATGGCAGATTGATTACCATCACAACTTACAACGAGGGTTATATCCGCAGCGAAGCGAGAATAAACAGAATAGATAAATTTGGATTAAAGCAAGGTGTATGGAAGGTGTTTTTTGACAATGATAAATTAAAAGAAGAAACAGAATATCTTGACGATAAAAGGAATGGCTTTTATAGGGTATATAATAGTGATGGCACATTGGCTCTTTCAGAAAAGTATAAAAATGGGGAGTTAGTAATTGATATGAAAAGCACTACTAAGTTTGAAGTAAAGCGCAATTTTTATACAGGAGGAAAAGTAAAATCTATTGTAAATGTAATAAATGATAAACGACAGGGAGTAGAAAAAATCTATGATGAGAAAGGAAATGTTATATCAGGAAAGTTGTTTGAAGACGATAAACCAGTTGCAGAAGGAATTACGGATGAAAATGGAAACAGACAGGGAGAATGGAAATTTTTCTATGAAGATGGCACAGTGTATTCTATAGGAAAATATAAAGATGGAAAACGAATTGACGAGTGGAAATTTTTATTCCAAAATGGAGCTGTTCAACAAATTGGAAATTATAAAAACGGTCTTCCGGAAGGTGAGTGGAAATGGTATTTTAGGAATGGTGAAATAAGACGAGATGAAAGTTTTATAAATGGTAAAGAAGAAGGCATTTCTAAAGAATATAACGACTCATTACAACTTATAGCAACAGGAAAATATGTTGATGGTAAAAAAGAAGGACTATGGAAATATAATAATGGAGAATATGTTGCAGAAGGTGAATATGCCGATGGATTAAAATTTGGCACATGGCATCAGACTTATAAAAACGGCAAAACAGCATTTACAGGAAAGTATATTGATGGTCTTGAAGATGGCGAACATGTTTATTACAACGACAATGGGAAATTACATGAAGTGCGTAACTACAAACAAGGTCAACGGAATGGATTATGGAAGATATATGATGATAAAGGTGTTTTAATATTAACCATAAACTATCAGGCAGACAAAATTACCCGCATTGACAGAATAAGAATTAACTAAATGAAGATTGGTTTATTTTTTGGTTCATTTAATCCTGTGCATAACGGGCACATGATGATTGCAAATTATTTTGCAGAATTTACAGATTTAGAACAAGTGTGGTTAGTGGTATCACCACACAATCCGCTTAAGCCTGCCGGATCTTTGCTTAATGATTATCAGAGGTTGCATTTAGTAGAAACAGCTATTGGTAGTTATAAAAAAATAAAAATTTCGAAAATAGAATTCGGCTTACCTAAGCCTTCCTATACCATAAACACCTTAGTTCATCTGAATGAAAAATTCCCACAACATGAGTTTGTGTTGATAATGGGTAGCGACAACCTTATCACTTTTCATAAATGGAAAAATTTTGAACAGATTTTAGAAAACTATAAAATATATGTTTATCCGCGACCAGATTCCGATGGGGGCGAATTAAAAAATCATCCTTTTGTAAAAATTATTCAGGCACCATTGGTTGAAATATCTTCTACCTTTATCAGACAAGCCATCAAAGAAGGCAAGGACGTGCGTTTTTATCTTCCTGAATCGGTGTATGATTACATAGATGAAATGAATTTTTATAAGAAGTAGTGAGTGGGAAAATTTAGAATTACAAATTGTGGTTAAGTAGTTTTTGAAACTGTATCAATGGTTGAATTAAAAACCACCTGCTACTATATTTGCATATAGCTTCTAAACAAAAAAGCTGCCCCGAAGTACAGCTTTTTTATGCAACACTATTATCTGATTGTAACCAATTCGCGGTATTTTACCATTGGCCAGATTTCATCATCAATTATCATTTCCAATGCATCAACATGTTCGCGGATTGTTGAAAAGGACACTTTAACCTTATCGCAATAAAAAATAGCTTTTTCACGTAAATCTGTTATTTTATTTCCTTTATCTCGTGATGCAAGCATGGCATCAACATTTTTCTTAATGGCATTTACGTGTGCACTGATTTCTTTTATCAGCAGCAACTGTGTGGAATATGTTTCTGCTTTCAGATCGCAGTCTTTGATATTGTCAACAGTTTCTGCCAAAAAATTCTGATAACGGAATGCTGCAGGAATAATATGATTTTGTGCCAGATCGCCAATGACACGACTTTCAATTTCAATTTTCTTGATATAAGTTTCCAGCATTATTTCATGTCTTGCTTCAGCTTCACGATGTGTAAAAATATGGTTGTCTTCAAAAAGCTTCAGCGATTTTTTTGAAACCATTGCATCTAATGCAACCGGAGTTGTCTGATGGTTGGAAAGACCTCTCTTCTTTGCTTCTTTTACCCACTCTTCGCTATAGCCATTTCCTTCGAAACGGATATTTTTTGTCTCAACAATGTATTGACGCAGCACACGAAGTATAGCTTCGTCTTTTTTCACATTTTTCTTGATAAGTGCGTCAACTTCTTTGCGGAAAATTCGAAGTTGATTGGCCACTATGGTATTTAAAACGGTCATGGCATTGCTGCTGTTGGCAGAAGAGCCAACGGCACGAAACTCAAATTTATTTCCTGTAAAGGCAAAGGGTGATGTGCGGTTGCGGTCGGTATTATCAAGTAATATTTCGGGTATTTTACCAATGTTGAGTTTAAGTGCAGTTTTATCTTCTACACTCATTTTACTTGAACCTACTTTTTTCTCTATATTATCTAAGATGCTGCTTAACTGTGCACCCAGGAAAACACTCATAATGGCAGGTGGTGCTTCATTAGCACCTAAACGATGGTCATTAGCTGCTGAAGCAATGCTGGCACGTAGCAAGTCTGCATGTTCGTGAACAGCTTTTATGGTATTGATAAAGAAAGTTAAAAACATGAGGTTGGATTTTGGATTTCCACCTGGCGACAATAAATTTTTTCCGGTGTTGGTAACCATACTCCAGTTATTGTGTTTGCCGCTACCGTTTATTCCTGCATAAGGTTTTTCATGAAACAATACTTTGAATTGATGTCTGCGGGCAACTTTATCCATTAAATCCATAAGAAGCTGATTGTGATCAACAGCAAGATTTATTTCTTCAAAAATAGGAGCACATTCAAACTGACATGGTGCTACTTCATTATGACGTGTCTTTAATGGAATGCCAAGTTTGTAGGCTTCAATTTCAAAATCGTGCATAAAGGCATTTACTCTGTCGGGAATAGAACCGAAATAATGATCTTCTAATTGTTGTCCTTTTGCCGGTGAATGACCGAACACTGTTCTTCCGGTAATGGCCAAATCAGGTCGTGCATAAAACAAAGAAGTGTCAACTAAGAAATATTCCTGTTCAATGCCCAATGTTGTACTAATGCGTGTGATGTCTTTATCAAAATATTGTGCTACAGGAACAGCTACTTCATTCAGTGTATGCAATGCTTTTAACAATGGTGCTTTATAGTCAAGTGTTTCACCTGTGTAAGAGACATAAATTGTAGGAATACAAAGGGTGCGTCCATTTGGGCTTTCAATAATAAATGCCGGAGAACCCGGATCCCATGCCGTATAGCCACGTGCTTCGAAAGTATTTCTTATTCCTCCACTTGGAAAACTACTTGCATCAGGCTCTTGTTGCACTAAAGAACTTCCTGAAAAATGTTCGAATGAGTTATCATTGCTCATGTCGAAAAAGCTATCATGTTTTTCGGCAGTAGCTCCGGTTAGCGGTTGAAACCAATGTGTGTAGTGTGTAGCACCTTTGCTGATGGCCCACTCTTTCATACCATGGGCAATTTCACCAGCTATTTTACGGTCTATTTTCTCACCTGTATCTATTGCTGACATTACAGCATTAAATGCGTTCTTAGGTAAGAACTTAAACATAGCTTCTTTGGTGAAAACGTTTGTTGCAAAATAGTCAGATACCTTTACTGACGGAGGGGTTATTTTTACAGGTATGCGCCCATTGGTAGCATCGAGGGCACGAAAGCGAACATTGCTCATATAGTGTTTGATTTTTTAAAAACGGGGTAAAAATACATTGAAAAAAAGGGCAATGTCAAGAAAAATATCGTTTTTTTTCAAACACCCCCCTAAAAAACAGGGCCTTTCACCTAAAATCAGGCATTTTTTTCATCTATACCCCCATTATTTTCGGGGGTATCAGGCTTTTCAATGGTTTTTGGAGGTTGTTGTGGTGATGGTGGCGGGGTTTGCATACTCTGCTCTATTTCGCGTTGTACACCATTCATAGCATCTTTCAACTCGCGGCTGGCACGACCAAGCCCTCTGGCCAAGTCAGGTACTTTTTTTGAACCGAAGAAGAATAATACAAACACCATGATCACTAATAATTCACCCCCACCAAGATTATCTAAAAATAAAAGCATGCCGTTCATATCTTAAATATTTGAGCAAAAGTAACTCAAATGTTGATGTTGAAACAATGAATATTTATGTTTATTACCTTTCAGCCATTATATTTTCCCATTAATACATTTTTATTGACTACAATTAAAAGATATCTTTTTTATTTGTTTTAAA
>Ga0138256_10005368_pt1 | contig 13564 bp, 7 predicted proteins | sample KNB2016incub_MG_FD_105486 | JGI IMG/M metagenome (GOLD analysis project Ga0138256, IMG submission 105486) | Active sludge microbial communities from wastewater in Klosterneuburg, Austria - KNB2014incub_MG | ecosystem: Engineered > WWTP > Activated sludge > Unclassified | place: Austria...
AAGGTTTCATCGCGGAGATTATTGGACACCGCGGTGATGGCATCACTCTCATTGATGGAGAAGGTAACCACCGGCGCATAGGTCTTATCGCGGCCCACCAGGGTGATATCGGTACCGTGGAGGGTGGTGATAACGGGAATCTGTTTGCCTTCTTTTTTCAGGATCTGCTTGGCCATATAAGCGGCAGAGGCATGGGGAATGGCATAGTGTACATGCAGCAGGTCCAGGTTATTGTTCTTGATCACATCCACCATGGTGCTGGCCAGGGCCGTTTCATAAGGGGGATAATCAAAAAGCGGGTAGGTAGGTACCTGTACCTCGTGGTAAAAGATATTCGGCATGAACTCATTCAGCCTTACCGGCTGCTGGTAGGTAATAAAATGTACCATATGGCCTTTCTGGGCCAGGGCCTTTCCCAGTTCAGTGGCCAGCACTCCGGAACCACCGAAAGTGGGGTAACAAACAATTCCGATCCGCATAGTATTATAAAATCAGTTGCCGAAGGTAACCTTTTTAACGGAGTAAGGTTTGCCGTTTATCGCAAATTGGCAGCCCTGTTTTTTATGTTTCGGTTATCTTTAGAAAAAATTACCGGATGCGTAAATTATTCCTGTTTTTAGGGTTGCTGGGTTTGAATGGCCTCCATGCACAGCAGGCAGATTCTGTCTGGATCAAGAAAATTGCCGATGAAATTCTCTCCAATGGCAGGGCCTATGAAAATTTAAGGGTCCTGACCAAACAGGTGGGTGCACGCCTGGCCGGCTCTGCCGGAATGGTAAAGGCCGAACAATGGGGTTTAAAAACCATGAAGGAAAGCGGGGCGCAGCAAGCCTGGTTACAGGAATGCATGGTGCCGCATTGGATAAGAGGTGGTAAGGATGAAATGTGGAGCAATACCCTGGTTTCGGGCAATGATCCCAAAAAGCCGGATGCCCGTCTGGTTCGTAAAGATTATGATATCGCCGCCCTGGGGAATTCTGTTGGCTCCGGACCAGCCGGTGTGAGCGGTGAAGTGATGCTGGTGAACTCATTTGATGAACTGGAAAAAAGAAAAGACGAGGTCAAAGGAAAGATCGTGTTCTATAATTATAAGTTCAATCCTACCTATGTCAATACCTTTCTCTCTTATCGTGATGCCGGTCAGTACCGTGGACAGGGCCCCAGCCGTGCGGCAAAGTATGGGGCAAAAGCAGTGATCGTGAGGAGCTTGAGTCATGCGGCAGATAACAATCCGCATACCGGTGCTACCCGTTATGATTCGGCCTTTGAAAAAATTCCGGCTGTGGCGATTGGATTGAGGGATGCGGATTTATTAAGTGCATCAGTAGCCAAAGGAAAAATCAATATCAGTATTAAAACCAACGGACAGTTTCTGCCGGATACGATCGGGCATAATGTGATTGGTGAATTGAAGGGATCTGAATTTCCGGATGAAATCATTACAGTAGGTGGTCACCTGGACAGCTGGGATAATTGCGAAGGGGCTCATGATGATGGGGCCGGTTGTGTGCAGACCATTGAAATCATGCGGGCCTTTGTGGCTTCAGGATACAAACCCAAAAGAACCATCCGTTTTGTCTTATTTGCCAATGAAGAAAACGGTTTGCGTGGTGGCAATAAATATGCGGAGGAGGCAAAGGCCAAAAATGAAAAACATATCCTGGCCATGGAAAGTGATGCAGGTGGCTTTACGCCCCGTTCCATAGGTTTTTCCGGAACAGATGAACAGTATGCGAAAGTGTTATCCTGGAAATCCCTGATTGCACCATATGGCTGCACAGAAATCAATAAAGGTGGCGGTGGGGCTGATATTGGTCCTTTGAACCGGATATTTAAAACACCTACTGCCAGTCTGAATCCGGATACACAACGCTATTTCGATATCCATCATGCCCGCAGCGATGTGTTTGAAGCGGTGAATAAAAGGGAGCTGGAACTGGGAGCGGTAAATATGGCGGCGTTTATTTATCTGGTGGATCAGTATGGGTTATAAAAGATCGCCAAAGGCGATAGCATATTACTGCGAAACGAAGACGTTTCGCAGAGCGGCGGTGAATATGGCAGCGTTTATATATCTGGTGGATCAGTATGGGTTGTAGGAGATCGCCAAAGGCGATAGCATAATACTGCGAAACGAAGACGTTTCTCAGAGCGGTATTCAAATGATACGATGGCAGCTGTCATCGCTATAAATGAATCAAATGAACGGACAAATCATTTCCCTACTCTTACAAAGAGACCTGGAGAAACTAAAGCAGGAGTTACTGCAATACCGGGATGAGAACATGATCTGGAAAATAGTTCCGGGGATCAGCAATTCAGCCGGGAATCTTTGTCTGCACCTGGTGGGTAATCTCAATATCTATATTGGCGCCGAACTGGGACAAAGTGGTTATATCCGCAACCGGGAGCAGGAGTTTTCACAAAAAGATATTCAAAGGGATGAATTGATACGGAAAATAGAAAATACTATACTGGTTGTAGCCAAAGTACTCCAACACTTACCCGACGAAGCATTAGCTCAGGAATATCCTTTACTCGTATTAAAGGAAAAGACCAGCACCGGTTATTTCCTGACCCATCTGGCTGTGCACCTGGGTTATCATCTCGGACAAATCAATTATCACCGCAGAATAATGGAGGGCGTATAACATGAGTGAAAAACCATTCAGGAAAACTAAAGGCGAATACATCATTGATACCGATCCCGCTTTGATCGACAGGGAACTGGTGCATCGGTATCTGTCCACTGAATCTTACTGGGCCAAAGGGGTGCCTTTTGAAACGGTTTCCAAATCCATTGATCATTCTCTTTGTTTCGGGTTATACCATGGCAACCGGCAAATCGGTTTTGCCCGGATGGTAACGGACCGCGCCACATTTACCTACCTGGCTGATGTTTTTATTTTAGATGAGGAACGCGGAAAAGGTTTATCCAAATGGTTGATGGAGGAAATAGACACCCACCCCGACCTACAGGGACTGCGCCGCTGGATGCTGGGCACCCGTGATGCCCATGGCCTCTATGAACAATTTGGGTGGACGGTGATGCCGGAAGAACAGCGGGCGAGGTTTATGCAGCGGCATTTTCCGGAGGTGTATCGGTAGATTTATTGTAAGTTGCAGCTATATTAATTTTAAACTGTCTGGTTTTTGTGGGGTACTTACAAGCTGAATAAATCTCCTATCTTCCTCATTAAATTTTTCTTAACCACACTTTGCCAAATCTAATCCCTCGTTTACTAATATTAAAATTTTCATTTCGAAAAGCAATTGCCGCCCCGTTGGAAGGAGATAAATAAATAGAATATATATTCATTTTATTAGCTTCAAATTTATAAAAGAAAACACACGGAGGCATAAATTCTACAAATAATTCATTCAAGCTCCCATAATATTTTACCACCCCATTCTCATCAGTTTTCATTTTGATGGAATCATTAATTAAAATATCCAAATTCTTAAAAGGCCTTATACCGTCAAAGTAGAAGAATTTTAAGATAAAGCCATCAGTGTGTTCACTAAATTCAGCTCTTACGCTTCCATTTTCATTTGTAATATCTGGATTTGAAATTAATATCAAGTTGCCTTTCTTATACTTAAAAGTGCCATAAGAATACTTTTCCGATAAACCCAGCCGGCTTTTATATTCAAATTTGCTACTATCCAGTAATTTAATTACAAAAGTTGAATGGTCGTTTACAATACTACCATATTCGCCAAGAATATTTTGAGTTGTCTTGCAAGAAAGTAAGCCCAAAACTAGAACACAATTCAATAATAATAATTTCATAGGCTACTGTTTTATAAAAATCTCCTCCAATTAATAAAATAATGTTGGACAGTCTTCCCATTTTTAAATTGAGCCAGATTATGCGAAATCATTGTTTGCCCATATGTTTCATTATATGGACTTTTAGGATTAACCATATCAATACCTTTGGGACCTTCATCTAACTTAGAATAATCTGAGGCTCCCAAACTCTCATCATACCTTCTATTGTCTCCGTAAAGTTCTCCCCTCTTAAATGCCTCAATTTCATCCGATTTATCATATAACAAAAAGCCTTTCCCTGAAGATCCAAAAGATAACTGACCAATTTCAAATTGATAAGCATGCTTTATCTCGTGTGCTAAATACCCTTTATTATACCCCCTTGCCAAGCTTATATTTACACCGTAATCGATTGTATTATATGAAGTTTCAGCTTCAGCCGTATTAGGCACGTCTTTATTCCAGAGATAAAAACTATATTTTTCATCCGACTTTCTTAATGCATTTAACTCTTCTCTAGTTTCCATAAACCCATCTAACTTGGACTGCATTTCGGAAATATCTTTTTTAATTGCTTTAATCTCCTTTTTGTCAGTTTTGTCCTTTAATTCTTTATTCTTTGAAGCTAATTTGTTTTGAATTTCTGAAATCGACGCTTCAGTTTCTTCATAAAATCGATTGAAGATATCTTCACCATCACCGATTCGCATCCCATCTGGATCTGTAAAATAAACTGGATTATTAATTACATAACAATACGTCGAATGTCCATTATATTTTGCTGCTAAGGGATCAACCACATTCCATCTCCCGATCTGCCCATCATACATCCTCGCCCCATAATCCAACCATTCCAACCCGGCCCCGTCAGAAAACTCTTTACACTGCTCCTCCTTGCCATTATACTTCTGCTTTTGATTTCCGGCCTCCCCAAAACTTAGTGCCTCGCTGCTGATTCCTTTTTGTGTTAACCCAAACGGGTAAGAGCAAATTCCCGCCAAACATTTAACCAGACTGCATTTCAAAGAAACTACCGAAAGCTAAAATTAGCAAAATGATGCAGTTTTTTGCACTTTTTTAATGCTCTCATGCAGGAGTTACAGCTTCAGAATTAGTTTTAAATAGGATCTTTTGAAAAGGGAGTCGTTCGTTACGAAAAATGTTGATTGCTGCCTAAAAACTCCCCCGATATTGTTAAAGTGTTTCTTTTCTCATATCCGTATTTATACGGTTCATCTCTGTTTTGAAAAATGATTGCTTTATAGTAGATGACTATCAGGAGAAACCCTTAAAATGAGATTTATTCTCACGTAAGTAAAAAATCGCCCATCGTTTCGTTTCGATTGATTCTCAAATATTCCTGCCTCAATTTTTGATTTATGATTTGACTATTTGATAAAAAGTACCACAAAGTGGTATAGGCAAACTGAAATCTTTTTCAAAGATTTGTTTTCACACGCTGAGCATAGCAATACCAGACGTTAGCATGAGGTTCCTTTTTCGCACCCGCTGAAACTACAATCAGCACGCATATTTAAAATGCGTGTCAATTTGTCAAACTCATGTATGTAGCAATGCTAAAAACCAAACCATACCGACTGCTGTTTTCTATCCTTTTAGGCTTTTTCCTTTTCATTGCCCCGCATGTCACATATTCACAAATAAAGATTGATTCAGTTTTTTCAAAACTTGACCCCCAGCGTTTTGCTGAGGCGGTTAAAAGGAAAGCGGTTAAACTGGAACAAAAAATAGTGGATAAAAGTCTGAAGGTTTTAGATAAAATGCAAAGTCAGGAGGAGAAGTTGTACAAGAAGATGTTGAAAGGAAAGGATTCGATACTGGCGAAAACGCAACTACAAGAACTTAAGCAAAAGTACACTGGCCTGAAGGAAAATATGAAAAGTCCTCAGGTGCTCTCAAAAACCAGGCATTACATCCCCAAGCTGGACTCTTTTAATACGGCTCTCAAATTTCTTGATGCCAATGGTGCCGGTGATAAAGTGAAAGCGGCATTGGCTAAGACAGAATTACTAAAGAGTAGGTTTCAGCAGGCAGAAGAAATAAAAATATTTCTGAAGCAAAGGAAAGAACAGCTCAGGCAACAAATGGAAAAACTGGGTTTAGTAAAGCAGCTAAAACAAATCAATAAAAAAATATTCTACTTCACTGCTCAGTTGAAGGAATACCGGCAGATTCTTAATGATCCGGCAAAAATTGAGAAAAAAGCCCTTGAACTATTATCAAAATCCCGATGGTTTCAAGACTTTTTCCGGAAAAATAGTCAACTGGCTAGTTTATTTAGACTTCCTGACCCGAACAACCCAGTTTCCATGGCCAGTATCGCCGGTCTTCAAACCAGGGCACAGGTGGGGGCATTGATCCAGCAGCAAATCCAGTCTGCAGGTCGTAATGGTGCGCAGGTTTTTCAGCAACAGATGCAGTCCGCACAAGGCCAAATACGATCACTCCAAAATAGTATCATCAACCGGACAGGGGGAGAAAGTGCCAACAGCGCTGATATCATGCCTGAAGGGTTCAAACCGAATCCGGAGAAGACCAAATCATTTTTAAAAAGACTGGAACTGGGCACCAATCTGCAAACTCAGAAAGGGAATAATTATTTCCCGAATAGCAGTGATATCGCCCTCAGCCTGGGGTATAAACTCAACGATAAAAGCATTATTGGGATTGGTGCCAGTTATAAGCTGGGCCTGGGAAGGGGCTGGAACGCCATTAAATTCTCCAGCGAAGGAGTAGGTCTTAGAAGTTTTGTTGATTGGAAAATACCCCTGTCCCCTAAAGGGGGAGTATTTGGCGGGATCTGGATTACCGGGGGGTATGAGATGAACTACCGACAAGCTTTTAACCGGATTGAGCAGTTAAGAGGACTAGATAGCTGGCAGCAGAGTGGGCTACTGGGTCTGAGTAAGACAGTGCCCGTAAAGAGTAAATTTTTAAGCAGGACAAAAGTGCAGGTGCTGTGGGATATGCTGGCTGGCAGGCAAGTGCCAAAGGCGCAGCCGGTTGTGTTCAGGGTTGGTTATTCTTTTAAATAAAAGACACTAAGCAATGAAAAAGGGAATTCTAAGTTTTCTGGGGGTGATTTTATTATCATCAGTTAGTTTGACTCAGTCAAGCACTACCAGTTCCACAGTAGATCTCGTTGAACGAACACCCTCCTCTCCAAACGCCGGAAGCATCAGTCGCTATTTTGATTTTCCTGTTAATATGGCAACCGGGCAAGCATCTATTTCAGTACCTATTTATACAATACAAACCGGAAGAATTACAGTTCCGATCACTTTGAAATATAATACAGTTGGGGTAAAAGCTGCTGAGAGAGCCAATTGGGTTGGTACAAATTGGACTCTTGAAACTGGTGGAAGTGTAAATAAGAAAGTAAACGGCTATGATGATATTTATGCAACCGGTGCTGCACCCAGCGGCACAAGCGGGCCGCAGTACAATTATATTAATCCTGATTACAGCCAGTTCATCAACAACTTTTCTAATCTCAGTGATTTTGTTGATAGTATTCAGACAAACTGGTTAGTACAATTTGATAATCTGGAAGATTCCCGAAAATTCCTTGGTCGAGTAGCTCTTGGTTATGTTGACGGAGAAGCAGATGAATATTTTTTCTCTATGCCCAGCGGTGGAGGGACTTTTTTTTATAATCAAAAAGAGTCTGCCTTTATCAGTAATAAGCCCGATGGCACGAGTATTTTCTGTGATCTTAATAATGACAGCAGTTTTTATATCACGACTAAGGAGGGATTGGAGCATAAATTTTCGATAAAAGAAAGGGTAGTGAACCCAATATTCAAGAAGAGTATGGGTAGTTCCATGAAGTACTTGACGAATGCTTTTCATCTGGAAAAGATTGTAGACCCAAAGACACAAAAGGCAGTGGTTTTTGCTTATGACAATCGTTATTCAGATGAAGTTACCGGTCAGAGTATGTGGGTAGATTATAAATTCATAGGATCAACTCCTTATTATTATGGCGCTGACAATACTTATCTGGAAAGAGAGGGTGATGAATACACAGTTTCTTCCATCCAGTTTACGGAAGGGAAAGTATTATTTATAAAGGATACAGCCAACCGGTTGGATGGGGGCACCAAGGCATTAAAAGAAGTCCAAGTTTATAATAACAGAAATAAGCTGTTAAAAAGGGTAAAGCTGAATTACTTTTATTTAACTTCTGATACCAGTATCCGGTGTACGACTCCGTATAACAGGATGTTCCTGTCGTCAGTTCAGGAAACGGAGTATAATGAATCTGGTGACAGTCTTGTGAAGCCCCCTTATGTCTTTTCTTATAAGAATGATGTTAAACTGCCTTGCATTTATTCGTATGCTTTTGATCACTGGGGTTTTTACAATGGGAAGACATCAAATACGACCACATTGCCCACCATTCAGCCTTTGTTGCAGTTAGGAATCCCGGCCCACAGTAATAAGGATATTGACACTACCTATACTCAGTGCGGGATATTGAAATCAATTCAATATCCCACAGGAGGAACAACCAATTTTGAGTATGAGTATAACCGGACGGATACTATTGTGGGTGGCTTGCGGGTAAAGAAAATTATGCATGTAGACAGTGTAGCCAATAAGAGCATTACTAAAGAATTTGAATATAAGAATTCAGCAGGACAGAGTTCCGGACAAGTACTTTTCAATCCTGTATTATTTTACAACTATCATTCGATGGATCAGTATGGTGGTTATCCTGTATACCGGATTCATGGAGATGCCATTTCACCACTTTTTCCGAATCAGGGAAGCCCGGTATTGTACACTCAAGTTCTTGAAAAAATTACTGGTCCAGATGGTGATATCAGGATAAGGCATTATATGACGGGATTCGATGCGTATAGTAGTACAATTTACAGGAATATGTGTTGTGGCGTCCCTTTTAATAAGCACCCGATAAGAAGCGACTTGGTCGGAATTGAGATTCAGACAGAGACGTATAAATATGAGGGAGGAGCATACAATTTGACAAGTAGTAACACCTCAAATGTGGAACCTTTAACCAATGAAGATATATATGCCTGGAATGTTCAGGTTGCCTGGGCGATGGTAATGGACGGTTGGATTGTTTGGCCAGGTAATGATCCTTATAGTACAAATCCTATCAATCTGAATCCCTCTGTAAATGCCTATAAAATTGTTCAACAGTCACTTGTAAAGAAGGAAAACTATACAACAATTGTTGATAATGGAGTAGAGTTTAAGACAGGCGAGAAGCTAGTTTACGATCAGCATAATAGCTTGGTAAAAGAAAGTACTTCTGTAGATAGTCAGGGTGATACCACAATTACAAGTGTAAAATATACAGGCGATTTTGAGTATATACCAGGTTCAACCACCGGGCAAAACTTTCAACTGAAAATGTTATGGGATTATTTTTTGATTGCGGAGCCAGTGGAAATTGTTGTCCGAGTCAAACCAAAGGATTCTGTTAATTCTAAGCTTATCTCGGCCACATTGTATGAGTATGAGGGGCTTAATATTTCAAAAGTGTATAAGATTCATGAAAAGATACCTTTTAGCTTATTTTCTGCAGCCTATAATGACTCAACAGGATTTTATAAAGACAGTCGTTATACACTCCAGCAGGAAGTGATAGCATGGGATAGTTTAGTGAAACCCAAAACAGTAGTTACCAATAGAAATTTAAATTCCTATATATGGGACGTGAATTTCAGTGGCCCTATTGCCTCTGTAGTCAACGCATCTCATGAAGATATCGCATTCACCACTTTTGAGGGCTTTGCTAATGGAGGATGGACTGGAGCGGCTGCCACCCGAGATAGCACCTATACAATTACAGGCCGGAAGAGTTACCAGCTTAGCTGGGGGAATTTGGTTAAAAGCGGTTTGACCTCCTCTAAACAATATATTGTTTCATACTGGAGTAGGAATGGAAGTTACAGTATAAGTGGTTCTACTGCAACCCTGCAAGGCAGGACTGTGAATGGCTGGACCTATTACGAGCATTCAGTTACAGGTGTAAGTTCCATTACTGTTAGTGGATCGGGAACTTCCTTTATTGATGAATTAAGGCTTTATCCCAAATCTGCTCAAATGGGTACTTATACATACGAAGAGCTTTTGGGGGTGAAGAGCTTGTGTGACGCTAATAACCGCATTAGTTATTATGAGTATTGGGGCCCTGGACAGCTGAAACTTGTAAAGGATGAGGAAGGAAATATTTTAAAAAGGTTGGAGTATAGATATATGACTACAACTGGTGAGTGAATATCATATCTATTGATAAAGAAATTTAGATCTAATAAACTTAACGCATGAAAAGAGTTCTGTTCTTTTTTAGCGCTTTGACCGGAACTGCGGCTGCACAGTTGGTGACACCGGCAGCATATAATAGTAATGTAAAAATTAGTTATGTACGTGAATGGGTGCCTCTAAAACCATTTTCAAGTGAGACAGATGTTATAAGCAGTAGCCGGACCATCCAGGAAATCAGGCAAACAACGCAGTATTTTGATGGTCTCGGCCGCGCATTACAAACGGTTGTTAAAAAGGGGTCCATGATTTCAGGGGAAAGTGCCAAAGATCTTGTGAGTCCGGTTTTGTATAATGAGTATGGACGGGAATCAATACAATACCTGCCATTCGTAGCAAATAGCACGGGTGGAAACTCAAGTCTCAGTGACGGAAAGTTCAAGCTTAACCCTTTTCAGCAAGATTCAAGTTTTAATAAGGGGTTGTTTTCCGACGAAACTTATTACTACAGTCGGACTGTTTTTGAAGTATCTGCCCTGAACAGGCCGACTGAAATTTACGCTGCGGGAGATAGCTGGGTGGGTACTGCTGGGCAAAGCAGCGAAGTAAATCGTAGAGGGATAAAATCAAAGTATAGAGTGAACAGAGTTGCTGATAGCGTAAGGTTATGGATGGTGAGTGGGGCGATAAGCGATTTCGGAAATATTAGTACAAACGCCATCTATTCGGCAGGTCAATTAATGAAGAGTATTATACAGGATGAACATAATAAACAGGTAATTGAATTTAAGGATAAAGAAGGAAAAATCATTTTGAAAAAAGTTCAACTGACAGCCGAACCTGATACTGGTACAGGGAAAAATCACAGCGGGTGGCTTTGCACCTACTATGTTTATGACGAACTGGGCCAGCTCAGAACAGTGATTCAGCCTGCCGGTGTTGAATTACTTGCCAGTAGCGGCTGGAGCATGACTGGTACTTTATATAGTGAACAGTGTTTTCGATATGCTTACGACTTTAAAGGTCGCATGGTTGGAAAAAAAGTTCCGGGATCGGGGGCTGTATATTTGGTTTATGATCATCGTAACCGACTTGTATTGACTCAGGATAGCATACAGCGGGCAGGTGGGTTATGGATGTATTTACTCTATGATGAGCTCAACCGGCCAGTTGTGAGCGGTTTTTGGACTAATTCCAATACCCGCGTCTGGCATGCCGATAGGGCGGATACCAGTATTTCCTATCCGAATCTAAGTGGGCAGACCATTGAAGAGTTAACCCGGAGCTTTTATGATGATTATAACTGGAGAAGCAGTGAAAGTAATCCTTTGAGTTCTACCCGAAGTACGGCATATGACAGTCATTTACTGGGTGCCAGTAATTCAACATTCCCTTACGCACAGGATGCCACTGTACAGAGCAATATGATGAGGGGGCTTGCCACGGGAACTAAAGTTAAAGTGATAGACGCCGCAACATATATGTACACCATTCCTTTTTATGATCACAAAGGAAGAGTGATACAAACCCAGAATAATAACATTACGGGAGGTACAGATATAATGATATCACAGTATAGCTGGACCAGTCAGCCATTGCTGATGATTGTCAAAAATGAAAGACATGCGTCGGGTACATCCGGCGGAGGGGGTGGTCCAACCCAAACAACCGTTTTGCTCACAAAGATGACCTATGATTCACTTTTTCGGATCATCAAGACAGAGAAGAAAATTGCCTTCAGTAAGGTTAATAGCGGAGCCATACCCGGGTCCTGGAAAATTGATACAGAAATTGAGTATAATGCTTTAGGGCAGGTCAAGAAAAAGAAACTGGGGACAGCATCGCTGGAAACCTTGAATTATGAGTACAATATCAGGGGATGGACATTGGGTGTCAACAGAGCTTTTGTGAAAGATACTACCAGTAATACCAACTGGTTTGGATTCGATTTGGGCTATGACAAGACAACTTTTACGGTCAACGGAACCAGCCATAATTATTCAGCAGCACAGTTTAACGGAAATATTAATGGGATGCTGTGGAGAAGTACCGGTGATGATATGCTGAGAAAATATGATTTCACCTACGATGCGGCTAACCGTTTTTTAAGCGCGGATTTTAATCAGCTGAATAGTAACAGTTTCAGTAAATCTGCCGGAATCGATTTTAGTGTTTCAGGAATGAGCTATGATGCGAACGGGAATATCCTATCGATGAATCAAAAGGGCTGGAAATTGGGTGGAAGTTTAACAATCGATAGTCTTCAATATGGATATTTCAGCGGTACTAATAAACTGCAATACGTGTATGACCGGGCCAATGATACGGCCAGTTACCTGGGTGACTTTAAGGAAGGGACCAATAATACAAGCCAGGATTATGCTTATGACGGGAATGGCAGCTTAATAAACGATGCCAATAAAAAAATAACCCAGATACTTTATAATCACCTGAATCTGCCAAAACAAATTCATTTTCAAGGCAAGGGGACCATCAGTTATGTTTATAGTGCTGCCGGTGTAAAATTGAAAAAAGTAACAGTTGACAGTACCGTTTCGCCGGTCAGGACAAGTACAACAATCTATATGTTGGGAAACTATTTGAATGACACTTTGCAATTTATTGTTACAGAAGAGGGAAGGGCAAGGATAAAGAGCGATAGCAGCGAAGTGGTTTATGATTACATGATAAAAGATCATCTGGGCAATGTCAGAATGACATTGACTGAAGAATCCAGAACCGATGCCTATCCGGCAGCTACGATGGAATTATCAAATGCTACGGTGGAAGAGACGTTATACGATAATATTGAGTACACCAGAACAGATTTTCCTCCCGGTTATCCTGCCGATACAACGGGAAATTCAAAAGTCGCCGTTGTGCGGGGAAATAATCTGTTTGGCGCTACCCGCTTAGAGATCGGCCCTGGCAAACTATTAAGAGTAATGGCTGGGGACACCTTTCATATCCAGGCCAATAGCTGGTGGAGCAGCACTCGTACGAATCCTCAGGAATCATACAATCCGCTCGGACTCCCTCAATTGCTTTCGAGCATTAGTAATAATCTGGTGTTACAACAAAGTACCGGGCATAGTGGAGGTACATTAAATGGAAGCACAGAACTAAATGGTAGCCTGGCCAATTTTTTGAGTAGTCAGACCGGATACAATACAAATATTCCCAAGGCTTTTGTGAACTGGATTGCGTTTGATGAACGGCTGAATTATGTAGCCTCAGGCAGTGGATTTGAACAAATTGGAGCCAGCGGATCTTATACTGCCCATGTTATTTCAGATATTTTGGTGAAAAAGAATGGGTATATTTATGTCTATGTAAGCAACGAAACCCCAAACTATCCTGTCTATTTTGATAATTTGCAAGTGACACACGTGAGGGGGCCGTTAGTTCAGGAAAGTCATTATTATCCGTTTGGGTTAACACAAAAAGCGATCAGCAGCGAGGCGTTAAGTTTTGGAGAGGCTGGAAGTCAAAAGCTGAAGTATAATGGGAAGGAGGAGCAGCGTCAAG
>Ga0138256_10005370_pt1 | contig 13560 bp, 12 predicted proteins | sample KNB2016incub_MG_FD_105486 | JGI IMG/M metagenome (GOLD analysis project Ga0138256, IMG submission 105486) | Active sludge microbial communities from wastewater in Klosterneuburg, Austria - KNB2014incub_MG | ecosystem: Engineered > WWTP > Activated sludge > Unclassified | place: Austria...
AAACAATTTTTCCATTTTGTCTTTTTGTTCTTCGGCTAATTGCGCATCAACCAAAATACGTCCACTATGCTCATCGGTAATTACTTTTTTACGAGCTGCAATTTCCACTTGGATTTGTGGTGGAATGGTAAAGAATGAACCACCTGAAGCACCTCTTTCAATCGGCACAACTGCTAAACCGTTTTTAACGTTTTTACGAATTCGAACATAAGCAGCAACCAAACGTTCTTCAATTTGCTCTTTATATTCTTGCGACTTTTCAATTAAAGCTTTTTCCTCTTTTTCGGTTTCAGCTAAAATAGCGTCCAGCTCTCCTTTTTTATGTTTTAAATGGTTTTCGCGCTCTTTTAAACGCTCTTTAGTTTCAGAAACAACTTCTTTTTTCTGTTCTATTTGCACTTTATATTCTTTAATGTGCTTTTCGGCCAATTCGATTTCAAGTTCTTGAAATTCTACTTCTTTGGTTAAAGAATTAAATTCTCTGTTATTTCTAACATTTTTTTGTTGTTCGGCGTACTTTTTCATTAAAGATTTAGACTCTTCAATTAGGTTCTTTTTAGAAATAATATCGTTATCGATAACATCTAAATTTGAAACTAATTTTTCTAATCTTATGTTTAATCCAGCAACTTCGTCTTCTAAATCACGAACTTCTAAAGGAAGTTCTCCACGAACATTTTTTATTTCGTCTATACGAGAGTCAATAAGTTGTAAATCGTATAACGCTCTTAAACGCTCTTCAACAGTTAATTCTTTACTTTTAGCCATACTTTAAAAATACTTAACAGGATTGGTATTTGTGTTCGATAAAATGATTGCAAAATTAGTAATTTTTTTTGTAAGATGAGCTACTAAACCATTTTTTGTGAATTGCTCACTTTCATAATGTCCAACATCAGCTAAAAGGATATTATTTTCAGCCATAAAAAAGTCGTGATATTTCAAATCAGCAGTTATAAAAGCATCAGCACCAGCATGTTTAGCCGCTTCAATGGCAAAACTACCAGAACCACCCAACACAGCAATTTTTTTTATTTTTTTGTTTAAAAACGATGAATGCCTGATGCATTTTGTATTCATTTTATCTTTTATGAAGGCTAAAAAATTCAGTTCACTCATTGATTCTTCTAATTCGCCAACCATTCCCATACCAATTTGCTGGTTTTTATTTTCTAAAGTTGTAACTTCATAAGCCACCTCTTCATACGAATGATTTTTAAAAAGCGACTGAATAATTTGAGATTCTAAATGCTTCGGAAATGTAATGGTTATTTTGGTTTCAGCCTCCGTATGCAAACGTTCTTTTTGTCCTTTTGTGGGATTTGAATTTTCATTTCCTTTATAAGTTCCGTAGCCTTCCACATTAAAACTACAATTGGAATAATTGCCAATACTACCAGCACCCGAACTAAATAATGCGGTTCTTAAATGTTCCGCTTCATCTTTTGGAACGTAAGTGGTTAATTTTTTTATGGTTTCGCTTTGCGGAATTAAAATACGTTTATTTTTCAAATTTAACTGATTGCAAATCATATCATTAACACCATTAAAAGCATTATCTAAAGCAGTGTGCATGCTGTAAATGGCAATATCATGTTTAATGGCTTTCATAACCACGCGTTCCACATAAGTTTTACCCGTTAATTTTTTCAACCCTTTAAAAATAATGGGATGAAAACTAACAATAAGGTTACAATTTTCTTGGATGGCTTCATCTACAACGGTTTCCAAAGTATCTAAAGTAACTAGAATGCCTGTGATTTTTGTGTGCTTATCGCCTACCAAAAGCCCAACATTATCAAAATCTTCAGCATACGCTAAGGGTGCTAGTTCTTCTAAATGGTTAATAACGTCTTGAACAATCATGAATTTATTTGTTTGTATCAAAGATAAAATATTATTTTCGCTAAGATGAAACATCTATAATTAAAAATTTCGTCGTTCAGAATACTTGCTAAATAGATGTTGCAAGTAACTTTTGTAAAGGAATAAATATAATTACATGAAATTAATTAGAAACATAGCGATTCCTTTTGTGCCTGTATATTATGCGGTGACACGTTTGCGCAACAAACTGTATGATTTGGGATTGAAAAAATCAATTTCCTATAATTTTCCGGTGATTTGCGTGGGTAATTTAAGTGTTGGCGGCACAGGAAAAACGCCAATGATTGAGTATTTAATTAGTTTGTTGAAATCCGATTACAAAGTTGCCACATTAAGTAGAGGTTATAAACGTAAAACGAAAGACTTTCAACTGGCGAATGAATTTGCAAGTGCCGAAACGTTAGGTGATGAACCCTTTCAGTTTTATAATAAATATAGTAATGAAATTTTAGTTGCTGTTGATGCCGATAGAGCACATGGTATTGAACAATTGAAATTACTTGATAACCCACCAGAAATTATTTTATTGGATGATGCTTTTCAACACCGGAAAGTAAAAGCGGGTTTCAATATTTTATTAACCACATATAGTAATCCGTATTTTTCAGATTATGTGTTGCCGACAGGAAATTTGCGTGAACCCCGAAATGGCGCTAAACGTGCGGATATTATTGTAGTTACGAAATGTCCTGAGCACTTGACTATTGAAGAAAAAAATAGATTTTTAAAAGAAATTTCATCTGAAACAAAGCAACATGTTTTTTTTAGTTCCATCAGTTATTCAAATGAGATTATTTCCGCAGAAAGCAAAAAAAGTATTGATGACATTTCAAATTTTACTTTGGTAACTGGTATTGCAAACGCCAATCCGTTAGTGAATTTCTTAAAAGAAAAAGATTTAAATTTTGAGCATTTGAACTTCAAAGACCATCATGAATTTACGCCACAAGATATTTCAGAATTAGAAAAAAAGAAACTTATTGTAACCACTGAAAAGGATTTTATGCGCCTTAAACACTACGAAACTTTAAAAACTAAATTGTTTTACCTACCAATTACCATTACTATTGATAATGCTGATAAATTCAATAAACTAATTAAAGATTTTACTAAAGTTTAAGCAGTTGTTGAAGTGCCTTTTTTTGAAGCCAAGGCATTGTAAAGTTTTTTCTCGAACTCTTCTTGTTTGAACGGTTTTGGAATGATATCGGTAAAACCAGCTTCCTCAAATTCGTGCATTTTATCTTCAATGGTAACCGCTGTAAGTGCAAAAATAATTTGTTCTTTATCAAAAGATCTCACAATTTTAGTGGCTTCAATACCGTTAATTCCTGGCATGTGAATATCCATTAAAACAATATCGTATTTGTTGGCGCGTATCATATCAACAGCATCTTCACCGTTATCAACAATATCGCATTTTAGTTGCATTTTGTTTAAGATTTTCTTGGTAATCATTTGGTTGATTTTATTGTCTTCAACCACCAAAATCTTAACGTTTTCTATATTCAAATCTTCGGTGTTGCCATCAAAATAATTTGTTTTAACTTCTTTGGCTTCTTCAACTGAGGTATGTTCCATAGGAATTTCAAAATAAAACGTTGTGCCTTTTTCCAACTCACTTTTAACGTATATTTTTCCTTTTAAAATTTCAATTAAACCTTTTACAATGGAAAGTCCCAATCCTGTACCGCCATATTTTCGGTTAATTTGTATAGAACCTTGTGAAAAACTTTCGAACATATTGTCCTGTTTTTCTTGACTAATTCCAATTCCGTTATCTTCAACTTCAAACCGTACAGTGTACATTTTGCCCGATTCCTCAATTTTATAAACACGAATCCAGATGTCGCCGTTTTTTGCAAACTTGATGGAATTCCCTATTAAATTAATAAGGATTTGCGAAATTTTTAATTGGTCGGCAATAAAATTTTCTGGCAAATTCGCATCAAATTCAAAATGCATTTTGATATTATTATCTTGTGCAGAATTAGTTAAAGCCAGAATAATATTGTTTATTTTTTTCTTTAGATTGAACGGTTCTGGCTCAATATCAACTTTATTGGCTTCAATTTTATTGATTTGAAGAATATCGTTAATAAAAGTAAGCAAATAATCCCCTGAAAATTTTAACGATTTTAAATGCTGAATTTGTTCTGGTTTGGGGTTTTCCTCCAAAAGCATATTGCTCAATCCAGTTACAGCATACAGCGGTGTTCTTAACTCGTGCGTAACGGTTGAAAGGAAATTTGCTTTGGTTTTTGATGCCAATTCCGCTTTTTCTTTGGCAATAATAAGTTCTCCATTTTTTTTGTGGAGCATATTATTGGTTTTTAACCTGATATTATTGTTTTTATAAAGTGAAAGCGTTAACAATGAGAGGATTGTAATTAAGGCAACACTTAAAATAGAAATTAAGGTGCTTAAACTATTATCATCTTCGGCTTTTTCTAACTTCTGAACAATTTCACTGTTTTTTTGGTTGGCTTCATTCAACAAATATTGTGTTTCTTGTTCTTTTGATGAATTTGCTCGTCTTAAACTTCTTAGTGAATCGGATAGAAGTAAATGTTTTTCCAGATAATCTCTTGAAGATTTGTAATCATCCGTAGCATTGTAAATGTCGCTCAATACCAAATAACCTTCTGAAAGTATGATAACAAACTGGTTGTCTTTAGCAATTTTAACACCTTCAGTGGCAGAGGTTAATGCCTTATCGATATTGTTCAACTTATTGTAAACAATACCATGCGAAATTAAAGCATCACTTTCTGTTCTTACAAAGCCTTCTTTTCTTGCTAATGCCAAAGCCTGTTCGATAACATCGCGCGATTTATTATAGTTTTTTAACTTTATATATGCTTTTCCTTCGCACAAAAGCACTTCTGCCAACTCTGCGTTTAAACTTTCTTGTTCAAATAACGACTTCGCGGCAGTGTAAGAATCTAGCGCTTGGTAATAATCTTTTTTGGCACTATAAACATCACCAAAAATTTTATACGATTTTCCTAAATCTTCACTATCATTTATAAGCCGCTGAACTTCAATGGCTTTTGTGAGTGATTTTATGGCTTTATCTTCATCTTCAATAATATGCTGTAATTTTCCTTTGATAGCATAAATGATCCCGATACTTTTTTTATTATCGGATTGTTCTGCTAAATTTAAAGCTTCGTCAAGATTTTGTTGCGCTTTATAATAGTTGAAACTTTCCAACTCGGTTTGCGCTTGTGAAATACGATAATTGATGCTATTTTGTAGCAATTCAGGGTCATCATCTATTGTTTTTTGTGATGAAACCGTGATGCTAAATAGCATAACAAGTAGATATATGAAGTTCTTTATTTGGAACATTTTATTAAATATTACCGACAAATATAACTATTTTACCGATAAACAACACTTTTTTTCCGATAAATTGCATATTAAGTCAATTATTCTTTTAGAATAGCCAGTTTCGTTATCGTACCAGCCGATGATTTTAACCATATTTCCTATTACAGACGTCATGCCAGCATCAAAAACACAGGAATGGGTATTCCCAACAATATCAATAGAAACAATGGGATCTTCTGTGTATTCCAAAATACCTTTATAATGGTTTTGAGACGCTTCTTTAAAGGCGTTATTGATGGTTTCAATTGAAACAGTCTTTTTTACATTAAAGGTAATATCGGTTAACGAACCATTTATTACAGGTACGCGAATACCGCAACCACCTATGACATCCGATAATTCGGGAAATATTTTAGTCAATGCCTTAGCTGCACCAGTAGTTGTTGGCACGATGGATTGTGCTGCAGCGCGCGAACGTCGTAAATCACGGTGTGGTTGGTCGTGTAAACTTTGGTCGGTGGTATAAGAATGTACCGTAGTAATATATGCTTGATTGATGCCACAAAGTGAGTTTATAATAGCAATCATGGGTGCTGCATTGTTGGTTGTGCACGATGCGTTTGAAATAATAGTTTCAGAGCCATCAATACTTGCATCATTAACACCAAAAACAATGGTTTTAATATCATCATCCAACGGTGGCACACTTAAAATAACACATTTTGCACCGTTGCTTAAATGATATTGTAAATCGGATTTAGACTTAAACTTTCCGGTAGCTTCAATAACAAAATCGATATTAAAAGGTTTCCAATCAATATCTTTTGGATGGTTTTGCTTTAAAAGTGCCACCTTTCTACCATCAACAATAATATTATTTTCGTCGTGGGTAACAGTGCCATTAAAAAGTCCGTGAACACTATCATATTTAAGCAAATGGCTTAGCGTTTTTGCATCAGCCAAGTCATTAATGGTAACCACTTGAATGTCTTTATAATCTTGTAGAAGTCTAAAAACACGCCTACCTATTCTGCCAAAACCATTTATGGCGATATTAATCATAACTAATTAATATGTTTTTGTGCTTTATAGGAAGAGCGCACCAAAGCACTACTTTCTACATGGCGAAATCCTAAACCCAAACCTATTTCTTCGTATTCTTTGAATTGGTCTGGATTTACAAAATGTTTAACGGGCAAATGCTTTTTACTTGGTTGAAGATATTGTCCAATGGTAACTACGTCCACATCATTAGCTTTTAAATCGTGAAGCGTTTGAATAACTTCCTCACGCGTTTCACCCAAACCAAGCATAATCCCCGATTTTGTACGTCGCTGACCTTGTTGTTTTAAATATTTTAAAACACCCAAACTGCGATCGTATTGTGCTTGAATACGCACTTCTCTGGTTAAACGTCTAACGGTTTCTATGTTGTGCGACACCACTTCGGGCGCTACGGCAATGATGCGATCTATATGTTGCTCAACACCTTGAAAATCTGGAATAAGGGTTTCTAGTGTTGTTTCGGGGTTCATTCTACGTACAGCTTTAATGGTTTCAGCCCACATAATGCTTCCCATATCCTTTAAATCGTCTCTGTCAACACTTGTTAAAACGGCATGTTTAATGTTCATTAGTTTTATAGAACGTGCTACTTTTTCAGGCTCATCCCAATCCACACTTTCAGGTCTTCCAGTTTTTACGCCGCAAAACCCACAGGAACGGGTGCAAATATTTCCTAAAATCATAAAGGTAGCAGTTCCTTCTCCCCAACATTCACCCATATTTGGGCAACTACCAGAAGTACAAATGGTATTCAAACTATATTTATCAACTAAGCCTCTAAGTTCAGTATATTTTTTTCCTGTTGGAAGTTTTACACGAAGCCATTTTGGTTTGACAATACGTTCTTCGGGTAAAATATTTGAAACGGTTTCAGAATCCATATCTTAAAAATAAAGCAACAAAGATACGAAGTATTCTTTTAAAATGAAGTTATAAAGTAACGAGATACCTGATGCCAAATCCTATTAAAAAAAGAATTCCCAACCAACTTAACACATGTAATTTCTTGGATGGTCGCCATTCTTTAGGTGTGTGTTTACTGGAAATTAGCACATAATTGATAATGGCATAAAATGGTGCTGTTATAAAAGATAGGATGGTTGCTATTTTTATTAACAAACCCATTTCAGAAGCTAAAAACAAAAATATTAAAAGTGTTCCAATAGTTAATAAAGCTATCCAAAATGAATAACCAAATCTTGAAGCCTTTTTAAACAGCAATCTAGTTGTTTTAGCCATGGCTCTTGGTGAAGCATCCAAGGTTGTTAAAGTTGTACTAAACATTGTTGTAAAAGCAGCAATACCAATAATTACATATGCCCAATTCCCTAAGTTTTTAGTGTACATATTTATTAACTGACCAGAAAATACACTTGCCGAATTACTAAAGGTTTCACCACTTTGAAACATCACCAAAGCACCCAAAAGTAAAAATCCAACACCAATAATAATTGTACTTAGATAACCAATATTAAAATCGAATAGTGCCGATTTCGGAGTGTATTGTTTGGTTTCCTCATTTTTTTCAATAGCCCATAGCGATTGCCAAACGGAAACATCCAAAGGTGCGGGCATCCAACCCATAAAGGCTATTAAAAATGCTATTTCAAGCTTGTTATTTGGTAACATCTGCTTAAAGGAAAGTGGTTCTGAATGATTCATCAACGCCATACTTACGGCAAGTACGGTACTTACAGTTAACGTAAGCACGATTATTTTCATCATCCTATCTAAAAGTTTGTATTTTCCAAGTAGTAGTAATAACAAACAAATAAAAAGAATAAGCACAGTATATATTTCGGTACTTGCAATCATAACGCTTCCAATACTTAAAGTACCTAAATCGCCAAATAAAGTAGAAGCTAACCCAGCGGTTACGATGGTTACACCTGTTTGGATGGTAAACATGGTTGCCAAATTCAACACATAATAGGTAGCCAAAACACCTTTGCCTAATTTGTAATAACCATCCAATAAACTTTCGCCAGTAGCAGTTGCATAACGTGGTCCAAATTGAAAAAATGGGTATTTGAATAAGTTTACTAAAAGCAACGCCCAAAGTAAACCCAAACCAAAATCGGCACCAGCACGAGTAGATTGCACCAAATGCGATACACCAATGGCAGCACCGGCAAACAACAATCCGGGACCTAGATTTTTGAGTTTAGTAATCAAAAATAGATGCTTTTTTTGTTTTGTATTTTCCTTTTAATTGAGTAATATAAATAGTATCTAGATAGCAATGTTCCAATACTTTTGTATAATCTTTTTTTCCTTTTCCTCTTTGTGTGACTATTATATTATCAATAGTAATGATGCTTTTCGATTCAGTTTCCGATTTAAAAATACAGATTTTTGAATGTCTTAATCCATCACCTCTTTTTAGTTGAAAAATGGATTCAGTAGGGTTTACTAGAAATTCTTCAATAAATTTCTTTTTAAAAGCAATATGCTCAAAATCAAAATCAACAATCTCTTTTTTAAACCATTTATTATCTTTTTCCGAGAAGGGAACTTCATTAAAATGCCTAAAATTATTATAGGAGATAAAAATAATAATTGCAGCTTCAGCCATCCAAACTAACCACAAAAAGAAACCTTTTAGATATAAATCAGAAGTTCCTAAAGACCATAAACCTATTTTGCTTATATCAATTATGTTTAAAACAACCACATCCGGACGAAACAAAATGCTTAAAAAGAAACCGAAATTTTCAAAGATCAGCAAAATATTAAATGATTCAAACGATATTATAAACAGATAACAAACCCACTGAAAATAAATAGCAAAAAAAGCAAGCATCATGGTAATAAATATTGTTCTTTTTCGATTTCGAATTTTGAAAACTATATTGAATATTCTACTTACAATTGAAACAGACAAACCAAATCCTATCACAACTAAAAAATTGAAATACACAATGGGCATGTAGGTTATAAATAAAGTATAAAAATAACTAAGAAATAAAATTGAAAATAAACTACAAATAACTACGAGTCCTATATTTATAGGATTTGAAATTCCAGATTCTTTATAGAAATCTATTTTAGTTTGTATCATAAAAATTTAAGCGTCTTGAATAACTGCTGCTAACAATTTTTTAGCACGCAACAACTTCACCTTTACGTTATTGATGGGTTCTTTAAGCTGAATAGAGATTTCCTTATAACTTAATTCTTGAAAAAAACGCATATTTATTATTTCCTGATAATGCGGTTTCAGTTTCTTTATATCGCGAAGTAATTTTGCCAAATGTTGCTCGCTAATGAGTTCATCTTCAGGTGAAGGTGATTCATCTAAAATTTGATAAACTGATTTATCATCATTAGACATTACTTGTGAAATGGAGTTTTTTTCCTTCCTCAATAAATCAATATGAATGTTTTTTGAAATGGTAATCAACCAAGTTTTAAACTTGTAATTTTCATCAAAAGTTTCAATCCTGTCAAAAGCTCTAGAAAATGTTTGAATGGCAATATCTTCAGCATCATTTTCATTTTGTATGCGTTTTAACTGAAACCCATAAACATCATCCCAATAAGTATCCAACAAGAAATTAAACGCTTTTTGGTCGTTTTCCTTGGCACGCTTAATGGCTTCACTTATTTCCAATGATTTGGTTTTGAGATAAGATTATTTATAAAGATAGTTAATTGTGCACTAATTAAAAATATTTCCAGAAAAGGAAGCATCAAAATAAGGTCTTTTTCTCCCAATTTTTTTGCCGAAATCCCAAACATCACGTATTGTAAAATCAGTCGCGATAAAAATAATCCTAATACAATTTCCCAATGAAACGTTGTTATAAACAAAATAATGCCCAATAACCAAAACAACAATTGACTGATATATAAAACTACTAATAAAACTTTATGATTTAATTTATAATATTTTGCTGTTGAAATATGACGTCTTTTTTGTTTAATCCAATCTTTAAAAGTGATTTTGGGTTCGGATGTTGTAAAGCTATTTTCTGAAAAACAAATGGCGGTATTACTTTTGGTTGCTACTTGGTTTACGAACAAATCGTCGTCGCCCGAACGCACTTTTATATGATTGATAAATCCGTTGGCTTTAAAAAATTCATCTTTAGCATAAGCTAAATTTCTACCAACGCCCATATAAGGCACACCTGCTTTTGCAAACGAAAAATAATTCACTGCAGTAACCAAGGTTTCAAAACGAATGAGTTTATTTAAAAATGATTTTTTAATTTTTGAATAAGCCCCATATCCTAAAACAAGCGTTTTCTCATCATTAAAACAAGCAGCCATTTCTTGTATCCAATATTTTGAAACAGGCTTACAATCGGCATCAGTAAATAATAAATGTTCATATTTTGAAGCTTTAATACCAAGTGTTAATGCATATTTTTTATTACCCCAAAAAGCTTCAATATTTTTAACATCAACAATTTTTATGTTTTTGTGTTCAGAAGCAAAGCTTTCAATAACTTCAAGGGTTTCATCAGTAGAAGCATCGTTTATTAAAACAACTTCAAAATTGGGATATTCTTGAGCCAAAACTGAAGGCAAGAATTTTTTAAGATTTTCAGCTTCATTTTTCGCACAAATAATCACCGAAATATTTCTGTTTTTTGGTGATTGAATTGTGGGTTTTAAAAAAGCAAATTTTCCGAAGAAACCAATATAATAAACAACTTGAATAACAACCACAGCGATGAAGCCGTAGCAAACAAAATCAAGTAAAATCATAAAAATTTAAGAGTGTTGAGGTTCATTACAATCCTTGTATTGGTCTGGTGTTTTTCCGCAAAAACCACAACTTTCGCCATTTTTATTCAGCATTGGGTTTTGGCTAGCGCAGGTTCCAGAGAATTTACCATCCTTTTTAGCCCAAATTTTGATGGCAATTCCAGCAATCCCCAATCCTAATAATGCTATTGTAATTAAAAAAAGTTTCATGTGCTTTTAATTATTGTTTTATGATTACATCCACCTGATATATTACCAATTTCAAATAAAAAACTATTTACAGAATGGATGAGATATTTAAATTTATGCAAAGATAAAGTATTTAGCAGTATTTTATAATAGTTTATTTTGAAAGAAAAGCGATTGTGACATAATCATTTTTTTCGTGTCCAATTAATTATAAATCTGTACATTTAACTATCTAACCTTTAAAATATTGATTTTATGAAAAAATTATTTGCAGAGTTTTTCGGAACATTTTGGCTTGTATTTGGTGGCTGCGGCAGTGCTATTTTTGCAGCAGGATTCCCCAATTTAGGTATTGGCTTTATGGGTGTCGCTTTGGCATTCGGTTTAACTGTTTTAACTATGGCCTTTGCTGTTGGGCATATTTCTGGCGGACATTTCAATCCAGCAGTTACTTTTGGATTATGGGCAGGTGGCAAATTTGAAGCCAAGGATTTAATTGGCTACATTGTTGCACAATTAATTGGCGCTATTGCAGCTGCTGGCGTACTGTACTTAATTGCATCTGGAAAAGAAGGATTCTTAATTGATAATTCTAAACCAGGCGCATTTGCCGCCAATGGTTTTGGCTTATTATCACCTGATGGGTATTCTATGACTTCAGCTTTAATTGCTGAATTTGTGTTAACAGCTTTTTTCTTGTTGGTAATTCTTGGGAGTACTAATATTAGAGCTCCAAAAGGATTTGCACCAATAGCTATTGGTTTAGCATTAACACTAATACATTTAATCAGTATTCCTATTACAAATACATCAGTAAATCCTGCTCGGTCAACAAGTCAGGCGTTATTTGCTGGTGGCGAATTTCCTAGTCAACTTTGGTTATTCTGGTTAGCACCAATAGCTGGTGCCATTGTTGCTGGTTTTATACACAAAACCTTATTTGAAAAAGAATAAAACACATAAATTATAACTATTAAAAAAGCCTTATTTATATAAATAAATGAGGCTTTTTTTGAGGGATTTTTATTATTAATTAATCTATTTTAAATTTATTTCGGCTACCATATTATTTAAAGAAGCAACCGTATTGCCGCCTTTAGGCTCTATAGTAATGTTTAATGCAAGCGCATTTTCGGTATATGGTATTATTTTAAGTTGCCTATCAGCTTCGGTTAAAATACCTAGACTCACCATTTTACCTTGTAATTCTGCCCAAATTTGGTAACATTGTTCCTCGGGTAATTTTGGTAAAGAAACTACATCAATCATCGATGTTTTTTCTTTAGGATTGATGTAAGCTACTGTTTTTAAATTTTTTGCACGGTTATTTCCCTGCATAATATACTTGTATGTGTTAGGGTCGTTAAGCTCCTTAAATTGGTGCATGATGTTATCTAACTTCTTGTTATTTGCAGCAATATCACTTCGTAAATCAAAAATCTCATCAACAACGACCTGATTCTCATTGTTTAAGCGTTGATTTTGATGATAAAACAAATAAGAAGTTCCCGCAAATAGAAACGCTATAATGCTTGCAGCAACACTAAATTTGTACCACGTTTTGTATTTTTTGGGCGTATTTAATTGCATTACAGGTTTTTCATCAAGTTCATCTAAAATAGTATTTAAGATGCTTCTTGGGGCTTCAACCGCATTGCTTTTTGCAACAATTTCCAAGTTGTATTGCAAAGTATTGTAGGCATTCTGTACTTCTGGATATTTTGAAATATAAGACTCAACCATATCTGTTTCCACAGAAGTAGTGTCGCCCAATAGATATTTTTCTAGGAGGCCAGAATTTAAAAAAGTAGTTGTTTTCGCATTCATGACGTTTTTAATTAAGGATTATAAATTTTTTTCAATTCACGCAATCCAATTTTCAATCTCGATTTAATAGTACCCAGCGGAATATCAAGTTCTTCACTGGCTTCTTGTTGGGTCATGCCCTCAAAAAAGAGCGCATTAATCACTATTTGATATTTCTCGTCCAAACTGCCCAAGTGTTTTTGCATGTCCATAACATCTTGATTTAATTCGTCCGCAGATATTTTATATACGTTTGAAGTTTCCATCTGGACTTCTTTGCCATCTTTATTTTTTTGCGACCGTACCTTGTCTATCGCCGTATTATAAGCAATTCTATAAAGCCATGTAAACAATTTTGCTTTATCGGAATCGTATTTTTTAGAGTAGCGCCAAATTTTTATAAAACTTTCCTGAAGCACATCTTGCGCCGTATCATCGTCAGCTATAATTTTTTTTATAACACCATATAAGGCATCCGAATAGTTGTCGTACAGCAAGGTGATGGCCTTTTTGTCGCCACATTCCAGTAAGGTAACTATTTCTTTTTCAATGGGTGAAATC
>Ga0138256_10005374_pt1 | contig 13553 bp, 12 predicted proteins | sample KNB2016incub_MG_FD_105486 | JGI IMG/M metagenome (GOLD analysis project Ga0138256, IMG submission 105486) | Active sludge microbial communities from wastewater in Klosterneuburg, Austria - KNB2014incub_MG | ecosystem: Engineered > WWTP > Activated sludge > Unclassified | place: Austria...
ACAAACAAGTAAAATGAAAGACTGATATATCGATTATCAATTTTGACACGGCTCGTATAATGGGTAGCGTTCACTAAAAGTGTTGCAACAACGATATTCAGGCACATGACCACAGCAAAATAGACCGGTAGAAACTGATTGAATCGGTCGAATAGGAACACCATGTTTGATATCAAAACAACAAGCAAAACTAAGATCGTCAATACATAATAACGTCGCGCCAAATTCTTATCACGAGAAATGCCCATTGTATAGGCCTCCAACTTTTACTTTTCAATTCTTTATAGATCAAACCCACTGCCACCAATAAATTCTTTTAGAATAGAAACGGAAGGCACCAAATCGTCCTCTTCAATTGATACAAAATAACCTAAGAATTTTTTTAACAACAGGGCTTCCGAATATTCAGGCTCCATTTGCGTAATGGCTTCAAGTAGTGGTAATGCGTGCTTTTTTAGAACTGCAAGTTCATAAGGCAGTGCGGTATTGAAGATCTCATCTGCTTCTTCTTGAAATGGGAAAATATACCTTTCTTCGCCACGTCTCACCGATGACCACATGCCAATTGTTTTTTTAGCAGAATGCCCTCTAAATTGATTGTCTCTGACTATTCTTCGAAGCAATCTGGCTTGCGTTGTTGGAATTCTATTATGATCGTCAATATTGAGTTGTGTTAAGGCACTTACATAGATTTTAAATTTGTCACGCTTGAATATAGCCTTTGTCAAAGCATCATTCAGCCCATGAATCCCTTCGATAATAATGGGCTGATCTTCATTAATTTGAAGGGTGTTGCCAGGGTATTCGCGCTGTCCAATTTGAAAATTGAAGACAGGCAGTGACACGACTTTACCATCAAGAAGGTCGTTGAGGTCTTTGTTGAATGCTTCTATATCAACCGCATCTAGCGACTCAAAATCGTAATCGCCATTCTCATCAAGTGGTGTTTTATCTCTATTGACAAAATAATTATCCGTTGAAATGGTTATCGGATGTAAGCCATTTACTTTTAATTGAATTTTCAATCGATTGGCAAACGTCGTCTTACCTGAAGACGATGGTCCAGCAATTAAGATGACACGTTTTTTACGTTTTGTGACCGTATCTGCAATCATTGCTATTTTTTTCTCATGAAGTGCTTCTGCGATTTGTATCAACTCTTTATGGTTACCAAGGTTAATCATTTCATTGAGTTTACTTACATAACCGATTTGCATGATGGCAGACCATTGCTCGCTTTCTTTAAATACTTCAGCAATCTTTGGCGACTCTTCAAACTTTGGCACAGAATATGGGCTATATTTTGTAGGGTGCATTAAAATAGCCCCTTCATCATATTTGATGATATCAAATATTTTTAAGTAACCCGTGCTTGGCACCATATATCCATAAAAATAGTTTAAAAGGCCATCACAATCATACAAGCGAATATCATTTTTAGGTCTAAATTTAAGTAAGGCTACTTTTGAATGCATGTTATTGACTCGGAAAAATTCTGAAGCTTCTTCAATATCATAGATGCGTTTGACAAATGGCAGATCTTTATCAACATATTCTTGCATTTTAGCTAAAATCAAGCGGTAATCCTCATGTGTCAACCGTCTAATGTAATCAAATTCACAATAGAGACCCTTGCTAAGTGAGTGCTCAATGCGGACTTTAATGCCTTCAAAAACAGCAACTGCAGCACGTACTAATAGAAATGATAAACTACGCTGATATATTTTTTCCCCATCGGAATGCTTTAAATCGATGAATGCCATTTCACAATCATCCCCGATGACTGTTGTAAGTTCTTTGAGCAAATTGCCACATTTTGCTGCAACGATGCATGGCATTTCTGGACGCTGAATTTGCTTAGCAAGCGTTTCATAAGTATCACCCGATTCATAATTAAAAATACCATAACCACTAACCTTTATTTGCATAAATCGATCCCCCTATTCATAATGGCTACTGCCATTATGATCTTTTATGAATATTTTTTTTGAATCATTCGCTAAAAATACCATTATGGTTTCGTTGATATTGGCATACTTGTACCTTTGAATGGCGATACCCAGCGTCTCCAAACAGGCTCTAAAGTCGTCGAGCACATTATATGGATTGCCATAAATTCTTTGTATTTCTTCTTCACTAACACCACTAAAGCCATGGCCAATGAGAGAGTCATTTCTTAAGTCTATCAGTTGATTCATCTTTTCAGAGTTCATCAGTTTTATAATCGGTTCTACCGTTTCGCCACGCTGGTCATATTTCTTAAAATAGGAATTGAGTGCATAGATCAAGTTATTGTTAAATATTTTGTAATGGTTTCTCAAAATCTTAAGGATTTCTTTTTTTTGAAGAAAACGCATTTGAAAGGTGAATTGCCTGTCTGGAAGTTGACTCTTAATAAACATGTACTTGTAGATGGCTTCCTTAAAGCGATTGACTCTACCTAAAAAATCGATATATTCCTCATTGACGATTTGAAATTTAAGATTTTCAAGCAGTTCAGATAAAAGTGCATCCGGATCGCCATTAATCAGTGCCTCTAAATTTGTCGATAAAGCTTTACACGTTTTATGTTGTGCGCCATCTTTGGTTAATTGTCTGAGGTATTTACGTGCCGTAAAAAAATCGAAATTTTTCGAGTATCGGCATGAATTTATTAAAATAGCTGTATCGGTTTTTTCCATGCCTTTTTCCTTTAGTATCTCATGTGCACCACCGTAGTCGTAGCGTTCTATAAGCTTTTGTATGACTAGCACGGATTCGATCATAAGCGCCCCCTATCTATTCATGGGTATGGATAAATGCATCGATTTCTTTAGATGCCGCTTCAAATATTCGCGATTCAATAATAATTTTGTTACTATGCAAGAGTTGGTTGTTAAGATCGTCGACTCTATGACCACCGTATTTAAGATCGCCAACAATGGGATGACCAAGCAGTTGCATTGAAGCTCTAATCTGATGGCTTCTACCCGTCAGCAGTTCAACCTCAACCAATGTGTACGCACCAAATTGTTTAAGCGGTTTGTATTTTGAATGACAGAATTTTGCTTCATCAGAATCTCGTGTGACAATGCGTACTTTATTTTGAAGTTCGTCTTTAATCAAGTAACCTTTAACTTCACCTGGCTTCTTAAGATGCCCTTCCACGACACAAATATAATATTTTTCAACATTTCTTTCTCGCATCAATAGGTTGTATTTCTTTAGTGATTCATATGTTTTAGCAAAAATAACGACACCGCTGGTGTTCTTATCTAAGCGGTGTACTGGTGCCGGTCTAAATGTATTGGTACATAAGTCTCTTAAATAGAAATGTACCATGGTTGCAAGTGTGTTTTTATATTCGGATTTATCAGGATGCGTCAGTAAGCCTTTTGGTTTATTGAGCACAAGAATTTCTTCATCTTCAAAAACAATGTCTAAACCAAGCTTCTCTGGTTTATATGGGATGAAAGGTTTCATCATTGCATTCATGGAGTCGTCTGAAATAAACATTTCAAGTACGTCACCTTCCTGTAAAAAATAATTCTCATCAGTCATGCGTTTGCCATTGACCTTGAAGACTTTTTTTCTAATAAGTTTATAAATATTGCTACGCGTTGTGTCATTAAAATATTTGAGTAAAAAGCGATCCAACCTTTGCTCGGATTCGTTTTTGGTAATATCAATTTTTTTCATGGTTTCTCCTAAATTCTTTTAGCATGCAAAACGCGCAGGCACTAGTAAGTAACAGTTAACATCGCATATTGCTCGACAGCCTTGTATCCTATTTTTTCATAAAGTCGTTGGGCATTACGATTCGTATTCATTACAAATAAATACGGTTTTTTATCTCTTGAAATCAATTCATTCGTGAGCGCACTTGATATCAATGCACCCAATCCAATATTTCTATGCTTGGGTGCCACATAAATGCCTGCAAGTATGCCAATATCTGCTGTTTCATCTTCAATTAAACCTTGTGCGACAATTTCTTTTCCAGATACAATTAAAAGGTAGTTTTCCTGACCTATCAAGCTTTTGAATGTTTTAACAATGTCATTGATCGCCTTAACTGGTTTTCCAAAATGGGTTTCGACATCGATGAAAAATCTTAAGTCACTCAGCAATTCATCCACAATTTCATGTTTTCCTGTGATACATTCATAGGGTGCAATGGCTGCAACTGGTAATAGGCCTTCATCATAAATCATTAAAGTTGATTTAGACTCAGTCGTAGCAACAACGGATCGACAGATTAATTTATAGATCCCTTCAATCATAGGTGGTAAGCCTTTTATGAACTTGGGTTTATGGTCCTTAATTGTTTTCAACAATTGAAGGTTTCGAAGTATTTTTTCATTGGTTGTATGGAGCGCCATCACCCTTTTGTTAGAAAAATAAAAAATGGCCTGTAACTGGTCTTCATTTTCTAAATAGCCATAAAAAAAGCCCTGCGAATTGTCTGATTCAAACTGTTCCATGGGTTTCAATAAATAGATGACTGCCTCTTTGAATTGTTCTATATAAGCCACCATTATCGGCAGATGTTTTTCTTCTAATCTGACAAACATATAAGCACCTCTAGAAAAATTGTAACATGAAAGTAATCAATTTGGAAAGAACAATACTATGAGAATCGGCTAAATTATGCTATTCTATAGTTATTAGCATCACCAAATTTTGGAGGGTAAAACATAATGTTTGAAAAAATCAAAGATTTTTTATACGATATAAGTGACATTTTTGTATCCTTGTTAATCATCGCCGTTATTTTTATTGCCGTATCATGGAAAATTTCAGACACGCTCAGTGTTGATATAGATGCACCCTTATCTCCAGCCACTGAGGCAACGCAAACGACTGAAGCAACGATTGTCGTTTTGCCTATAGATCCTGAAACTTCTACAGAATCTAACTTAGAAAGTTCAACTGAGGTATCAACTGAAGCGACATCTGAAGGGGCTACCGAACCCGTTTCAGAAGCAACCACACAACCAGTGACAGAGCCCCCAGTACAAAATCTCGTCTTAGAAAATTTCGTTATTGCAGAGGGCGAACTTGGTTATACGGTCGGTAAAAATCTTCAAGCGCAAGGATATATCTATGATGTTGATGATTTTGTTAAGCGTTTAATAGAGATGGGTTACGACAGCAAACTTAAAGCAGGCACCTTTAAACTCGATAAAAAAGATAGCCTGGAAGTTATTATAAAAGTGCTTTCTGGTGAAAAAAGATAAAAATTGGCGCATCGTTACAGGTTGCAAACCTGAATCGATGTGCCTTTTATTATGGTGCAAAGCTAACCGCTCTACGATTCGATGATCCCCACTGTTAATGCGGCAAACTCTTCCTCTGTTAGCTCGCGGGTTTCACCTAGAGCCAGTGTCGGGTCAAGTTTCAGTGAATTCATTTGTATGCGTTTTAAGAAGACAACTAAATGGCCTGTTGCTTCAAACATGCGCTTGACTTGATGAAATTTGCCTTCATGAATCGTGAGTGACACTTCGGTTTGGCCACCTTCATATTTGTGGATGATAAGATCCGCGGGTTTGCATTGATACCCATCATCTAGTGTTATCCCTAATTGGAATGTTTCAATGGCTTCATTACCCACTTCGCCATCCACTCTGGCAAAATATGTTTTCGGTACATGTTTTTTTGGTGCCAATAAGTTATGGGTTAATTCACCATCATTTGTAATAATTAATAGACCTTCTGTATCGATGTCCAGTCTACCTACTGGAAACAAGTCATAATGCATATAGGTGTCATCAATTAGGTCGATAACTGTCTTATGCACTTTATCCCCTGTTGCTGAGATTACACCTTGTGGTTTGTTCATCACAAGGTAAATATACTTTTTATAGATGACGTGTTCGTTTCGGAAGTGCACTTGATCCACATCGACATCCACTTTATCTTTTCCATTACGCACAACGACACCGTTGACTTTGATTTGACCGAACTTTAATGCATCTTTCATCTCACTGCGTGTGCCTTTGCCCATATTGGACAAAAATTTGTCGAGCCTTACTTTTTCGCCCATATTTCGCTCCTTATGCTATAACATCCGCCAACTTGTGGGGTATTGATTTTTTAGAGTCCCGTTACTTACCTTAGCAAATCCCAAAGGATAGCCATCGGTACATACGAGGTGCAACCCTTGCGTTTCACAAGCCACATGAAGTGTTTCACACTTTAAATACTTTAATGCCTCAATGCTGTTTGGATTTAAATCGACAATCGGATGGAAATCCTCAGCTTTCAAGTACATCGCCAAAGCTTGACTCGGTATGAATCGGTCTTTTTTAATTTCTCCGATTAGTAAGCCTTCCCGTACAATCTTAAGACCACGTGTTGGAAACTTAATAGCCGGTTTAAGATACACGCGTTCTTTTTCGAGAATAAAATGGCCTTGGAGGGGTGATTTAAGATGTTTTTCCATAAATGCTGCCACTTCTATTGGTGGTACATTGAATTCATAATATGCAATGGGTTCATCTGTTGTATGATGCCCCACCAGCCCCGCAATGAAATGCCCTTCGCCGCCATGGAGATGCGGCCATATATGCGCCATATGCGTTTTTTCTGTGCTTACTGGTTCAATACCCTTTATGTGTAACGCCCTAGGCTGAAAACACGCGTAAGACGCCGTTAAATGATCAATCCGATCTTCATTTTCAAGGGGCGAAAATGTACAGGTCGAATAGACGATTTTGGTCTCATGGACAATTAAGTCTTCAAGCGTTGCGGTAATATCACCTTGCAAGAGACTACAGGCTTCAGGTCCATATGTTTCCCATGATTTAACCGCTTTAGGGTCTTTTCGAAACATGCCTTCTCCAGAACAAGGTGCGTCGACTAAAATACAGTCAAAACGGTGCCCCATGATTTTGGCAATATTTTGAGGTGTATCATCAATTACGATGACGTTTCGAATACCAAACTTCTCAACATTGCGTAAAATGGCTTTTACACGGGTTTCGTTGATGTCGTTCGTCACAAGTAACCCTTTATCATTTATGGCAGTGGCTATTTGCATGGATTTCCCACCCGGTGCCGCACATAGATCCAAACATCGATCGCCTTCTTTTGCGCCCAGCGCTTGAACAGGTGACATAGCTGAGGGCTCTTGAATATAATAAAGCCCTGCATGAAAGTACGGATGCTTCGTAACCGGGTCTTCTGGATGATAATAAAAACCATCCGACGTCCATGGCACTGGGGTCAATTCATATGGAAACTTTTCAACAAATAAATCGACATCTATTTTTAAGGTATTTACCTTTAAGGCCACATTAAAGGGCTTTTCATAAGTCTCTAAAAAATCAAGATAAGCTGTGCCCAACATATCTTTCATACGCTGTTCAAAACGCTCAGGTAATTTCACGGGTCACTCCTTGTCCCTGCGGGATAAATTTTTAATTTTTTAATTTTTTAACTAGCTTTAAAAGTTTACATGTTTTATAATAACATATATAGCAAGACATTGTTAATATCTTTGACATCAAGTTTTGCACTTAATCCATAATTAAAGGAGTGATTCGAGTGCCATTAGTAACTACAAAAGAAATGTTTAAAAAGGCCTATGAAGGCGGTTATGCTGTCGGTGCATTTAACGTTAACAACATGGAAATTATCCAAGGTATCGTAAAAGCAGCCGCTGAAACAAGTTCCCCAATTATCCTCCAAGTCTCTGCAGGTGCTAGAAAATACGCTAGCCCAGTTTACTTGAAAAAACTCGTAGAAGCAGCGCTCATTGAGCATCCAGAACTCGACATTGCCCTTCACCTCGATCATGGTGAAGATTTCGAAATCTGTAAAGCTTGTATCGATGATGGCTTTTCATCGGTTATGGTAGATGGTTCACATTTATCATATGAAGAAAATATTGAGCTTACAAAAAAAGTGGTCGAATATGCACACGCGAGAGGCGTTGTTGTAGAAGCTGAACTTGGTAGACTTGCTGGCATCGAAGATGCTGTCAGCGTATCTGCTGAAGATGCCACCTACACGGATCCTGAGCAAGCGGTTGATTTCGTCACAAGAACAGGCTGTGACTCACTTGCAATTGCCATTGGCACAAGCCACGGCGCATACAAGTTTGCAGCAGACTCAGATCCTAAGCTCGATATCGAACGTTTGAAAAAAATCTCAAACTTATTGCCTGGTTTCCCACTTGTTTTACATGGCGCGTCTTCAGTTATTCCTGAATATGTTGAAATGTGTAATGAATACGGCGGTAAACTTGTAGATGCAAAAGGATGTCCTGAAGATCAACTCAGATTATCAGGCAAGTATGGTATCTGCAAAATCAATATCGATTCAGATTTAAGATTGGCGTTAACTGGAACCATCAGAAAGCAATTTGCGCTTGATCCAGGCAACTTCGATCCAAGAAAGTATTTAGCACCCGCTAGAGAAGCGATTTACGGTATGGTTAAGCACAAAATCATTAACGTATTGGGTTCAAACCAAAAATAAATAAGACAGCTAAAAAGAACTCACAATTGTTGGGTTCTTTTTTTATGTCCCTGAATGTAAGACACAAAAAGAGCTCTGAGTCGTTCAGAGCCCTTAACTTTTGATGTCAAATATTTAATATTTTTCAATTAGAATTTTTCAATAGCACCGATTTCATAACCATTTAAAATCACTTCGACAGATTCAATGACAACATCTTCTACGGGTTTGTCACTGCCTTTAGTCTTCAAGTTTGCGATCTGATCAACGATTTCAAGACCTTCCGTCACTTTACCGAAGCCAGCGTACAAGCCATCAAGATGTGGTGATGTTTTATGCATGATAAAAATCTGGCTGCCACCGCTGTTAGGACTTTGCGAACGCGCCATAGAAAGAACACCTTCTGTGTGCAGGAGGTTATTGTTGACACCATTTTTAATAAACTCACCTTTAATGCCGTAACCTGGTCCACCCATACCTGTACCATTTGGACAGCCACCTTGAATCATAAAGCCTTTAATGACTCTATGAAATATGAGGCCATCATAATAGCCTTTGCTCGCAAGGGTCAAGAAATTGTTAACACTTGTTGGTGCAATTTCTGGGTAGAGTTCTGCCACCATTGTTCCAAAACCTTTTACTGTAAATTTAACTTGTGGATTCATGCGATGCCTCCAATAATTTTATTTTAATCAATTTTTATGCGTTTTTTTATGCTTCAGGATTTTGACGCTCTATGACGATATCAAACGCATTCGTTTCAAAGAGTGCATTGATGATGTCCCATACCTCGTACTTGCCATCACGTGACGTTGCAGAAATAGGTACAATTACCGCATCCTTATCCATTTTAAGTTCATCTCGAATCATCTTAATTTGCTGAGCAATTTGATTTTTATTCAGTTTATCTGATTTCGTCGCTAAAACGATGCCATTGAAGCCACACCCTTTAATCCAGGTATACATCTCTTTGTCTTCATTTGAAGGCTTATGTCTGATGTCTACAAGCTGGAAAACCTCCATTAGTGTCGCGCGGTTGTTGAGGTAAGTGTCGATGATATTGCCCCAATTCGCTTTCTTTTCTTTTGAGACTTTTGCGAACCCGTATCCCGGTAGATCGACCAAACGAAAGAGGCCATCAATGTCGTAAAAATTAACAAGCTGCGTTTTGCCGGGGGTACCACTGGTTTTAGCAAGCCCTCGTCTGTTGAGCAGCATATTGATAAGCGATGATTTTCCAACATTTGATCGCCCTGCAAATGCAAACTCAGGTAACGCATCGTCTGGATATTGGGTCTTTGCGACCGCACTAATCACAAACTGGCTGTTTTTTATTTTCATTGTTTTACGTCCTCTCTCACTAGTGCATGAATCAATACTTCATCCATTGTTTTTACAGGTATGAACTCAATTTCTTTCTTGATAATTTCAGGAATCTCTTCCAAATCTTTTAAATTGTCAAATGGGAATAATATTTTTTTGATGCCTGCACGCTTCGCTGCAAGCGCTTTTTCTTTGAAGCCACCAATAGCAAGGACTCTGCCCCTAAGCGTAATTTCACCCGTCATGGCTACAAATCGATTCACAGGCAATTGCGCCAATGCAGAGATCATGGCTGTTGCCATAGTGATGCCCGCAGATGGTCCATCTTTTGGAATGGCACCTTCTGGTATATGCACATGCAAATCAATGGTTTCGTGGAAGTTTTCTTCAATGCCATATTGATTTGAAACCGTTCTGATATATGAAAGGCCAGCTTGTGCCGATTCTTTCATCACATCGCCAAGTTGTCCAGTAAGCTGTAACTTGCCTTTGCCTTTCATCGTATTGACTTCAATAGAGAGTGTTTCTCCACCAACCGCTGTCCACGCTAACCCTGTGACGATACCAATTTGGTCATCTTCAGCGATTAGATCATAATGGTATTTAGATTTTCCAAGATATTTATCCAAGTTTTTTTCCGTCACACGAACGGATTTCACATCGCCTTTAACGATACGCACTGCTGCTTTTCGACAAAGATCTGCAATTTTCCTCTCAAGTTCACGCACGCCAGATTCTCGGCTGTACTTGCGTATAATATCCAAGATGCCTTCATCAGAAATGGACAAACTCGATTTCGAAAGTCCATGTTCTTCCATTTTTTTAGGCACTAGATATTTTTTTGCTATGTTTAGTTTTTCATACTCTGTGTATCCAGATACTTGAATGACTTCCATACGATCGAGTAACGGTCTTGGAATGGTCGTGAGTGAATTTGCTGTTGTGACAAACATGACTTTTGAAAGATCAAATGGCACTTCGAGATAATGATCTGTAAATTCTTTGTTTTGTTCAGGATCCAGCACCTCAAGGAGCGCAGAAGCAGGATCGCCTCTAAAATCACTTGAAACTTTATCGATTTCGTCGAATAAGAACACAGGATTTTTTGTGCCAGCTTCTTTGATGCCATTGATGATTCTACCTGGTATTGCACCAATATAGGTTCTTCTATGGCCTCTAATCTCCGCTTCATCTCTGACACCACCCAATGACATTCTGACAAATTCGCGATTGAGAGAACGTGCAATCGATTTAGCAATCGATGTTTTACCAACCCCTGGAGGACCCACTAAGCAAATGATTGGGCCTTTCATACTCTGAGTCAAATCTCTAACTGCAAGGTATTCGACAACACGTTCTTTAACAGACTCAAGGCCATAATGATCTTCGTCAAGTATCATTTGTGCTTTGACTAAATCGATTTCGTCTTTTGTCTCTTTTCTCCAAGGCAAATCCAAAATCCAATTGACATAGCTTCTAATAACACCACTTTCAGCTGAGGATGGTGATAATCTCGAATAACGGTCTATTTCAGTCATGATTTTTTTATCAATTTTTTTTGAAAGCTTAAGCTTTTTAAGCTTGCGTCGCATTTCTTCAATTTCGTCTTCTTGTGCGTCTTCTTCTCCGAGCTCATCGCGAATCGCTTTGATTTGCTCTCTAAGGTAATACTCCTTTTGCGATTTATTAATCTGACTTTTGACTTTGTCGTTGATATTTTTTTCAACTTCCAAAATCTCAATCTCCGTTAACAGAAGTTTATAAAGACTCTCAAGTCGATCATTCACCTCAATCGCGTTAATAAGTTCCTGTTTTTGCTCTGTTTTTAACGTGATTTGTGCCGCAATCGTATCCGCTAATCGACCTGGTTCATCAATCGCCGTAACCGATAAAATCACTTCAGCGCTAACACGGTTGCTCGTTGCAATATACTTCTCAAATGCTGTGATACAGCTCCTCATCAGTGCGCGTGTTTGTTTATCCACTTCTACCGTATCTACGTGAACGGTAACGTCGACTCTGAAATAAGGGGACTCTTCCACAATTTCATTAACTTCTGCACGCTGAATGCCCTCTACCAATACCCTAATGGCATCGCCAGGGAGTTTGAGCATCTGCTTTATTTTACAAATCGTACCCACTTTATAAAAGTCCGTAGACTCTGGTGAATCATTGTCTATATCAAACTGCGTTGTCAAAAAAATGCGTTGATCTTTTGCCATAGCCGCTTCTAGAGCTTTTACAGATTTCTTACGACCCACATCAAAATGCAATACCATATATGGAAATATGGATAGGCCTCTTAGGGGTATCAAAGGTATATTAATTATTTTACCGTCATTTTCCAAGTCTTCACCTCATTTTTGAAAAATCATTTATGATGCTATCATCTTGACTCAGGCATATCCCGAACCAATTAAAAAACGAGCTTTCGCTCGTTTTAGGATACACTTTCTTTACCCTTACGTGATTCCCTCTTAGCGCTTTCTTTCTTTGCGTCAAAAAGGACAAGGGTTGGCAGTTGATGGTTGTGAATGGTTTCCTTAGTGACAATACATTTTTTGATATCGTCACGAGAAGGAATCTCATACATAATCTCCATCATAATGCTCTCAAGAATGGATCTCAAACCTCGAGCACCGGTCTTTCTTTCAATCGCCAATTTAGCCACTTCGACTAATGCGTCTTCTTCAAATTCCAAATCCACTTCATCGAGTTTTAGCATTTTTTGATACTGCTTGATGATGGCATTTTTGGGCTCTTTCAAAATACGTACTAACGCGTCTTGATCAAGTTCATGAAGCGATACGACGATTGGTACACGGCCGACAAACTCAGGGATCAATCCATACTTTAAAAGATCTTTAGGTTCAATCTTATCGAAAAGTTCCCCTAGTTTTACATTTTTTTTACTTTGAATCGTTGCGCCAAATCCAAGGGCTTTTTCACCAATTCTAGAATTGATAATCGATTCCATGCCGTCGAAAGCACCGCCGCAAATAAAGAGGATATTTGTCGTATCCACCTGTAAAAATTCTTGGTGTGGGTGCTTTCTGCCACCTTGTGGTGGTACATTGGCAACTGTACCTTCAATGATTTTGAGTAGCGCTTGTTGAACCCCTTCACCGGATACATCCCGCGTAATGGAAGGGTTTTCTGACTTTCTCGTAATTTTGTCGATTTCATCAATATAGATGATACCCTTTTGTGCGCGTTCTATATCATAATCTGCAGCCTGCACGAGTTTCAAAATGATGTTTTCAACATCCTCGCCGACGTAACCAGCTTCTGTAAGTGCTGTAGCGTCCGCAATTGCAAAGGGTACATCTAGAATTTTAGCTAAAGTCTGAGCAAGCAACGTCTTGCCTGAACCGGTTGGTCCAATCAATAAAATATTGCTTTTTTGCAGTTCAACCTCTTCTTCATCGATGATGCTTTGAATGCGTTTATAATGATTATACATTGCAACTGCCAAAGTTTTCTTCGCTTTTTCCTGACCAATGACATACGAGTCCAGAATTGCTTTGATTTCAGCTGGTTTCGGTAAGGACTCCAACGCCCATTCATCACTGTCTTCCTTTTTGTAGATTGAAAGTTCTTCCTCAAGAATTTCATTGCAAAGCTCTATACACTCATCACAAATGTAAACATTGGGACCCGCAATCAAACGTTTGACTTGTTCTTGACTCTTTCCACAAAAGGAGCATTTTAATGTTGGTTTATCCATGTATTACCTCATTTCTCTTATCCATCTTATCTTTTGACAAATACTTTGTCGATTAGGC
>Ga0138256_10005375_pt1 | contig 13552 bp, 7 predicted proteins | sample KNB2016incub_MG_FD_105486 | JGI IMG/M metagenome (GOLD analysis project Ga0138256, IMG submission 105486) | Active sludge microbial communities from wastewater in Klosterneuburg, Austria - KNB2014incub_MG | ecosystem: Engineered > WWTP > Activated sludge > Unclassified | place: Austria...
TCACCAATGCCTTCCGGCATCATATCTAAGTCAGTTCCCTGTTCACCCATAAATTTTTTCTGAAGATTATAAAGTTCGATAAACTGTTTAAAACTTTCTTTACCTTCAAGTTCTTTGACAAGTGATTTAGCTTTATGATTGGCTAATAATCTTAAAGCTAATATAGCCAGAATAATTACTACTATTATTATAAGAATAATTAGATATGTCATATAGTTTATAATTTATAATTGACAATTTTAAATTAAACCGTAACCACCTTCATATTCTTCTCCCCAAACTATGAAACTATATTCAAAAGTACTGTCCGATCTGAATTCTGTAGTTCTATCAGTTTTGAAATAAATTTGATGACTCTAGCTTACAAATTTGGATAATAGCTAACCTTGTAATTGAAAATTTACTTTAGAGTATTCTTCCTCCACACCGATCCCCGAGATCTCTTAGATGCTATTTCAATAAGCATATTTTTCCCATTGGAATCAATCAATCTGTTTTTTAAGAATTTACCTATGAAAGCATGATAATGTGAATGATTTGCTATACCAGGGTTTGATTTAATTACTTTAATATTTTCAGAAACATCTTTAGTACTGAATTCATCAGGTAATTCATTAATTACCTGTATAATCACATTTCTGTTTATACTATTTAAAATATTGTTGCTCATAATTTTCTATATTCTTTAATTATTTTTAAACTAAATAAAATTATTTACTTTCATTAGAACCAAATTGTAAATCCAGTTGATTAAACTCTATATCAATATATTTTTGTAAATTTTCATAAGGAAGAAATTCAAAGTCCATTTTACTTATATACTTTTCTGCTTCATACAATAAGTCTTCTTTATTTAATGAAAATCTTTCCGATCGAATATGGTCCAACAATAATGCAACTTCTCTTTCTTTACATTTATGTTTTATCCATTTGTTTTTTCCTAGAATTTCAAAGATTACCTTACTTCCGTGACTACAACAGAAATAATATAAGTTTTCGTTTTTACAAAACTGGCATTTAGTTTTTTTACTTATTTTTGTTTTACAAGTGAGTACATTGTGTGTGGGGACTGGCAAAATTATTTTTTATTTTTTATAAAATGGTTCAATATCAACCTGAACAAATGGCTCAAAATGATTACTCCTGATTAATGCTCTCATATTATCCTGAGCAGGAAGCAATGAAAGGATCATTTCCTTTGATGTTTTATCTGTATTACCAAAATTTTCCGACATAAACTTTGCATCTTCACCTTCCAGTTGTAGTGCAATTTTTGTGCCCATGTTTTCAAATACTATTGTTGCAAAATCGCGAACACTTTGTGATGCTAATATAAATCCAACTCCATATTTTCTGGATTCACGTATCAAATCAGTCAATGTATGATCATAAGTGAGTTTATGAGCTTCATCTATAACTACATATAACTTTATTTTTTGTGATGGACCTTCTTCAAGCATTCTGTTGTAAATTGCCTGGAGCATAAATCTGCCAACTGATTTCATTAAATCCGGAGTAGGCAAAGAAGATAAATTTACTATGGAGTTCTGTTCTAATATTCCTGAGATTGAAATACTATTTTCCCCTGAAACAAATACATAGTTTTCGAATAAGGGTTCTATCCGGTATTTTAAACTCTTAACATTACCCCCTTCATTTTTTTCCATATACTCTATAATATTCCAAATATCTTGGAATTCAGGTGGTTCATTATTCCATGTATTTTTTTCCGTAACAGAAAAACCTTTTTCCTGATATGCTCTCTTTATTGCGTCTTTTAAAATTGGATGCTGAATTTCACCCAAACCAAAAATCTGCTTTAAAATACCGCCAACTTGATACACATTATTCATATAACTTTCTTTTTCACCTGTTTCAGGATTTATTGAAAGTTTAAGCGGATTTAAATCCATTCCCTTTGAAGGATCAAGTTCTTTTGAATTAGTAATTTTTTTAAAATTCTTACCGGATGAATTTACTAATCCTTTAGAGATATATTCTCCTTGAAAATCAAGAATAATAAACGGAATGTCTTGTTTACTTAGTTCATACAAAATCGCACCTGTAGTCTGTGATTTTCCTGCACCGGATTTACCAACAATTATCAAATGTTGATTAGTTAATTTCTTTGGTATAGATGTCAAAGGATCAAAGACCACTTCTTTACCATTATCCACATTTTTACCCAATACAATTCGGGGTTTTGTTTCTGTTTCAGAAACTCTATCTGCTGCATTGTTACTTTCTAAATTGATTGATTCTTCTTTCGATTCTTTTTCCTTCTCTTTTATTTCAACATTTAGTGATTCCTTTTTTACTTTTTTAGGCTCAACAATATCTTCAATTTCTTTAGTGTTTTCTTCAACAGGATTATTAGTATTCGTCTCCTCCTCAGGTTCTTCAATCTCAGTTGTTCTTATATCAAGAAATTCTGCTATTTCTTTTTTCCCATATTCAAATATCTTGTTTCCTTTATATTCATCAGTTGGTTTAGTTATTCCTTCCCAATGATATATATACCCAGACTTTTCAAATTCTATTTTATAATCTCCGGAATTAATTTTTTCAAGCATAAGCTTAAACTCAGTTGTATTCTTAAATAGATGATGTCGAATCGCTCTTTCTAAATAAAATCCAATTAAAGTAGAAAGAGATTTATCTGAAAGCTGAACATCAATTTTAATGTTTGATATATCAGATACAAATTTAGTTCTGAATGCTAATTCGGAATTTTCATTTTTCTTTACTATTTCATCTTTTAACAATAAGCTTTCAGTTATATTTCCTCCTCCTGATCTGAATTTCACTTCAATTAAATTTAAATTCAGTTTCCCATTTTTTACAGATACTAATATTAAATCACTTCGTTTTACTGAAATTTCATCTTCGGTATTTCTTTTCTTATTTTGTGAAAAGATATCTATATGAGTATCAACAGGAATAAGTACACCGTTGCTTAATAATCCATCTTTTTCAAGTGCGAGTCTTGTAATTGCTAATCCAATTATTTCTTTAGCATTGTTAGGATTGTTTATAAGTTTAAGAGCTAATTTTCCTGATACAGATTTTACTATGTCTAATATTTTTACAGCTCTGAATGACGAGGTCGGTATATTGATTTTATTTAGTCCATCTTCAATAAGTTTTTCTATTTCACTTAACCATCCGGTTGAAACAATTAATCTATGTCCAATTCCATCCATAAACTCAGGAGTATAATCTATTAAATAACTTTTTAAGTTTGGATTTGAATCCTCAGGATTATCAAAAAATTCTATTCCAAAATTCCTGTCTATTGTAAAAACCCAGTCACTTTTATTATGAATTTGCGATAATATATGTCTGTCTTGTTTATCTAATTCTAATTGAATTGTAGGTAAAAGATCTGATGATTTTCCCCATTCAAAAAATGAACAACTTAATCCAAGAAAATTCAATCCTATATGGTAAATTAATTCACTAATTCCATTTCCTGATGTAATATCATCAGTTTGAGAAGGAACAACTTTCCTGCTCCATGTAACAGCCTCTTCCATGATGTTAAATTCGGACCGATATTCAGCTAAAAGTCCATGAAGGAAATAACACCCGGGAACATCTCCTGCAGGTCTTGAAATTGTTTTTGTAACAAATTGATCAATAATAACAGTTACATTTGCCTCTTTAAATTCTACCTCAGTCCATTTATCTGCTTTTACTTTTACTTTAGAAAAGAATAATTTAGGGAATAATGGATTATGGCTTGGTTCTAACAATTCGTCATCAATCTCAGGTCGATTGGACTCTGTAGAAGTTTGGTCGTTCATTAATTCATCAAATGCGCTTCCCATTAATTCATATCCTAAAGTTCCGTAAAAAGTAATATCATATCTTAAATCTTTGAAATCACTCATTTTTTGTAATTCCCTTATGGTATTTAAGAACATTAATCCATCACCCGGATTTAATACATTCAATTTTAATGTTTTTATATATGGGTGATGTTTTAAATATCTCCAAAGTCTGTCGGCAATCTGATTAGCGCTAACTGAAGATATATTTCCTAAATCGTCTTTATACCCAAGTGCTTTGGAAATCATTGCTATTACTTTCCTTATGTCAACAGTTGTACTTTTTGGGTAAATACTCCAAAAAAGATCTAATACATCTGTATTGACAAAAAAATTGTTTTTCTCAAAGGAAATCGCATTAGGCAAATTGAGCGGCAATATTTTTTCAAACGCCTCGATATCTATTGCTTTACTTATTTCTTTTTCATCCATCCCCTCCATCTTACTACTCCAATCAAAAAGTAAAAGCTGATATTGTAAAAGCCAAAGTATTTTCAGTGGATGAGTCGGTGAAAGTAGTATCATTTCTTCCGGTTCTTCTGTAAAACCTAATTTAATATGGATTGTATCTATTCTGTTTAATAAGTGAGCATTAGTAAGTAAATTATTCACTTCAGCGTCAGGTGATTTCTTAACAGCTTCAGAAATAGATTTTGTAAGTTCCTGATAAGCTCTTGCATAATCAGTTATTTCTGTTTGGAAATTTCTAAGATCCAGTGTCTCTATTACTGCACCTTCATCTGTAGTCCTTATCGCATGGAATAATTCTCTTCTTTTTGCGAGAAAAGAATCATACTCTGATTTAAATATTGTAGGGGAAATTTTGCATTCTTTGAAATCACCTAAATCTATAAAACCTCTGTTTATTATATCAACATCAAAAGCACCACCACAATAAGGATCATCTAAAATTTTTCTTTCCAGCTCATACAACATATCATTCAGTGGAATTTGATATGTTTCTCTGGGGATGGTTTTTATTCGATAGGTTAATTTATTTCCGGTTTCTAATCCCTGACTTTCAAGTTCAATTTTCCTTCTGAATTTATAAGTAGCTTTAAAAGTAGCTTCTGCTATATTTCTTATACGGTTAAACTTTTTTGTTTCTCCGGTTGAGGTTTCGCTTTCTGCACCTCTTAAATAAAATGGTTCACTCGTATCTTCTGCTATTTTTGCTTTATTCAGATCTAATGCAACTATTCTGATCTGTACAAGCCATTCTTCTCCGGGCTCTAACTCTACATCCTTAAGTGTTAAATTTGCTTGTTCTGTTGTACCTTTTGAGGTCCTACGATAAAGTTCATTACTTGAATCAACATCTTCTTCCCTTTCCAATAATATTATGATCTGGGAAACTTTTGCTGATTTTCGTGGATTCGTTTTCCATTTTATTTTAAGTTTTCGATTACTTTCTGCAAGTAAATTATCTCCTTCTAAGATCAATCCGGTTGATAAAAGAGGAATTCCTTCTTTATCTCTGAACGATTCTAAATATAATTCTATTTGCTCTCCTGATAGATCCTTAAATTTCCATTTATCAAAACTTATTTTTTTAAGCCATGTTGGATCATGTAAAATTGCATCAGTCCATTCACTAACCTGAACTTTGTTTTGAGTTCTGAAAAAATCTAACAGATTAGATTTTAAGTTATTATGTTCGGGATCTAGTCCTTTATTAACTAAAGCATCAATAGCCAAAAAAATTGTTTTATCTGCATCTCGCATATTTTCCACACACTCGTTATTTCTAAGTAATCTCGCTTGTACATCTTCTGCTTTTAATTTCAGATCCGGAATAAGATTAAGATGATGCAAATATGCGCCTGCAGTTTCCCATGTGCAGTCATTTTTCTTTAAAGCTAATAGATATCTAAGTTGATTTTCTATTCGCTGTTTATTTGCTGCGGAAGTATCAAATACTGCTTTAACAATTTTCTGCTTATCTTCTGTAAAGCTATTTATTAATTCCTTTTTATGTCTGTTAAACACTCCTGCAAGATCATAAGCTTCAAAGGTATGTATATCATAACTGTCTTCTGCCGCACCTTTAAATCCCTGAGGAATGAAAATAACCAAAACGCCAAATTCCTGCCTATTACGCAACTCTATTAATCTTCCGCTTTCTATATCATATGGATTGACCTTTTTATCGGTAAGTATAAAAGCTTCAACATCCTTCTCTGATAATTCTTTATCCTGATTTAGCTTTTCGCAAGTATAGTTCATTACAGCTGCCGGCAAATAGTCAACACGTAAACAGTGATTCTTTTGTTTTTCTAAAAGTTTTGATTTTAAATCTTTAAAGATTGCCTGAGCAATTTCTTCAAAAAATATTTCTTGCGTAATGGTTACAGTTGTATTGTTTTTCATTCTTTTGTAAGTTCTTTAGTTAAAAGTTCCTGGGCTTCATCTTCCAAGCGAATCGCTTCCGCCCTTAAATCGTATGCTTGGCGAACTAAGTCGCCTATTTCTTTTTGTTGAGCTTCTGATGGTAAGGGAATTTGTATATTGGATAGTTCTTCTGGAGAAATGTGATCTATTATTGCTCCATGTCTTAATTGTATTATACCGAAATAACCATATCCTGTACTTAAATAAGAATATAAATATCCTGAGTCAATTTTTATATTTGGACATATTCTAATAATATCCTCGGAGCCAGCATAATTTTCAAAATTATTCTTGACAAAACAGACTTTTCCAAAAGTACCTCCTAAAGAACCAGATCTTGATAAAAGAATCATTCCTTCGGTTAGTAATAAATTGTCAATTGAACTTGTCTCATTTGAAGAAATATACTTAAAATCAATGGGTCTAATTTGAAGCATATTTCTAGTTCCAATCATTCGTATTCCATTTAATTCATCTACAAATATTCTATTAAATCTGTTTGGAATAAAAACCCTATTGGTTAGTGATCCAAGAATCTCTTTTTTGCTAGGGCATTTTAATACATTTTCATTCGCTTTTTTAAATATATCTTTATAGTAATGAGCATCTAATCTATAATCATGAGTGAATTCTGAAAGTGAAGTTAAACTATATTCAAAAACTTTATCATATTTAGTTTTTTCTACTTCTTCAAAATAAATTACTGGAAGTAAATTAAATTTTAGAACTAGAGAACGTGATTGTTGAAGTACATTATTTGCTTTATCTCTATTATTCATAGCATTCTTAATAAGATTATTCATTTTTAAGATTACTATATTATCTATAACAGGTGTTTTTAGCTCCGCCAACTGATATCCCCTTACTCTCTTTATAATAGCACCATAAGCAAGATTTTCCAATTCACTTGCTCCAAAGGAACTTGTAAGATAAGTAAAAACAAAACCAAGATTAGTTTCAGTATCAACATTTATTCTCAAAATATCACTTGTCCCTGCAACTCCATCTAACTTTTCAGTTGCAACAACAATACTTCCAACTGTTCCGGCAGCACTAACTAATATCTGACCTCTTTTAATCACATACTGGTTTATATTATTCGTTAATTTTTTTGAAATAAATCGGGAATTAACTGGTGGCTCTAATTCTGACATTTCGGATGAAGAAATATAGGGTACTCCATATTTTTCATCACAGTAAATTCTTGTAAAAAGTGTTGGTTCTTCAATGTCTTCAATGAAATTAGTCAATGGTAAAAATTCCAAGTTTTCATTAACACTTATATCTGATTTATCAATAAAATGTGATGAATCTAATCGTATATCACCTGAAATAACTTGAGAGGAATTTACAGAAAAACTAAGTCGTTCATTTTCAAATACCTTAAAAATTGTATCAATCTTCATAACCATTTTTAGCTTTAAATTTTAGAAACTCTTTTGTTACCATCGGTAATTCATCATTTATTATTCTTCCACTAGTATCTACTGGTGGTAAAAAATCTAAAACCGTAGAAGTTATAAATTCAGGATACAATTCTCTTTTCAAAATTTCCTTCCCTTGATTGTCTTTACGATAAATAAAATTTCCTCTTCTATCTTTGCCTATTGATTTTGGTGAGGCCATAAATATATCATAACTATTCATCTCACCACTCATACTTTCCATTAACTTTTCCTGATCGCTTTTTCTTCTTAAGATAAGAACACTTGTCTGAGTTCCTGTTCTGGGTAGGAATGTTTCAACCGGTAGATCTACACTTGCTAGCACCTGACAATTTTGTAGTATCCAATATCTGACAGAAGCATATCCGGGATTACTAAGAATACTATCAGGTAAAACAATTCCGCATTTTCCCGTACCGGGTTTTAATAGTTTAATACATCTTTCTACAAATAAAACCTCCGGTTCCATGGCATTTCGAATATTTGATTCCTGCTGCCACTTTCCATTTTCCGTTTTACTCCATGCATGAGCAAGATCGTAATGTTCTAATATTTCTCTGCTGTCTATCTTTATTTTTGCTCCAAATGGAGGATTTGCCATAACATAATCCATGCTTCCCAGTTGAATCTTATTACTTACTTCTTTAGGCCACTCATTCGGATCTTTTAAGGAATTAACTGAATACAATCCTCCTCGACCGTCATTATTCATTATCATATTCATCTGTGCAGCTTTTACAAGATTATGATTGAAATCAGTACCAAAAATATTGTATCCTGTTTCATGAATTTCATCAAAGAGAGCTTTTTCTTCAGCTTCTGTAGGTTTGTCCGGATTAATCCAAGACAATTTATGCTTTTGTCTTAGTTTTTCGCTCACATAATTAAATGCGATTACTATAAATCCACCGGTTCCGCAAGCAGGATCATAAATTCGATCTCCGGGATTTGGATCAAGCATCTTTACTGTCATCTTAACGACATTACGAGGAGTAAAGAACTCACCTTTTGTTCCTTCTAATGTTGGTCCTACTATAGTCTCATAAGCTACTCCTTTGACATCAACGGATGAATGTATGAAATCATATTTCTCCAGTTGTGCAACAATAAATGTCACTGTTTCGGGATTAAACTTTAATCCTTCAGTTTGCGAATCAAACAATCCCTTATACTCTTCCCGTTTCTTAACCTGCTTGAATAGATCTTCAATACGTACTTTTACTTCTTTATGCCCATCACTTGTATTCCTTTCATCTGCGCTTCGTATAGCAAACCTGGGTCTTCCTGCGTTTGTTTCATCTTCTATTTTTGCAAATAGCAATTTTAAAAATTCCCAAAATATTTCCTCCTTACTACCACCTTGATTAGCATGAATGTAATCATGGCATCGTCTGAATGCATACAACAAATTGTTACCAGTTGCTACTCTAAGCCTTCTTCTGTCTGTAGTATATATGGAAGATGCGTCTTCCCCAAATCTTGGAAAATCATTAACAGGAAAAACATCTGTTTCAAATTTAGTTTTCCTCTTTTGAAAATAAATTGTCTCAATACCATTTGTCCAGCATCCAAATTCAGCTGATTGAACATCGACCATCCATTGTTCAAGTTCTGATGTCCCTCCAGATCTATCAGTTGGATGAGCTTTTGGTTTTGCAGTATTTATTAGAATATATGAATCTTTAGTATCCGGATTGATGACGGCAATAGGTGATTTCTTATTTTTTTGTTTATCTCCTTCCCATATTTTTATTGGAAAATCAATTTGGATATCAGATATTGAATAATTATATTCTTCAACTAAAGTACGTTCAAAATTTTGTCTAACTTGTTCCTGCTCAGAATCCTTTACCCATTTTCCCGTGATATAATCAGCTATTTTACCATCAGGTATTTCATTTTCATCTGATATGTTTTCCTGTTCAGTATTGTTTTTATTTGACATTCAGTTTTTGAATTAAATTTTTTTAGGTTCAATTTTAAAACGGGGTTTTATCACTTGCGAATTTGAAGCGTCCGAAAGATCAGTATAAAATCCAAGTTGCCTTAATCTTTCTTTTAAAGCGTTATAATTATTATTTAATGCTTTTGATGTTTCCGGACTGTCCGAACCGGTTATCCATTCATTTATATATATTCCATAACGATCTTTAAGCCATTCTACAAAGGAGACGATTGTAATAGGTTTTGTTATAAATCCTTTTGAATCAGCATTGACAACCGCTAGCTGAACTAAAACTTCTAATAATAAATTTCCCATTACATATTTACGTTTTTTACCTCTACCTCCTTGTAAGAATCCATCCTCTCGATTAATATTGCACAACCCATTCATTAACTTTTTATGTCTTGATACTAAGTTTTTCCAATTTGATTTATCATTACAAAGAATTTCAATAAACTTATCTAATGCTGGAATATCCATTTTCAAGATAGCTTGAACATCTGAGTCCTCTTTGAAATCTTCGTCTGCCGCAATATCTGCAAGCTTATAATTAAAGAACCCCTCTAAATCGTTATTATCTAAATATCCTGAAAGTTGATCTACTGTTGGGTTTGGATTGCCCTGAGTTTTTGCAAATTCTCCCAATTTGACAAGTTTGTAATGGGATTTAAAATATTTATACATTTCATTATAATCACTCTCTACATTACTCTTCGAAATTGTATCACACAATGAATCTTGACCCAAAGTAAAATCTACAAATAATTTAGGTTGAAAATCACAGTTACATAATTTATGAAAATCATTTTCCCCTTTAATTGTTTTACAAGCAGAACATTTAACTTTTTTTGTTTCAACTAGCGAATTAATTTGATTGAAAGATTTTAGAGCAAACAAAGCTGTATGAAAATTTAAAAGTACAGTAATATAGTTAAACAATTCTCTTCTAGGTACAGAATTCTTATAAACTAACAATTTCATAGTATCAATATGTATCTGTTTTTGATGTGCCTCACATAAAAATTTATAGTCTACAACTTGGGTAGTATTTATTGAAGGTAAATCCACTTTAAAATTATCAAGTAATCTCAATAAAAACTGAGTTTCTATATCTAGTTCATTGAACTTAGAATCATCGGCTATAAGATTAAATTGACCGTCTTTTTTGGTTCCTTCTAAAAGGTATGACATTAAATAATCGCTGTCACTAGCCAAAGCTGTACCTTTAAACACATTATACAGAAGAATACTTATGTCTCTATCTTGACTTCTTATTCTTGGATCAAGTAATTTAATTGTACTTAAATGGAGAGGTTTCAGATTTGAAATCCTTGCTCTACCTTGTCTACTTTTACCTTTAATAATAGTTGTCGCAAAATCGGCTGAAATCCAATTTTTCATTAAGCGTTCACGTATAGGATCGTTAACGCCATCAAAATGTACTTTATTTTCTTTTACTATTTCAACTAAGGATTCAGGATACAATGTATCCTTATTTGTTTTAGATATGATTTTCCCTTTAGTATGTAACAATACTAACAACCTTACTATTGCTTGTTCGAAGTTGATATTATTTGAATCGATTGGCATTACAGGAAAATACCGAAAAGCTTTTTGTTTTCTATCAAGAGCCATAATTTTTATTTAAATTTTACTTAGAACTAATTTACCTGATTCAGATTTTTCAAATGAATACAAAGTTGAATCATCTTCTGTAAGAAAAACTTTCAAAGAGCGTTTTGCTAGAATTCGTCGTTTAAACATTTCAAGATTTAAGAAAAAAGTCCGTATTTCAATTGATGTTGGGACATAACCTTCTTTTATTCGCATCAATATTTCGAATAGATCAATATTGATTTCTAAAGAAGCTGATTTATCAGTATGCCTAAAGATTATATGATCAGGGAAATATTCAATATAATCTGTTTGATTTCCTACACAAGGTAATACAACTTCAAAATCTGCGGCTTTAAAACCGTAAAAGGCTTTTGTTGAAGATTTTTTTTGGCTATTACTGCTTATGCACACATTCTCTTTTCCAACTTCATTACTATAGATTTTTTCAGATTTACTAATCGCTAACACCAATTCATCTCTTAATTTGAATTCTTTATCTTCTCCGGAATTAAGAAAATCAACAAACATCTGATAATAATTATAAGGTAAAAAAGAATAATGATTAACAGCAAAATGTTCTTCCAAATATTTATCATTTCCTTCAAAAAATATTTTCCTTTTAATAGAATTTAAAAACAATTCTGCACTCACTTTTTTTTCCTGATCTTTATCACTTGTTCCCTCAGGTTTATTTAAAAAATAACTTTCCAGGTAATGTATGTCATAATTATTATTTAAATCACCTTTTTCATATATACCCTCGGATAATTCGGTTTTAGGATTAAGAAAATAAAGATGATTGTCTAATTTTGGTATCGGCATATCAGATACATCAATTTCTTTAAGAATTGCAACCATCCTATCCTGTTCTTCTCTATTAAAAGCATTGTTATAATAAAATCTGTCAAGCAAATTTTCATTGTTTTCAATACTTTTCTGAAGCTGGGAACATGTATATTTATTAAATAAAATGAAAGAAATAAGAGATCGAATATCCCTCATAGTAATATGTTTTTCTTTCTTTAAATAAACCGCTAATATAATTTCTTTTAATCTTTGCTTTACAATTTCCCCTTTCAATTTATCTCTGAATGTATCTACATTATATTTTATATAACATCTGTCAGCAAACTCACAATTTTCATCTTTACAAGGATCCCAGGTTTTCATTTTATCATTTTTATCTAAAATTATGTCCAGTAATTCATCGAAAATAGAATTTGAATTCTCAATTTCAACAACCGCTCTATTGTTCAAATTAATAAACGAAAGTGATTCCGGTAATATATAATCTTCACTTTCCAGATAATGAAATACTTGTTTACCTAACCAGTCATAGTCTTTATTTGATAGCGTAAAATCTCGTAATTTACCTTCATTTATTGCAATAATTTTTACAATATTCGCATCCGGTTCTGATTTTCCTTCAAAAGGTTTAAAAAATTTTTTAAGCAATTGAGAGTTACTCAAATCTTTATAATCCTGACTACCATCATACAATGTTTCAAATTCTAATTCATTTAATTTGAATTTACAACCATTATCAGTGTTCTCAGAGAAAACACCTCCTAGATTTTTTGCTTCAGATTCTATTAACTGGATAAAGGCAGTTTTACCATCACCCGCATTTCCTGTTAATACAACAAGTTTCTTTTTTCCATCCAAAACATCAGCTTTTAAAGCTGTATCTAAGCGGGTTGGGATATATGTACTTTCATCCAAGCCCCTTGTTAGTCCAGTACTTAATAAACTCTGTGAATAAATTTTAAGGAAAGTATCTACGTTTGGATTGTAATTTGTTTTTGTCATTCGTTAAAATTTTTAAAATAAATATCGAATATTTGAATTTACTTATATCTATAATTGTTTTTCAAAATAAAATTATTCAAGCTAAGTTCCTAATAAGTAATATCATCTTATGCATTTTTTCCTCGTTAAACTTTCTCATAGGTATGGATATTCTATTATTCTTACCTAATGAAGATATATTGCCATGAAGTTCATTATCCACGAATTCAATCCATTTAATAACTTCTTCAGGTTTATCGGAAAGGTAATGTTTATACTTATCTGCTGACTGAAAAATTATGGTATCCCTTCCTCCGCTTCTGCTTATCAACGCGAGTTTCTTATTGTTTGATAAACTGGAATAAACCTTCAAAGAAAACCCTTCATCTTTTACTGTATCGATAACTATTTCACCCGGATATATTTTCGAGATACTATCAGAAATAATATCCTGTAAAGAATCAATAATAACTTTAAAGAAAGAGTGTTCAGAAACTTTCTCACTTATCTGAGTTCTGGTATTTGATTCAAATCCA
>Ga0138256_10005376_pt1 | contig 13552 bp, 8 predicted proteins | sample KNB2016incub_MG_FD_105486 | JGI IMG/M metagenome (GOLD analysis project Ga0138256, IMG submission 105486) | Active sludge microbial communities from wastewater in Klosterneuburg, Austria - KNB2014incub_MG | ecosystem: Engineered > WWTP > Activated sludge > Unclassified | place: Austria...
ACGCGCGCCAACGCGCGCCAACGCGCGCCAACGCGCGCCAACGCGCGCCAACGCGCGCCAACGCGCGCCAACGCGCGCCAACGCGCGCCAACGCGCGCCAACGCGCGCCAACGCGCGCCAACGCGCGCCAACACGCGCGAAAGCGCCGGAACCGGCGAGCTGGCGTGCACAACGGTGGCGAGTAACTTTGCGCCATCTTTTTCACTCGCCTGAGGTGTCGCCATGCGTGGCTGTCTGCACGTGCTCTCCTGCCTCGCCCTCACCGGCACCGTCGCGGTGCGGGCCGAGGCGCAGACGTTCTCACTCGAGCACTACGCGAAGGTCGCGCGCGTGACGGCCCTGCACGTCGCGCCCGACGGCAACCGTGCGGCTCTGGTCGTCGCCTGGCCGAACTACGACACGAATGTCTGGGAGGCGGAGGTGGTCGAGGTCGACCTCCGGTCGCGCGCGACGCGAACGCTCACGCAACGCAAGAGCGCCTCGTCGCCGCGCTGGTCGCCGAGCGGCGACCGCCTCGCCTTCCTCGCGTCGGTGGAGGGGAAGACGCAGCTCTTCGTCCTTCCTGCTGGTGGTGGTGACGCGCGCCAGGTGACGTACGCTCCCACCGGGATCGGCACCTTCGCCTGGCGCCCCGATGGCGCCGCGTTTGCTTTCGTCGCGTCGGCCACGAGTCCGGCGCGCGGCAAGTTCGACGACGCCTTCGAGATCAACGGGAACGACTACCTCACCCTCGCGGCGCCGCGCGCCAACCAGCTGTTCAGCATCGCGTCGGACGGGGGCGAGGCGACACCGCTGGCAGGGGGCGATTGGTCGATCCCGGGCCTCTTCTCCACGATCACCTGGTCCGCCGACGGTCGGCTGCTGTACTTCACGCGGCAAGAGTCGGCGGGGACGCGGGAGTGGGAACGGCGTGCACTCTCGGTCCTCGACGTCGCGTCGGGTCGCATTGCACCGATTCCAGGGATCGAGGGACGGAAGTGCGGTGCCGGTTGGCTCTCGCCGGACGGTGGGCAGCTCCTGCTATCGTGTCCGGTCGACGGGCACGTGAAGAACCAGTCCGAGCTGGGCCTGCTGCCGCTGAACGGCGGGGCGTTCCGCCGCCTGACCGTTCCGCTCGATCGCAACTTCTCGCGCGGAGCATGGCGCAGCGATTCGCGCGCCGTGGTGAGCAGCGCCCCCGACGGGACGGCGAGCGGGCTGTGGGACATTCCGCTCGAGGGGCCGCCGCGCCGCATCGACGTGGGGCGCGTCGGGGTCGGCGACGTCGACGTCGCGGCCGACGGGGCGATCGTCTTCATCGGGACCGAGGCATTGCGCCCGCCGGAACTCTACGTCGTGCGTCCCGGGGCGACGGCGCCCGAGCGACTCACCGACCTGCACGCGAGCGTGGCGGCGATGGCGTTAGGCAAGCTGGAGTCGTTACGCTGGACGAGTGATGACGGCCTGCCGCTCGACGGCATCCTGACCTTCCCTCCCGGATTCAACCCGGCGCAGCGATACCCGCTCGTCCTCAACATCCACGGTGGCCCGTGGGGGTCCTCGCGCGAGGTCTTTTCGACGCGCTCGCAGCTCTTGGCCGGCAAGGGCTTCCTCGTCTTCGAGCCCAACTACCGCGGAAGCGACAACCACGGCAACGCGCTCTATTCGGCGGTCTATCGCGACCACGGCGCCGGACCGGGACGGGACGTGATGGCCGGCCTGGCCATCCTCAAGAAGCGTGCGTACGTGGACACCACGCGCATCGGGGTCTCGGGGTGGTCGTACGGCGGCTACATGACCACGTGGCTCATCGGGCACTACACCGGGTGGAAGGCAGCCATGGCCGGCGCCGCCGTGATCGACCTCGTCGACGACTACAACCTCAACGACCTGAGCCTGTATATCCGCGCGTACGGCGAGACGCTCACCTTTCCCAAGGACCTCGCGCTCATGAAGGAGCAGTCGCCGATGACCTACGTCGACAACATGAAGACGCCGCTCCTCCTCCTGTCGAACACGGGCGACGTTCGTGTGCCGGTGACGCAGTCGTACAAGTTGTTCAATGCCCTCAAGGAACGTGGGCGCGATGTGCGCATGAAGCTCTGGCCGGTCGCGGGGCACTTTCCCGCCGACCCGGTTCGCGCCCGCGACGTCGATCGCGAGTGGGCCGATTACTTCGTGCAGCGACTGAAGTAACCGAGCACGTCGGCCCTTGCGATTTCGCGAACACTGTACACACATTGGCCGACAAAGAGGGATGCCTGCAGCCAGCCTGCAGGGCGTGGCAGGAGTGCCGCTGAACCAGTAGCACTCGGCGTCGTCAGGCTTCGTGCTCACGTGGGGGTGTACGCCGAACCCAGCCATAGGAGTCGCGCCATGTCGAAGCAGGTGCAGGACCGTGTGCGCACGCGCACGCCGCTACTGGCGGTGGTGATTGCCTGTGCAATGACGTCGACGGTTCTCGAGGCGCAGTCGGCCCCGGAGCCCGCCACCATTGACCGGGTGCTCGCGCTTCGTTCGGTGAGTGACGTCGAGATCAGCCCGGACGGGCGCTGGGTGGCCTACACGGTGACCACCCGGGACCGCGAAGCCAACATCAACCGCTCCCACGTGTGGGTCGTGGCGACGGACGGCAGTGTCACGCGACAGCTCACTCGCGGTCCGCGCACCGATCGCGCCCCGCGCTGGGCCCCCGACGGCCGCTGGCTCGCCTTCCTCACCGACCGCGACTCGACCGGGCGGAGCCAGGTCTTCGGCATCGAACCCTCCGGCGGTGAGTCGTGGCGCGTCACGCGCAGCGCGCGGAACGTCACCGCGTATCGCATCGCACCGGATGGCCAACGCATCGCGTACATCGCGACCGATACGATGCCGACGGCCGACAAGGAACTGGAGAAGCTGCGGGGGCACCCGCTCGTGCGCGACTCGTCGTACGCCAACGAGTGGAACTTCGTCTGGGTTGCCGCGCTCACTGATCGAATTGCGACGACCACGCGTCGAAGCTCGCCCGAGTTGCTCGACGTGACGAGCATGGAGTGGGGGCCGAATAGTCGGCAGATGGCGTTCAGCGCGAAGCCCGGAACGACGCTGCGCAGTTCGGGTGCGGGAGCGGTCTACGTGCAGGACGACGTCGGGGCCGAGGCGAAGCAGGTCACGACCATGCCAGGCGGCGAAAGCGTCGCCGATTGGTCGCCCGACCTTGGTTTGCTGGTCTACGGCACCGGGCAGTTGCTCGGCACCTACAATCGGGAGATCTGGCGCGTCCCGCTCGAGGGTGGGACTCCGGTGTCGCTGACCGAGCAGCTCGACGAGGACGCGGTGCTGGTGCGCGCCAACGCCGAGGAACTGGTTGTGGAAGCGGCGATGCGCACCAGGCGCGGACTGCTTCGAATCCCGTTGCGCGACGGGCGCGCCGTTGGCGCACCGCAGGCCATTTCGACCGGACAGAAGTTCTACGCCAACTTCTCCATGGCGCGCGGCGGCGACGTCACCGCCTTCCTCGCCGAGTCGGGGGCGGACGCGCCCGACGTGCACACGTCGTCGCTTGCGCGCTTCGAGCCGCGGCGACTGACGACGACGAATCCCGAGGCCGCGTCGCTCGCCTTCGGTGAACAGCGCGTGGTGAACTGGAAGTCGGCGGCCGATGGCGAGCTGATCGAAGGCGTCCTCAACCTTCCGGTTGGCTACACGGCCGGAACGCGCGTGCCACTGCTGCTGGTCATTCACGGGGGGCCGAGCGGGGTGTCGAGCGACCGGTTCCCCTCAACGCGCGGTGCGTACCCGATCGCGGTGCTCAACGGCCTTGGCTACGCCACGCTCCAGCCGAACTATCGCGGGTCCACCGGATATGGGGAGCGTTTCCGCGGACTCAATCGTGGCGACATCTCGGGGCGCGACTGGATCGACGTGAACTCCGGGGTCGATGCGCTCATCGCGCAGGGGATTGCGCAGCCTGACAAGCTCGGGATCATGGGCTGGAGCTTCGGCGGGCATCACACGTTCTGGGGGATCACCCGCACCACGCGATTTGCCGCCGCCAGCGCTGGGGCAGGGGCGAACGACCTGATCTCGATGTACTCGCAGACCGACATGCCGGAGTTCTATCACACGTACCTGGGTCCGCGCCCGTGGGAGAACTTCGCGTTGTACGAACAGCGCTCGGCGTATCGCTTCGTCAAGAACGTGACCACCCCGCTGCTGATCCAGGTGGGCGAGGCCGACCGACGCGTCCCGGCCGAGCAGAGCATCCAGTTCTACGAGGCCATGAAGGGGATCGGGCGCGCCCCGGTGGAGCTGGTGCTGTACCCCGGGCAGCCGCACGGGATCGCCGATCCGCGCCTGAGCCATGACCTCATGGCCCGGAACGTGGACTGGTTCACCCGCTGGATCCCGGTCAGTGGCTCGGCCACGGGCACGTCCTCGCCACTGCCGCCCAAACGTCGTTAGGCAATCGTCGCTGCAGGTCCACCTTCAACCGTCGGGAGCGGTTCCATGAAGAGAGCCCAGTACTTCATTGCGTGGAGCGTTGTCCTCGCGGCGGGCGTGAGCAGCCCCGGTGTGCGGCCACTGCATGCGCAGGTCGGGAGCATCGGCGGCATGGTGGTGGACGCCGCGTCGAAGCGCCCGATCTCGGGCGCGCAGGTGTTCGTGAAGGGAACCAATGTCGGCACGACCACTGGGGAATCGGGACGCTATACGATTGCCGGCGTGCAGCCCGGTCCACGCGTGATCGGCGTGCGGCAACTCGGCTTTGCGGCCCAGGAACAGACGGTGACGGTCGTCGCGGGCCAGCGCGCCACGCTCGACTTCGAACTCGGTATCAAGGCGATCTCGCTCGGCGAAGTGGTGGTGACCGGCACGGCGACGGCGACCGAGGTGCGCAAGATCGGCAACTCCGTCGCCAGCCTCAACGTCGCGGAAATTACCGAGAAGGCGCCGATCCTGAGCGTCGACCAGCTGATCAAGGGGCGCACGCCAGGCGTGATCATGAACGTCGGACAGGCGACGGTCGGGACGCCGGGGCAGATCAAGATTCGCGGGACGAAGTCCATCTCCCTCCCCAGCGATCCGGTCATCTACATCGATGGCGTGAAGATCAACAACTCCGATGACCGTCCGATCTTCATCGGCGGCCAGGGGATCAATCGATTGGCGGACATCAATCCCGCGGAGATCGACCGGGTCGAGATCGTGCGCGGGGCGGCGGCCGCGACGCTGTACGGCACGCAAGGGTCCAACGGCGTCATCCAGATCTTCACCAAGCGCGGGCGCACCGGCGCGCCCGAGTGGCTATTCGAGGGCGAAGGCGGCTACGAACGCACGCCGACGAATCGATTCCCCGGGCGCCTCTGGACACAGTTCACGGGCCCGGACGGCTATCGCGCGCACGACCCCAAGGAAATCGTCTCCAACGGACGCTACGAGCGCTACATGGCGCAGGTGTCGGGTGGAAGCGAGTCGATCACCTACTTCACCTCGCTGGCATTCCAGGGGCAGAACGCATCGATCGCACCGAGCGCGAACTGGAACCACGCGACCACGTCGCGAACGAACATCACGGCCGTGCTCACCCCCAAGTTGTCGCTGTCGGCCCGCAGCGGTTTCACGTTCAACAAGCTGCGCATCAACGATACCGACAACGCGCTGCATGGCCTCTATTCGCAGGTCGTGGCGGGGCTCCCCTACAGCGCAACACCCGAGCGCAAGTGGGGCGAGCGCTTCGGGAACTTCACGGCGAACCAGACGGTCGAGAACATCCAGAACGTCCTGCGCAACACGACCGGATTTACGCTGGACTACCGGATGCGCGACAACTTCGTGCAGAATGTCACGCTGGGGATCGACTGGTTCGACGATGAGTTCCAGAAGTACTTCCCGTACGCGTACCTGGGGTCGGGCAACAAGCTCGGCTCCAAGGCCAACATCACGCGCTCGGTGCGTGAGGTGACCTTCGACTACAAGGGATCGCTGTCGAACCAGCTGATGCCCGCGGTGACGTCGGAGTTCTCGTACGGCGCACAGGGAATCTTCTTCGCCCAGAATCGTGTGACCGGGTCGGGCACCGACTTCCCGGCGCCTGGCGTGCGCACCGTGTCCGCCGCCGCCACGCGCACGGCGGCCGAGGATCGCGTGGAGACCGTCAACGCCGGGTTGTTCGTGCAAGAGACCTTCGGGTTTGCCGACCAGGTCTTCGTCGCACTCGGCGTCCGCGTGGACGGGAACTCGGCGTTCGGCAACAACTTCAAGTACCAGTGGTATCCGAAGGCCTCGGTCGCCTACTCGCTCAGCGACGCGAGCTTCTGGCCGACGAGCGTCGTGCCGACCATGAAGTTGCGCGTCGCGTACGGCACGTCGGGCCAGGCGCCGTCGCAGTTCGCCGCCGATCGTACCTACACGCCCACGTCGGCACAAAACGGGCAGCCGGCGGTGACGCCGAATAACCTCGGTGACCCGGACCTTGGGCCCGAGACGTCGAAGGAGATCGAGGTGGGCTTCGACGCGGGGCTCTTGAAGGATCGACTCGGGATCACCTTCACCTACTTCGACCAGACCACGAACGACGCCCTGATCCGCAAGAACGAACCGCCCTCCGAGGGATTCCTCACCGCACAGCTCACCAATATCGGGCAGACGAAGAGCAGCGGCATCGAGGTGGGCGTGAATGCCAACCTCATGTCGCGCGCCCGGCAGGAGCTGAACGCGCGTGTCAACTTCGCCACGTTCACGAGCGAGATCACCGACTTGGGCGGGGTCGCGCCGTTCTTCGTGAACGATGCACGCATCGTTGAGGGGTATCCGGTCAACTCCATCTGGCGCATTCCGCTGGTCGGGTGGAATTCCACCACGCGTCGTCACACCGCGGGGATCGACCGCGTGTACGCCGGACAGATCGATCCCAAGTGGTACGGTTCCGTAGCGGGCGACTATCGACTCGGACCCTTCACGGTGACGGCGATGGCGGACTTCCAGGGGGGGAACACCAAGATGGACTTCTCCCACTACTGGGATACGCGCGTGCGGTCGGGCGATCATTACCTCTCGCTGGTGCAGAAGCCGAACGGCGCGACGACGCCTGCGGCCGACTCGCTGGTCGACCTGGTCAATACGATCGGGAGCACGGTCTTCATTGAAAAGGCAGATTTCCTGGCTCTGAGCGAGCTGTCGCTCAACTACAACGTGCAGGACGGGCTCTCGCGCCGGCTCGGCTTCCGTCGCATGTCGATGCGGCTGTCGGGGCGCAACCTGTACCTGTGGTCCAAGTTCCCCGGTGTCGATCCGCGGCTCGTCTGGCGCGGAAACGTGGCGGTGGGTGGCAGTGCGGACTTCGACTCACCACCGGTTCCCCGCGTCTTCCTCTTCACGGTACGGGGGACGCGATGAACCGACCGACGGCCCATCCAATCTTCCAGAGGACGGCACGCATGTCACACGGACGGACTCGCCGGCTGGCCACGCTCGCCGCTACGGTCGCCCTGCTAACCGGCGGGTGCAGCGGTGTGCTCGAGGTGAGCAACGAACAGGACATCCTCGACCAGAACCTCGACAACCCCGATGCGGTGCTCCCGATCATGAACGGTGTGATCGGCGACTACGCGCTGGCGTACGCCAACGCGATCGACATCGTGGGGCTCTTCGGACAGGAGTTGCAGCACACCGGTTCGTTCCCGACCTGGCGCGAGGTCGAAACGGGGATCGGCACCCGACCGAGCGGCACGGGTGACCAGATGTATCAGAACGTGTCGCGCGCCATCTGGGTCGCCGACACGGCGGCCGTGCGCTTTCGAAAGATCCTGCCGGACCCGGAGAAGCGATTCGAGTTGGCGAGCGTGTTGATGTGGGGGGGCTTCGCGCACTTCCTGCTTGCCGACAACTTCTGCGCGCTGACATTCCACGGAGGCGCACCGGTCACGCCCAAGAACGGCTACGAGCGGGCGAAGGCAGCGTTCGATGATGCGGTGACCGTGGCAACGGCCGCCAATCGTGTTGACGTGCTGCGCGGGGCACTGGGCGGCCGCGCGCGCGTCAAGCTGATGCTGGGCGACTACGCGGGTGCGCGGACGGATGCACGACTGGTCCCGCAGGGATTCCGGCTGCAGGCGCTCTACGGCAACAACACCCGGGAGAACAATGCGGTCGCCACGAATACCACGACGCTCATCCGTCGCGAGGCCGGGGTGCATCCGCGGTTCTACAACGACGCGCAGTTCAAGGTGGATCCGCGGACGTCGTTCCGTGACAAGGGCGACACGGCCAAGGGTCCCGACCCGATCCGCAAGTTCGTCGAGCAACTGAAGTATCCGGCGCGCGACACCCCCATTCCGGTGTTTACCTGGCAGGAGGCGCGCCTGATCGAGGCGGAGGCGGAATTGCAGCTGGGGAATCCCGGGGCGGCCGTGACGCTGATCAACCAGGTACGCGCGGCTGCTGGCCTGGCCGCGTACAGCGGCGCCGCCACGGCGGCGGCCGTTCGAGCGCAGCTGATCTTCGAGCGGCAGGCGGAGCTCTGGCTCCAGGCGCACTCGCTGGTGGACTGGCGGCGATTCACGCTGACCTTCGCGACGCAGCCACGCGACCAGTGCTTCGAGATCGGCCAACTGGAGTTCGACACGAACCCGAACCTGCGGTAGCCGACGGCACGTGGAGGCGGTCCGACCGAGCGACGGGGGCGGCGACGTGACTCGCCGCCCTCGTTGCGTACACGAAGTCAAAGCGCCATGGTCCACTGCGGTTGTTCTGGCGCAAACCCGGGAGAGGGCGCATGGGCGTCATGCTGCAGGCGTTTTACTGGGATTGCCCCGCGCGCGAGGGGGTCGCGTTCGATTGGTGGAGTCGCGTGGAGCGCGAGCTCCCGGCGCTCTCGGCACAGGGATTCACCGCCCTCTGGCTCCCACCCGTCAGCAAGGGGATGTCGTCCACCGGGATGGGATACGACCCGTACGATTACTACGACCTCGGCGAGTTTGACCAGAAGGGGAGCGTGGCGACCTGGTTCGGGACGCGGCAGGCGCTGGACGCGCTCATGACCACGGCGCGCGCGCACGGGTTCCAGCTCTACGCCGACCTCGTGCTGAACCACTGCAGCGGCGCCGACGCGCAGGAGGTGAATCCGATCACCGGGGAACTGCGCTGGACGAAGTTCCTGCCGGCCAGCGGCCGCTTCCCTCGCGACTGGAACAGCTTCCATCCGTCTGACTATGAATCGTGGGACGACGGCGCATTCGCCGGCTTTCCCGACCTCTGTCACCGCAACCCGGCCGTGTTCACTGAGGTGATGGCGTACGTGAAGTGGCTGGTGGAGGAGGTCGGCTTCGACGGCTTCCGGTACGACTTCGTGAAAGGGTACGGCGAAGAAGGGCGCGGGGTGGGGATGATCACGGCCATACAGGAATTTCGCTATCGCCGTGTAGGGGGCACGCACCACAAGCCGTTCGGCGTGGTGGAGTACTGGGACGAGCAGGACGTGGGTGCGATCGAGCGCTACATCGACGGCGTGAACTTCTGGAACGACGCCCCCGTCGGCGCCTTCGACTTTCCGCTGCGTCACCTGCTCAAGCGTTTGTGCGACGATGACGGCTATTCGTTGCGAGACCTTGCGCGTGCCGACACCGTGCTGGCCCGCCAGCCAGCGCGTGCGGTGACCTTCGTCGAGAACCACGACATCATCCGCGAGGGCCCGATCGTGCGCGACAAGATGCTGGCGTACGCCTATATCCTCACGCACCAGGGGTACCCGTGCGTCTTCTGGGAGGACTACTTCACGTTCCAGCTGGCGCGTCCCGGGACGCCCAACGGGATCGCGGCGCTGGTCGACATACACGAGCGACTCGCGCGGGGGGGCACCGACGTCCTGCACGTCGACGATTCGCTCTACGTCATGCAGCGGCGCGGCCTGGAGGGCACGGGTGGCCTGATCCTGGTGCTCAACGGAAGCCGGGAAGCGTGGCGCGGCGTCCGAGTGGAAACCGCCTTTCCGGCGATGCGACTCGACGCGATCGCCTACGGCTCGGACCTCGATGCGGGAACCCCGGAGGCGAAGCATACCGATGCCCGCGGCGGCGGCGACTTCTGGGCGCCACCGCGGGGGTATGCGGTGTATGCGGTGTATGCCATCGGAACGTGAGCACGCACAAACCGGTCGCGCCAGTCGTTATCTATAAGTAGGACGCGCCACCGGCGTGCCCACGCCGAGTGCCGCTCTGCGAGCCACTCCGCGTGCGTCGAGGGGCCGCTCCCACCTCCGCGATCCGTTCGCTCATTTCGCACCCGTCGTCGTGACTCCTGCCGTTCGATTGCTCCTGCTGGCCAACGTCGCGGTCTTCGCCCTGCAGGCGACTGTCCCTGGCTTCGGCAACGCCTTCGTCTTCGACCCGCGCCATGTGCTCACCCGGCCGTGGACGCTGGTCACCTACATGTTCCTGCACGGCGGGTTGATGCACATCGCCTTCAACATGCTGGCGCTGTTCTTCTTCGGCCCGCGCATCGAGGGGCGCATCGGATCGCGTCCGTTCGCGATCCTCTACTTTGCCAGCGGGATCTCGGGGGCGCTGCTCTCGATGTTCTTCTCGGGGTCGCCCATCATAGGTGCGTCGAGCGGGGTGTTCGGCGTGATGCTGGCCTTCGCCTGGTACTGGCCCGACGAGCGGATCTTCCTGTGGGGCGTGCTGCCGGTGCCAGCGCGAGTGCTGGTGATCGGCACCACGGCGATGGCACTGTTCGGCGGCTTTGGTGGTGCGGGCGACGGCGTGGCGCACTTTGCGCACCTGGGCGGGTACGTCGGGGCATTCCTGTACCTGCGCTGGCTGGAGCGCGGTCGGAAGAAGTTCCGCCAGTTGGCCACCGCGCCCGCGGCGTCCCGCGTCCCGTTGGTGACCCCGCCACCGCCGCCGTCCATACGTCGGATCGACGACAGCCGGGCGATCGACATGTCGGTGGTGCACGAGATGAATCGTCCCGAGGTGTCGCGCATCGTGGACAAGGTCGCGGGGCAGGGGCTCGCCTCGCTCACCGAGCAGGAACGCCGATTCCTGGCGAGCTTCGTGTCGCTGGACGACCCGCCGGTGCGGCCGACCTGACGAAGTCTCCTCGCTTCTGCCACGCGACGCGCGACTCCACGCGAGGTGCTACCGCGTCGCTGCCTCCACCTCCCGCGGCGTCTCCAGCAACTGGAAGGCCAGGTTGGACATCAGGCAGTAGGCGGCAAAAAAGTAGAAGCCGCGCTCGGCGGTGGCGTGCAGGTTGTCGGTGGCGCGCGCGGCCAGGAACGCGATGAAGACGGCCACCGCAAAGACATCGGCCATGGCCCACTTGCTCACCGAGTTCACCACGGCGTGCAGCCGCCGGCGGGTGGCCAGGTTGCGCGCCGTGAAGACGGCGAGCAGGAGCAAGGCCTTGATCGCCGGGACGGTGATGCTGAACAGGAGGATCAGCCCGGCGACGAAGTCGTTGCCCGAGTTGTGCAGGTTGCGAACCGACTCGACGATGCTTTGCGTCTGGCGGAAGACCTCGCGCGACTGGCCGAGCAGGGTGATCGTCGCCGAGATGCTGAGGACCGGTTGTGTGAGTCCGGGCCAGAGCAGCGCGAGCGAGACCACCGTGAGGACGACGGCCGCGATGTTGCGAGTCGACATGGCGTGTCGGCGCTACGGGAGCCGATAGCGCTGCAGGTACTGCAGGTCGTCCGCGTCGGTGCGGGTCGCGTATACGGTGCCATTGCCGAGCCCCACGAGGCGTGTGTTCTTCGGCAGCTCCACGCGCATGGCCACCTTTCCGCTGGCGTCGATCACGTCGAAGTTGGGAGTGTCGTCGTTGGCTGCACGCGTGCGGTTGACCCAGATCATCCCGTTCGGCGCGACGAAGGTCGCGTTGTCCACGAAGGGCGGCAGGATCTCGGGCCAGTTGCCCGGATCGGGCATGTCGCTCGGCGGCGGGCCGGTGCGCACCGAGCGCTGTCCATTCTCCACCGTGATCATCATGCTGGTCTGCTGCTTCCGCGACTCACGCCACTGTTCCTTGTGCTGCTCCGTGAGCTTGAGCTTCTCGTAGGCGATCGGCGCCGCCTCGCTCTTGCCACCCGCGCCGTGCCACTCGACGCGGTACTCCGGCGACCGAAGCACGGCGACCCGACCATCTGGCGTCACGGCCCATTCGTCACGCGGTTGGAACGGATTCGCCATGCCGACGCGCATCGACACGTTCCCGGACGACCCGCTGGTGACGACGTTGTTCTTCGCCACCCGCACGTAGGCCATGGTGTCGGTCGCCTTGCTCGCGCGGTCGTAACGCACGATCGGCACCGAGTCGGCCGTCTTGGGCGGTCCTCCGCCAGGCGAGGGCGGTGAGAACGGCTGCCCGGTCCAGTACAGGCGTCCCCTGGCATCGGTGAAGCGCGGAGCCGACCCTCCGACCCGCATCATCCCGCCGCTGCCGCCGCCGCTGCTCGTCTCGGTGGTAATGAAGTCGCCAGGCTTGCCGTTGGGCAGGACCACCAGCGTGCGCGAGTTGAGCATGTCGTACACCCCGGATGTGTCTCCGGGAAGCGCGAAGACGTTCCTCGGGAAGGCATACTCTCCCGGCCCTGACCCCTCGCGCCCGATCTTCGTCCCGGCGCCACTCTTGAAGTCGACGAGTTGGACGATCTTGTCGCGCGAGTCGATGACGACCAGGCGCCCGTCCTTCAGTTCTCGAAGCCCCGACACCTGGGTGAATGGCTCGGCGAATTCGGCGTCGGGCTTGGCGAGCTGGCGCGTGACTTGGGCGTGGCCGACCACCGGGGCCAGCGAAGCACCGGCGATGGCCAGGGAAAGCGTACGACGGGACAGCATCACGGCAGTCTCCGGGAGAAGTGGGGCAGCAGGCTGGAAGCGCGAGTCCGTCCCGCGCCCCCGGTCCACACGCGGGAATACTAGCGTGTGGAGTTAGTCGCCCAAGCCCAGCCGAAGGTTTACGACGGGTGTCGATCTCCCGTTACCAAAGGCTACCGAGGAATCCCCTGGTCGCGCTTCCACGACTCGTAGCGCTGCACCTCGGCGTCCAGCTCCTTGAACACCTCGCTGGAGCGAAAGCGGGTGTACAGCTGCTCCTGGGCGCGCAGCTGCTCGAGCAGCCGCTTGCTCATCTCGCCGATCGGCAACTCCATGAGGACCACCGCCCGGTACACATCGCCCTCGGTGCGCAGCGTCTGCTGCCGGGCACGTGAGCCGTACAGCGTCTGGCTCACGACCGCCTTGTAGGCCTGCGTGTACTGGTCGAGCAGCTGCGAACCCTCGCGTCCGACTTCTTCGGTGAAGCGCTTGTTGAGCGCCCCGTACTTGACCTCGAGCTGCTGGGCCAGCGCGTTGCGCCCGTCGGCCTGCGCCTTGTTGATCGCGACCTGCACGTCGCGCGAGACGGCCGTGGCTGCGCCGAACAGGTAGTCTCGATCCGTGGGCGGCTTGAGGTACCAGCCGGGGAGGTCGCGGATGGTCTGCTTCCTGGCAACCGGGCGGAGGCCGGGGGGCGCCGGGGCGGGGCAACGGGCGCGGGCCGTGGCGGAGGCCAGGGAAGGTCCGCGGAGGGGGGCCTGGGGGGGACGGGG
>Ga0138256_10005378_pt1 | contig 13550 bp, 12 predicted proteins | sample KNB2016incub_MG_FD_105486 | JGI IMG/M metagenome (GOLD analysis project Ga0138256, IMG submission 105486) | Active sludge microbial communities from wastewater in Klosterneuburg, Austria - KNB2014incub_MG | ecosystem: Engineered > WWTP > Activated sludge > Unclassified | place: Austria...
CTTCGCGCAGGAACTCGGGGTTCGAAACCACCGCGAACTCCTGCTTGCCGCCCGAGTGTTCGCGCACCGCGCGCTCGACCATCTGGCCGGTGCCGACCGGCACGGTCGACTTCGTGACGATGACCTTGTAGCCGTTCAGGTTGTCGCCGATCGACTCGGCGACCTGGCGGACGAAGGAGAGGTCGGCCTTGCCGTCGGGCAGCGGCGGCGTGCCGACGGCGATGAACACCGCGCGCGCCTCGCGGATCGCCGGTGCGAGATCGGTGGTGAACTTGAGGCGGCCGGCGCGGACGTTCTTCTCCACGACCTCTTCGAGACCGGGCTCGTAGATCGGAATCTCGCCGCGTTCGAGGGCTTCGATTTTCGAGGCGTCCTTGTCGACGCCGGTGACCGTCATTCCGAAATCGGCCAGGCAGGCTCCCGTCACCAGGCCGACATATCCACTGCCGACGACACAGATCTTCATGAATCTCCCTTCTCGAGTTCCGTCAGGAGAACGAATGGAGAGGCTGGGGTCCGGCCTACGACGGCCGGGCGGGGCGAAGGGCCCCGATTGCTGCGGCGCTAGTCTATCGTGCCAGGGGCGCGGCCCGAAAGCCGCGATTTGTCCTCCCGAGACGGAATTCGACGTTTGGGACGAGAGAGAATTCCACAACGCGAAAGGGGCCTGTATGCGACGAAATCCCACCCAAACGAGCAGTTGCTTTTTTCTCCTGCTGATCTTTGCGCTGCAGATCGCCACGGTGCCGCAGGCCGCCCGGGCGACCGCGGAGGAGAAGGCGCAGCAGGCTTCAGGCAAGGTCGAGAGCAAAGGGTGGACGTTCGAGGCCCGCGGAGCCTACGCCTTCCCCGCTGAGGTCGGATTCGACGACGAGCCGGGCATCAAGGTGGCGATCTCGAACGCCGGTTTCCTCGTCGAGGCGCTCGACCGGGACTACGATCGCGAGCACATGATCGACACTTTCTTCCGCGACGACGAGACGCTGGTCGCCTACTTCCAGTTCTCGAAGACTGGTGCCTACAAGGGCGTCTCGTACTACTTCGGCTCCGGTGACGGCTGCGGGTTCTGCTACGACGGCAGCGTGCAGTCTACGGTCAAGGTGGAGAAGGGGCGGATCCACGGCACCTTGAAACTCGCCGGCAAACCCGACGATCTGCAGTTCGATCTCCGGTTCGACGTGCCGATCGCTCCGACCGACTACGGCACGGCGCTACCCGCCGGCGGCGGCGACCCCGGCAAGGCCTACGCCGCCCTGCATACGGCGATCGTCGCCTGGGACTACCCGGCGGCGAAGCCCTACTTCAGCGAAGAGGTCCAGGCCGGCTATGGCGAGCATGCGGAAGAGATCGTGCAGTCGTTCCGCAAGGACCATCCGGACAAGAGCTACAAGATCGTCCGCGGCTTCGTGCGCGGCGACCGGGCGCTGCTCCTGATCGAGGGCGAGACCTCCTACTCGAAGGTCAAGACGGAGGCGCAGATGGTGCGCGAGAAGGGCACCTGGCGCCTCGTCTCCGAGGTCCTGCAGATCCGGATGGAGGAATAGCGCCGCTTCCGCCTAGCCGGCGTGGCGGCCGCGATACCAGGCGGCGACGCGCAGCAGGCCCTCGCGGATCGGGACTTTGGGCGAGTAGCCCAGCATGCGGCCGGCCTTGCTGACGTCGGCGAAGGTGATCGGCACGTCGCCGGGCTGCTCGGGGAGCATCTCGACCCGCGCCTCGACTCCCAGTGCGTCGGCGATGCCGTGCACGAGGTCGATGAGGGTGGTGGTCTGCGAGCCGCCGAGGTTGAAGATCTCGAAGCCGGGTGCCAGGTCGAGGGCGGCGATCACGCCGTCGACGATGTCGTCGATGTAGGTGTAATCGCGTCGCGTCTGGCCGGTGCCGAAGAGCGGCACGGTCTGGCCCCGCGCCAGCAGGTCGGTGAACTTGGCGATCGCCATCTCCGGGCGCTGCGACGGCCCGTAGACGGTGAAGAACCGCAGGCACGAGGTGCGCAGCCCGTAGAGGTGGTGGTAGTTGAAGCACAGCAGCTCGCCGGCGCGCTTGGTCGTGGCGTAGGGCGAGATCGGCCGGTCGACCGCGTCGTCTTCGCAGAACGGCACTTTCTCGTTGATGCCGTAGACCGACGACGAGGAGGCGAAGACGAAGTTCGCCGGGCCGTGGCGGCGCGCCGCCTCGAGCAGACGGAGCGTGCCGATGCAGTTGACCTCTTCGTAGAGGATCGGCTCGGCGAGACTCGGGCGCACGCCGGCCCTCGCCGCGAGATGAATGACGGCGTCGAACCGGCTGTCCTCGAACAGACGGTCGACCAGGGCGGCGTTGCGGATGTCGCCTTCGACCAGCCGCCAGTCGTCCCGTCCGGCGAACTCGGAGGCGTTGGCGCGTTTGAGCGACGGATCGTAGAAGTCGTTGAAATCATCGAGGACGGTCACCCAGTCGCCCCGGGAGAGGAGCCTGCGGGTGACGTGACTGCCGATGAACCCGGCGCCGCCGGTGACGAGGATGTGCTGACGCATACGTGCCGCTGCGAGCCTATCGCAGCTCCGGTTCTCTCCGCCTTCTCCCCTGCTCAGGGCTGCTTCGCCGGGGGTGGGGCCGGCACCGCGTCGAGGCCCTGCTCGAGTCGCACCTCGATGCCCTTCTTCTGGCGGTTGCGGATCAGGCGCCGCAGAATCGCCGACTCGTCGATGCCGACGACGATGTCCTTCATCGCCTGATAGAGCTGCGGGTCGTTGATGATCTGGGCTGCTGAGCCCGTTCCATGGTCGATCTTCCCGGCCACACGGTTGAGATTCTCCAGCAGGGATTGGAGCTCGCCCGAGAGCTTCTCGCCGTAGGCTTCGTCGCCGAGGAGCTTGGGCAGGAGCGCGCGCTCCTCGCGCAGCGACGCGGACGCCGACTCGAGATTCGCCGTCGTGCGTTCGATGCTGGCGAGAGAGCGCTCGAGGCGCGCCTTCTGCTCGCCGTCCGTGAGCAGCATCGACAGCGCTCCGCCGCCCGACTCGGCCTGGCCGAGCAGGGAGTCGAGCCGGGTCACCGTGCTCTCGAGCTTGTCGCCGAGGGTGCGGTCGCCGAGCATGCGGGGCAGCGGGCCAGCGCCGTTGCGGAACTCGTCGAACATGCCGCGGATCGAGTCGAGAGTGGCGATGAACTCGGTGGTGACCTTGCGATTCGGCTCGACGTCCCTGGTCAGCTCGCCGAGGATCCCCTCGCCGCGCTCCATGCGGCCGAGGATGGTGGTCAGCTGCTCGGTGATCCGGGTGACGTTGTTCACCAGGTCCTCGCCCGAGGCCCGCAGACGGTCGACGTCGGCGACCGGCGCGGTGCCGATGGCGCCGCCTTCCGGGATCTCGGGGAACTGCGACGTCCCGGACGAGATCTCGATGTACTTGTCGCCCAGGAGCCCCAGCGTGCGGATGCGGGCCATCGAGTCGTCGCGGATGCGCGCCGCGAAGCGCTCCTCGACGCGGATGCGGATCTCGATCTGGTTCTGGCGGACGTCTTCGGAGAGGTCGATGGCGGCGATCGATCCCACGCCGACACCGTCGAGCTGCACGTTGCTGCCGGGCTGCAGGCCGGAAACCGAGTCGAAGCGGATGAAGTAGTCGTTCTTGGCCGAGAACAGGTTGCGGCGCTCGCCGACGGTGAAGATCGCCGCCATGCCGAGCGCCAGCGCGACCAGCAGCAGAAGTCCCACTCTACGGGCGGTGGACGGAGGGGTCGGCATCTTCGTTCTCCTCGCTTCCGGATAGGAAGGCGGCGAGCAGGGGGTCGGTGGAGCGGTCAGCCTCGGCCAGGGTGCCCTGGAAGCGGAAACGGCCCTCGTCGAGAAAGGCGATCCGGTCGGCGACCCCGCGCGCTAGCGCGAGGTCGTGGGTGACGACGATGACCGTGGTATTCAGGCGTTCCCGCGTTTCGCGGATGAGGCGGGCGATCGAGGCCGAGGTCATCGGGTCGAGCCCGGTCGTCGGTTCGTCGAACAGCAGCGTTTCGGGTTCGAGGGCGAGAGCGCGCGCGAGCGCGACACGCTTCTTCATGCCGCCGGAGAGGTCGGAGGGGAGCTTGGTCTCGATCCCCGGCAGGCGGACGAGCTCGAGCAGCTCGGAAACCCGCTGCGCGAGCTCGGGTTCGCCCAAGGCGCGGTGCTCACGCAGCGGGAAGGCGAGATTCTCGAAGACGTTCATCGAGTCGAACAGCGCGCCGCCCTGGAAGAGCATGGCGACGCGGCGCCGCACCGGCAGGAGCTCGCGTTCCGAGAGGCCGACGAGCTCCTGCCCAGCGTAGCGGATCGAGCCCGAGTCCGGCGGGTCGAGCCCGATGAGCAGGCGCAGGGTCACGCTCTTGCCCGAGCCGGAGCGCCCGAGGATGACCAGGCATTCGCCGCGCCCGACCTCGAACTCGAGGCCGGCGAGCACCGCGCGCGCGCCGTAGCTCTTGCGCAGGTCCCTGACGGCGAAGATCGGCCCGCTGGTCGGCTCGTCCCCTGGCGCAGGAGTCTCTCGGGTCGGTGTCATGGTCGGCGGGTCAGAGGAAGGAAAACAGCTTGGTGAGAAAGAAGTCCGACACCAGGATGAGAATCGAGGCCAGGACGACGGTGTTGGTGGTCGCCCGGCCGACGCCGTCGGCGCCGCCGCGTGCGGTCAACCCGTTGTGGCAGGCGACGATGGTGATGAAGAAGGCGAAGAAGAACGACTTGCCGAGGCCGCTCGCGAAGTCGTCGAGCGTCAGCGCCGTGACGACATCGTTCCAGTAGAACGCAGCGGTCAGCTGCAACTGCCCGACGGCGATCACCAGGCCGCCGAGGATGCCGAGGACGTCGCCGATCAGGGTCAGGGCCGGCAGCATGACGAGCGTCGCGGCGAGCTTCGGCACGACCAGCTTGCGCACCGGGTCGGCCGCCATGGCGCGCAGCGCGTCGACCTGCTCGGTGACCTTCATCGTGCCGATCTCGGCGGTCATGCCGGCGCCGATGCGGCCGCCGACGATGAGCGCCACCAGCACGGGCACCAGTTCGCGTACGGTCGACTTCGAGACCACCGTGCCGATGTAGTACTTCACCCCGAGGCCGGGCAGCGCGAGCGCCGTCTGCAGCGCGAGCACCATGCCGGTGAAGACGGTGGTGATGGCGGCGACCGCGAACGAGCGCACGCCGACCTGCTCCATCTGCATCAGCCAGGCGGAGGTGTCCCAGGGCGGCGTCACCAGCGAACGCAGCGAGTGCGCGGCGAGCAGCGCGAGCTCCCCGGCCTCTTCGGCGATCCTGCCTCCGCGGTCGGTGGCCCGGCGCCCGAGCCGTTCGAGCGTTGCCGACAACGTCCTCATGGTGCCCACATCATGCGCGGGATGCAGGATCCGCACCCAGCGAGCGCGACAGCGCGAGGTGCGCGGCGCCGAAGAGCAGGTCGCCACCGGCGATCGCCCAGAGTCCGCCGAGATCGGGTCGCCCGACTGCCGCTGCGCCGATCACGGCCGCGCCGACCAGGCGTGTGGCGATGGCCAGCCGGAGGAAATCGCGCCGTTCGGCCGGATTGCGGGCGACCAGGATGTAGAAAACGCCCAGGCTGAGCAGAAAGACGGCGATGAGCCAGAGATAGAATCGCTCGCCGGGCAGCGGAAGCCGGAAAACCGCGGCGATCTGCCGCGGAAAGGCGGCCAGGAGCAGGGCGAAGAGAGCGTCGTAGGCGGCGCCGGCGCGAAGCGACCAGGAAAGCGCCGTCGGCGAGAACCTTCGCGGGGGCATGTCGGTCAATTCTAACAGGCAGTTGCGAGAGATCCCGGTGACTTCGGTGAGTGAACGGCCCCAACAGAACGCTGCGAGCCCGGAGCCGGCGCGCCCGGCGTTCCTGCGCGTGGCGCTGGCGACCCTGACCGGCAACCTCTACCTTCTGCTGGGCACACTGTTCTTCTCTGTCGTTTCGATCCTGGTGGCACCGATTCCGCCGCGCGGCAACTGGACGAATCGCGCCGCCCGGATGTGGGCGAAGGGCCTCCTGTGGGCGAGCTGGATCCGGCTGGAGGTCCGCCACGAGGCGGTCGCCGACGCCTCACCCGGACCGGTCTCCGACGGTCGCTGCGTCATCATGGCGAACCACCAGAGCCTGTTCGACATCCCGGCGCTGCTCGTGGCGATCCCCGGGCAGAGCCGGTTCATCGCCAAGCGGAGCCTCTTCCGGATTCCGGTTTTCGGCTGGGCGATGGCCCTCGGCGGCTTCATTCCGGTCGATCGCAAGGATCGCTCGACGGCGAAGGACAGCTTCGCCGCGGCGCTCGACAAGCTCTCGCGCGGCGCCTCGATCGTGGTCTTCCCGGAGGAGCTGCGATCGCTCGGCGGCAAGGTCCTGCCGTTCCGCCGCGGCGGCTTCCTGATGGCGTTGAAGAGTGGCCTGCCGGTCGTGCCGGTGGGTCTGCACGGGACGCTCGCTGTGCAGTCGCGGCGCAGTTTCCTGATCCGGCCGCAAACCGTGACGGTGCGCTTCGGCGAGGCGATACCGCTCGCCGGACGCTCGATCCGCGAGCTCCCGGCCCTGACGGCCGAGGTGCGCGCCGAGGTCGCTCGGCTCGCCGGCACCGAGTGCGCAGAAGAGGATGTTCCGCAGTGAACTGGAAAGGGTGAAGAATCGATGAGCTCTCCGCAGGGTCCCCTCGACGAGAAGATCTGGGAAGCGCTGAAGGGTGTCCGGTTTCCGGGCATGAGCCGCGACATCGTGTCGTTCGGCTTCGTCAAACAGATGGCGGTCGAAGGCGACACCGTGCGTGTTCGCCTCGCCATCACGACGCAGAACCGCGCGGCGGCGGAAGAGGTGCAGCGCGACGTCGAGCGTGCGGTCGCCGCTTTGCCGGGCGTCGGCCGGGTCGCGGTCGAGATCGAGGTTGCCGCGCCGCCGACGCGCGAGGAGTCGGCGGCGCGGGCGATCGCGCCGAATCCGTCGCTGATACCCGAGGTGCGCGCCGTGGTGGCGGTGGCGAGCGGCAAGGGCGGCGTCGGCAAGTCGACCGTGGCGAGCAACCTCGCCATCGCCCTCGGGGCTGCCGGGCACCGCGTCGGCCTCCTCGACGTCGACATCTACGGCCCGTCGTTGCCGACGATGTTCGGCATCGACGAGCGTCCGGTGGTCATCGGCAACCGCATCCGGCCTTTCGAGAAGTACGGCATCAAGCTCATGTCCCTGGGGTTCATCCTCGACACCGACACGCCGGTCATCTGGCGCGGTCCGATGGTGATGAAGGCGATCGAGCAGATGCTCGGCGACGTCGACTGGGGGGCGCTCGACTTCCTGATCCTCGACATGCCGCCGGGCACCGGCGACGCCCAGCTGTCGGTGATCCAGAAGGTGACGGTCGCCGGTGCGGTGATCGTCACCACGCCGCAGGACGTCGCCCTCTTCGACGCCCGCAAGGGTCTGGCGATGTTCCGCAAGATGGAGGTGCCGGTGTTGGGCATCGTCGAGAACATGTCGACTTTCGTCTGCCCCAATTGCGGCCACGAGACCCACGTCTTCAGGAGCGGCGGCGGCGAGCGCACGGCGAAGGAGCTCGAGACTCCTTTCCTCGGTTCGGTGCCGCTCGACGCGGCGATCGCCGAAGGCGGCGACGCCGGCACCCCGATCGTCGTCGCCCAGCCCGCCGGCCCGCATGCCGCGGCCTTCAAACGCATCGCCGCCGCGGTGGCGACCGCGGTCGCAGCTCAGCCCGCGCGCGGCTAGGGCCAGCCGGCTCGCCGCCTTCAGCCGGCGGCGGGGGGGACGATGATCACGCTGCAGCGGGCGTCGCGGGTGATGTCGCTCGCGACGCTGCCGAGCATGAAGCGCTCGAGCCCGGAGCGGCCGTGGGTGCCGAGGATCACGAGGTCGACGGCGCGGTCGTGGATCTCGGCGAGGATCTCCTCGCTGGGCCGGCCGATGCGGATGCGCCGGCCGATCGCTCCCGTCGCTCCCATCGCTCCGGCGCTCTTCAGCTTGCCGAGCGCGCGGTCGAGCTCGTCGAGCGCCAGCCGCTCGACCTGTGTGCTGGTGAACTGCAGCTCGGTCTGATCCGGGAAGGGGGAGAGGACGAAGAGCGCCTCGACCGCCGGCCAGTTCGGCTCGCCGAATGCCCGCAGGAGCTCGCCCCCCCAGGCGAGTGCGTCCATCGACGGACGCGAGAAGTCGACCGGCAGGAGTACCTGGCGCGGGACTTCGAGGAACGGGCTGCGCGCCAGGAGGATCGGTCTGCCGGAGTGCCGGAGGAGCCGGTCCGAGGTGGAGCCGAGCAGGCGGCGGGCGATGCGCGAGCCGCTCTCGGCCGGTCCGACGACGATCAGGCCAGCATCGTACTTCTTGGCCGCTTCCTCGAGGGCGAGCGCCGGCGGCGCGGGCGTCAAGCGGAAGCCGCCGATCTCCCCGGGCCGCGCATGGACGCGCTCGGCCTGGGCGGCCAGCGCGCGCTCGAGCGCCGCCTCATGGTCGGCGAGGAGCTCGTCGCTCGCCCAGGCGACCGGGAAGGGATCGCCGATGTACGGCATCGGCGGCACATAGGCGTGCACGACCTCGACCTGCGCGCCGACCAACCGGGCGAAGGCGAGGGCGCTCGAGAGAACGCCGTCGCTCTGCGGGGCGAGCGAGCTGCCGACGACGATGCGACGAAGGGGCTGGGTCATCGCTTCCTCCTAGGATCCAGGCAGGAAACCGCCGGGCGAGAACCGCCGGGCCTGAATCAGTGTAGGAGCGCCGGGGTCCCACCGACACACCCCGCTCGCATGGCGCGCCCCGCCCCGCAGGGCGGGGCGATATCCTTGGGCTTCGCAGGATGGAGATCGGAGGAGCATGAGAGTCGCGGTGGTGGCGGATGCACACCTGGGCGGACCCGGAGGCGACGCGCAGCCGCTCGCCGACCAGCTCGAGCGCCTGCCGGAGGAGGGAGCCGGGCGTCTGCTCCTCCTGGGCGACCTGTTTCAGGCCTGGATCGGCTTTCATCAGTACGAAACGCCGGGCATCCGGCTTTTTCTCGAGGCCATCGCGATGCTGCGCCGGCGCGGCGTCCGGGTGGACTACGTCGAAGGCAATCGCGACTTCTTCCTCGCCGAAGGTCCTTATCGCGACTGTTTCGACTCGGTGGGCGGCGAGTGCGCCTTTGCGGCCGGCGGCGTGCGCTACCTCGCGGTGCACGGCGACGGCCTGAACGACCGCGATCGCCAGTATCTCGCCTGGCGCTGGCTGTCGAAGAGCGGCCCGGTCAAGATGGTCATTCGCGGCGTGCCGCGGCGGATCGTCGGCCGTTTCGTCGACGCCGCCGAGCGCCGCCTTTCGCACACCAACTTCAAGCACAAGTCGGCGATCCCGGAAGCGGCGATCCGCCGCTACGGCACCCGCCGTCTGGCCGAAGGGCACGATGTGCTGCTGCTCGGCCATTTCCACGAGCCGAGGAGCTTTGCGGTACCGGGCGGCGAGATCCGCCTGCTCGATGCCTGGTTCCGGAGCCGTCGGATCGAATGGCTCGGATAGACTTTTCGCGTGATTCCGCTTCGGTTGACCATGCTCGGCAGCGGCACCTCGACGGGTGTGCCGGTGGTCGGCTGCGACTGCGCCGTCTGTCGCTCGACCGATCCGCGCAACCGGCGCATGCGGCCGGGCCTGCGCGTCGAGACTGCGGGCGCCTCGCTGGTCATCGACACCTCGCCCGACTTCCGCGAGCAGGCGCTGCGCTTTGCCATCGACCGGGTCGACGCGGTGCTCTACACCCACCCGCACGCCGATCACATCTTCGGCCTCGACGACCTGCGGATCTACAACTTCCGCCAGCACGCATCGATTCCCTGCTTCGGCTCTGCCGAGACCATGAACCGGATGCGGCAGATCTTCACCTACGTCTTCGAGGGCGGGCAGGAGGGCGGCGGCAAGCCGCGGCTCGAGCTCGTGCCGGTGCGGGCGCCGTTCGAGCTGCTGGGCCTCGGCGTGGTGCCGATTCCGGTCGCGCACGGCGACATGGAGGTCTTCGGCTACCGGATCGGCCGCTTCGCCTGCGTGACGGACGTCAACCACATCTCCGAGGCGAGCTTCGCTCTGCTCGCGGGTGTCGAGCTCCTGGTGCTCTCGGCCTTGCGCTACCGCCCGCATCCGACGCACTTCAGCCTGGCCGAGGCGATCGCCGTCGCGCAGCGGATCGGCGCGCGCCGCACCCTGTTGACGCACATTGCGCACGACATCGACCACGGCCGGCTCGAGATCCCGCTCCCTCCCGGCATCGAGCTCGGCTATGACGGTCTGGTGGCCACCCTCGATTGACGCCGGCGCCGCCGGCGCCGCCGGGCGCTCCGGCGCCGTCGCCGTGCCGTCCGGCCGGCCGGTCGCCGGCCGGCTGCGCCCGCCGTCGTCGAAGAGCCTGACCCATCGCGCCCTGGCGCTGGCGCTGCTCGCGCGGCAGCGCACCGTCATCGCGCGACCGCTCGCGGCCGAGGACACGGAGCTCTTCCTCGCTGCGCTCGCCGACCTCGGCTTCCGCTGCGCCCGCACGGCCGCTGCCGTCGTGATCCAGCCGCCCGCCGCGATTCCGGCGACCGCGGAGCTCCACTGCGGCAACGCCGGCACGATGTTCCGTTTCCTGGTGGCGATCGCCGCGACGCTTCCCGGGCGCTTCCGGATCGACGGCGTGGCGCGACTGCGGGAGCGGCCCATTCGTCCGCTCACCGATGCGCTGCAGCAGCTCGGTGTGCGCATCGAATTTGCGGCGGCGGAAGGTCATGCACCGCTCGTCGTGCACGGCGGCCGGCTGCGCGGCGGTTACGTCCGCCTCGATGCCTCGGCCTCGAGTCAGTATCTCTCGGCTCTGCTCCTCGCCGGCCAGCGCGCCGAGACTCCCCTCGAGATCGAGGTTCCGGAGCTCGCCTCGGCGCCCTACGTCGGCCTCACTCTGGACATGATCGAGCGCTTCGGCGGTCGGGTCGAGGCGGCGGCGGGGAATCGGTGGATCGCCCACCCGAGCACGCTCGCGGCCAGCGAAGTCGAGATCGAGGCCGATTTTTCCGCCGCTGCCTACCCGGCGGCCGCCGCGGCGCTCACCGGCGGCAAGGTCTTCATCGAGGGGGCCTCTCGCCACTCCCGCCAGGGCGACCGGCGGCTGTTCGACCTGCTGACGGCGATGGGGGCGAGGGTGGCCTGGGAGGACGGCGGCGCCGCTGTCGAAGGAGGACCCGGCCTGGTCGCCATCGACGCCGACCTCGGCGACATTCCCGACCAGGTGCCGACGCTCGCCGCGCTCGCGCCGTTCGCGCGCGGTACGACCCGCATTCGCAACGTGGCCCACCTGCGGATCAAGGAGAGCGATCGGCTGGCGGCGATGACCACCGAGCTGCGCCGGGCAGGCGCCGTCGTCGAAGAGCTCGCGGACGGTTTGGTGATCTCGGGTGTCTGGGCCGATCGCGAGCCCCCCGACACCGCGGTGCAGGTCGATTCGCACGGCGACCACCGCATCGCCATGGCGATGGCGCTGGTCGGCCTGCGACGTCCGAACCTTCGCATCGCCGACCCGGGCTGCGTCGGCAAGTCGTATCCCGACTTCTGGCGCGACCTCGGCCTGTTGGTGGGGGTGGAGGCTTGAGCCGCGCCGCCGAGCGCCTCGAGCACCCGGCCTTCGCCGCCGGGTCGGGGCGCCCGGTCGACGCCGCGGGATGCACCGACCGCGCCAAGCTGGCGGCGCTGCTGCAAGCGGCGGCGGCACTCTCGCTCTGCGAAGCGGCCGGCTGGTCGCTCGCAGACGGCTGGACGGGGGCCTCGGTCGACGACTGCGGGCGCCTGTCCGGTCTCGCGGCTGGGCCAAAACGCGCTTCCCGGTCGGACCAGGAGCAGCTGCGTGAGCTCCTCCTCCGGCTTTTCCGGGCGCACGATCGAATTGCCGGACGCGGTGAGGGGCGCAGCGCGGCCCGTGAGCTGCTGGCCGCCTGGGAAGGGGCGCTGGCACCGATGTCGGCCGACGAGGCGATTGGCAGGATCTTCGCCGCCGCCGGCTTTCTCTGGCAACCGGAGTTCGAGTTCGCGCGCCGGGCCCTTGCCGGTTGCCTGGTGCGGGAGGGAGCGGCGATCCCCTGGCTGGCCGGCCCGGCCGCGGTGCGCGAACGCCTCGCCGGTGTGCCGTCGCCCGAGCCCGCTGCCGGGCCAACTGCGGCGGCGGGGACGCTGCAGCGCGCGGCAGCGCTGCTCGCGCAAGGCCGCTTCGAGGAGGCGAACCGCGAGCTCGACGGCGAGGACGAGACTGCGGCCCTGACGATCCGCGCCACCTGCTGCCAGCTGCTCGGAGATCTTCCCGCTGCGCGCGAGATCGTCCATCGGCTGGCCGCCCGTCCGCTGTCGGCGGCCGAGCGGGTCGCTGCCGGCGACACGGCGCTGCGCGTGCTGGCGCTCGCGGGCGAACCCGACGCCGCAGCGGACTGGGCCGCGGCTGCCATCTCCCGGGCGAGGTCGGTCGAGGCCCGCGCCCTCGCCCACCTCCTTGCGGCGACGGCGGCGCTCGATCGCGGTGATCGCGCCGCCGCCGAGCGCAGCTTCGCCGCTGCTTCCGCCGCGGCCGCGCATCCGCGGGTCGCGCGCGCCTGGAGCGAAGCGCAGGTCTGGAAGGCGCTCGCCGAATCCGATGGCGCGGCGGTCGTTTCGCACTCGCGAGCGCTGCTCGCCGGGCGCCGTGCGATGCGCCGCCACGAAGCCGGACGCGCCTGGAACAATCTCGGTCTGGGGCTTCTCACTCTCGGCGACTTCGTTCACGCCGAGCGCGCCTTCCAGCATTCGGCTCGTCTGCTGCGGCGTTGCGACGGGCCGCTGGCGATCACGCTGGCGCAGTGGAACCTGGCCGAAGTGCGATTGCGCTCGGGCAAGCTACTCGAGGTCGAGGCGATCCTGCGCGCGTCGACGGCGCACAATCGGCGCAGCGGCAATCGGCGCGGCCTGATCGTCGACGAGGCCCTCTGGCTCCGGCTCGAGCTCGTGCGCGGACGGCCGGAGGCGGCGGTCGAGCGCTGCTCCCAGGTCTGCGCCGAGGCCTCGCGAGCCGGCGACGACTACCACCTGTCGCAGCTGGCCGTGCTTGCGGCGCGCGCCTGCGGCTGGCTGGAGCGCCCCGGCGAGGCCGCCGTCTGGCTCGAGTCGGTCGACGCCGCCGGTCTGGGCGAGCTCGAAGCGGAGGAGTTGCCGGCCCTCTTCGCCCTCGCCGGCAGGCTCGACGAGGCGCGGCGGGAAGCGCGCGGTGGCGCGTTCGCGGCACTCTGGCTGCCGGTTCTCGCCGGCGAGGCGCCGCCCGCCGAGGCCTTCGCGGCGCTCGCAGCCCGCTCGAGCCTGCCGCCGTTCCGCCGTGCGCGCCTCCTCCTCGATCTCGAGCTGACCCTGCCTGGGGCGGTCCCGCGGGCGCTGCGGGAAAGCGCCGCCGAGCTCTTCCGGCGGCTCGGCGCGACGCGCTACGCCGCGGCGCTGACGCGCGGCGAGGCCGGGCAATGGACGGCGCTGCGCGAGTATCTGCAGTGTCTGCCCGGCGACCGGGCGGCGCTCGCCGATCTGCTGCGCGCCGTCGGAGCCCCGGAGGCCGAGCTCGTC
>Ga0138256_10005379_pt1 | contig 13547 bp, 11 predicted proteins | sample KNB2016incub_MG_FD_105486 | JGI IMG/M metagenome (GOLD analysis project Ga0138256, IMG submission 105486) | Active sludge microbial communities from wastewater in Klosterneuburg, Austria - KNB2014incub_MG | ecosystem: Engineered > WWTP > Activated sludge > Unclassified | place: Austria...
TATTTTTTCTAAGGTACCCCAACTTGGGTGTTCTTCTTTGACTGCATAATAAATATATGGTTGTGCATTTACTATACTCGATAAAGCAATTATTAGAACTACTACTAATTTTTTCATAAATATATTCTCCCTGTTTTTATTTTAGTTTAACCCAACTAACTCTTCTGTCTTTGATAAAACCCAGCTGCTCAATAAGATATGTTGCCTTTAGATTTTTTTCTTCAATCTGCGCAAAGGATATTTTGCCAAGTTTTCTGTTTTGATGAATAAGCGAAATCAAGATTTCTTTTCCATAACCTTTTTTTCTGTACTCATCCAAAACGTGAAGTGAACCAAGCGCACCATCATCGTGAGTTAATCCCCACGCAACAAGTTTATCTTTCTTAAATATCGCTGCGCTTATCGATTTACTTATTCGTTCTTCAACATAAGCGGGAGTTAAAAACTGCTTATAGTTTGATTGCGAAATTATAAACCCTATATGATCTGTTGCTAATGGAATAACTTCAATTTTGTTTTCAGGAACTTCAACATCATCAGGCAGATAATAACGCATTGTACTTAATATCCACTCGGCACTTCTCTTCTCGGTAATAATTGGAATCATCCAATCTTCCACAGAAGCAAAATAAATATTAATGCAGCCGGATTTTTCTAATAACATTTTTAATTCTGGTTCATTCTTACAGACAAGATAGATCCATTCAACATCGCTCGTGCCTTTTATGAGGTATGAATTGTTTATCTCAACAACTTCTGTAATCGGATTATTCTCAATAAATCCAACTGTGCTGAGGTTGGTAATGAAATCTTGCTTAAGATTTTCTTTAAGTTTAATCAGATCAATTTCCATTTGATAAATTCTTCTCCTTAACAAAAAACATTAACGCGGTTGTTATCAAACCAAAAACTAATGCGCCGCTCCATAAAATTACAGAACCATAATTTTCATATACAACTGTCCCCAGCCACGGACCGGCAGAGAACGCAAAACTGAATGTCATTTGATAGTATCCCATATATTCGCCTCGTCTGTCTGCTGGCGCAATTTCAGATGTATATGCTGCAGTTATTGGAAAGAAAATCATTTCTCCAAAAGTAAAAACTATAATTGAAATCACAAGCGGAATAACGGTGGTTGAAATTGCAAATCCCCCAAAGCCAATACCAGCGAGTAATGCTCCAATTATTAATGATTTTCTATAAGGAGTATCATTCATCCAGTTGTTTAGTGGAACTTCTGCAATGATTATTAATACAGTATTTATCGATCCAAATAATCCGAATGCCGCAGTTGAATATCCTAAATCATTAACTATATATAATGGAAGTGCACCAAGATGCTGAAAGAAAACAAGATTTGCAGGAACAACTGCAAAAAGAAAAAACAAAAATGCTTTATCAGAAAGAATTGAGAATCTAATTTTAGAAATATCCTCAGTTGTTTTTTGTTGTTCGCCTCCCGCGAGTGATGACCACTTAACTGTACTGAAATAAATTCCTGCAGCAATTGATGCAACTGCATTTGCATAAAACAAATAATGGTAATCAATCAGAGTTAAAAATCCGCCTATAACCGGACCAATACTCATTCCTGCATTTATTGCAAGACGGTTTAACGCAAAAGCCATTCGGCGTTGCGGAGGCGCAACAATTTCTGTAATCAAAGAAAGATTTGCCGGACGAAATGATTCGTTTACTGCAGCAAGAAAGAAGGTTGCAACAAGTATCCAGTTGTAATTTGTTATAAATGAAAAAGCAAAGAACAAAACTCCTGAACCAAACAAAGCAAACTTCATTACTTTAAGTGCACCATGTTTATCAGAAAGTTTTCCCGTTAAAGGCGCAGCAATAAAAGCAGCGGCTCCATAAACAAGCAAAGCCGTTCCTGCTTCTGTTGGACTAACGCCAATTTTTTTTGTAAGATAAAGTGCAAGAAAAGGAATAACCATTGTTCCTGATCGGTTGATGAGCGAGGTAAAAAACAACGCCCACATATCGTGCGGAAGACCTTTTAATCCCTTGTATGGATTCATAAAAAATATTTTGCTTAATTATTTTATTGTTAACGAAAGTTAAGAAAAGTTGACTATTGATTTAAACTAAAAAAGGCACGATTGCTCGTGCCTTAATTTTTAACGTAGCACAGGACTCCAGTCCTGAGAGTTAAAATAATGCGTTATATAAAACAAAGCTCAGGTTTTGGAAACCTGAGCTACGAAAAAATATTTCACCAAAATTCCAAGGGGGATTTTATGATGAATTAATAATTATTTCATCAACAACATCTTCTTAGTGGAAGTAAAATTATCAGTTTTAATCGAATACATATAAACACCGTTGCTTAAGTTAGAAGCATTGAATCTAATATCGTATTTACCAGCTTCCTGATTTTGATTTACAAGTGTAGCAACTTCATTACCAATGATATCATAAACTTTTAATGTTACAAAAGAACTCTGAGGAATGCTGTAGCTTATCATTGTTGATGGATTGAATGGATTTGGATAATTCTGCTCAAGAGCAAAAACAGTAGGAGCTGTTAAATCCACATTGATAACATTAGAGTACTCAAATGATCCATCGAAATCAATTTGTTTTAGTCTGTATGAATAATTACCAACAGATAGTTTAGAATCAGTAAAAGAATAATTCTGAATCTCTGTGGTTGTACCATTGCCATTAACAAAACCAATAGTTACAAATTCGGTTCCTGATTTTCTCTGAACTTCAAATCCATTATTATTGGTTTCGGTAGCTGTAGACCAGTTAAGATTAACATCTGTACCATTAACGTTCATCGAAAACGAGCTCAACTCAACCGGCAAAACACCTGAAGGTAACTCAATTACGGAGCCATCTGGGAGGGCTGCAAACAAACCAAATGGTGCCCCGTTTTGGTTTCCGGATGGATTAAGAAACCCTGAAGCAAATACAGATGCAGCGCCACCGCCTAATCCTGCCAAGTTAGCTATAAATGAGGCTACTAGAGTTGTTCCATCAGTCAGATATAAATCTAATGTGTAGTTTCCGGCAGGTACTGTAAAGTATGGTGTAATGTCGCTGTAAGCCGCATCATTTACTAATACTAAGTTACCGACTTCTCTTGCCTTTACATCAACAGTTGGAGCATCAGTAGAACCATGCAATACGAATAAATCAACACCCGAGCCTGTGCCAATTTCTTGAGCCATGGGTTTTACAAATAAAGTAAAGTCAGTGTTTCTGCCATCAGGGTTTGGTAAATATCCGCTAGTTAAAACACCATTTGCGAACACAACATATTTTTCATCTGCAGAAAGTATAAACGGAAAATTTGCCAAAGTATCATTTACAGAAGAGCTGTTGCCGGGGGCAACACCAATATTTAAAGTTACACCTGCAGGAAGATCTATAAACGGAGTTGCGGTTCTGAATGCAAAATCAGGAATAGCCAACGCATCATTAATATAAACATCAACACTGCCAGCTAATACATCTGCTGAGTTATGTATAACTTGCACTCTTGCATTAGGAGCAGTAGCTGAAGGTAATTGCAAAACAGTTCCATTTGGTAAAGCTGCAAATAATCCAAAAGCTGCACCGTTCTGGTTAGCGGCTGGATCTAAAAATCCGGAAGCAAAAACTGCAGCTGCGCCACCACCTAAACCGGATAAAGGAGCAGTGAATGAAGCAACATAATTAACTCCGTTACCAAGATACAAATCTAAAGTAACGTCCTGAGCAGGTGCAGTTAAATAAGGAGTAATATCTCCGTAAGCAGCGTTATCAACAATTGTAGCGCTTGATAACTGGCGTACTTTTACATCAACAGTCGGTGCATCTGTTGAACCATGCAGTACAAACAAATCCACATCACTAGTTGTGCCTGTTTCTCTTGCCATAGGTTTTACAAATAATGTAAAGTCTGTATTTCTGCTATCGGGATTAGGAGTATAACCACCAGTTAAAACACCGTTAGCGAAGACAACATATTTTTCTCCAGAAGCAAGAACTACAGGAAAGTTCTTAAGAGTATCATTAACCGATACACTATTACCGGGTGCAACACCGATATTTAGCGTAACACCTGCAGGAAGATCAATAAACGGAGTTGCTGATCTGAAAGCAAAATCCGGAATTGATAAAGCGCCATTAACATAAACATCAACACTGCCGGCTAAAACATCAGCAGAATTGTGTATAACCTGAACTCTTGCAGTCTGTGAATATGAATTGAAGCCCAGAATCAAAAAAACCACAAAGAAAGTTTTTAAGTACTTCATAATGTCTCCTTTTGTTATTAGTGTTTGTTGTTTGTTGGATGTAAAGAACAAAAACAATAACAGAGGTAGTTACTTAATAGTTCCCTAAAAAATAATTTTTGATTTTGAAACTTATTTTGATCTTACGGTGTTATAAGCTGTTATTGCCCAATCAAATTGTTTGAATAAAAAAAGGCACGATCTCTCGTGCCTTAATTGTGCATTGTACTTTGTTAATTGTACATTATTTCATAAATATCATCTTCTTAGTGGAATTAAAATTATCAGCTTTAATTGTATAGAAGTAAACTCCATTACTCAATCCAGAGGCATCAAAACTAATATTATACTTGCCTGCTTCTTTTGTTTCATTTACCAAAGTTGAAACTTCATTGCCCAGAACATCATACACTTTTAATGTTACAAAAGAGTTTTGTGGAATGCTGTAACTTATAATTGTTGATGGGTTGAATGGATTGGGGTAATTCTGGTTTAAAAGAAAATTTATTTTGTTCTTAATCTCTTCTTTAATCCCTGTGGTCGTTGCGGTAAATGATTCTGAATTACTATAGTTGCTCCAACCTAAAATATTTTTTGCTCTTACACGCCAATAATATTTTTGGTCCAGTTCTAAATCAACCAATGTAAATGTTGTATCTGCAATAGTTGTATCTATCATATTGGTAAATAAAGAATCTTTTGAGACGTTAACAGTGTAGCTTGTTATGTTAGGGGAAGAAGTGTGCCATTGTAGAGTAACTGTGTCCGGGTAGACCTGTTGATTGTTTATTGGATAAATAAGGAGTGGTGTTTGCGGTATCGCTAGCAAAACAAATTCAACAAATGTTAAATTATTTGCATTTATATCGTGTAAATACCAAAACCCATTTTGTCCTATTCTGTATATAGAATTTTTAATCATAAGGTAATTAGAAGGAAATTCTTGTGAAATATTATAATTATACTGCAAATTATTATTTACATTATACAGATTAATTACTGCCTGCTCTGGATATTTAATACGACCAAATTGAGCGTTTATTCCCCAAAACTCAATAGCAGGGATAGCACAAGAAAATGAACCAAAATGAGCTGGGTTTATTAAACTATCCCCAAATTTAGTGTATTTATATTCTGTTGAAATAAACCCAAATGGTGGTTCATAACGGGGTCGGTATTGGTATACAAAAACATTTGTTGCATTTGCAACTATTAGGTTTATTTTCTCAAAGTCGTTAATTGGTAAAATTTTTCCAATTTTATTTATTTCATTTATCCCCTCGTTATATTTATAAATTTCTACTGAATCAGATAGTTTTTTATAAAAGTGTGGGAAACTATATGCATAGTTATTTGCATAATCATATGTTGATAAAAAGGAACCTGCCCCCCACCAAAAATGATATCCTCCAACAAATGATTTTACTGTTTTCAAGCTATCGTTTTCAATTTTAATCAACGTTGATTTTGTAGGTTGATAACCAGTAAATAATAATAAATAGTTGCCAAATTTTTCCACTAAATTTAGACTATCAGCCCAAAGACGAAATAATTCAACTGGGGTATCTCTGTCTAAAATAGAAAATAGCACAACACTGTCTAGTGAGGTTGCAATTAAATAATTGTTAATAATAATAGAAGAATTATATTTATCCGGCTTATGATTGCTTAGAAAAGGGACTGAATTTTTAAATACTAGATTATTTGATAAATCTCTTTTTAATACTAATATTTTACTATCCATTGTCACGTATGCAAAAGAATCAATGTCTGCAACTGATCTAAAGAACGATTGTGGGTAAATTGTTGTTGATAGGTACAATAAAACCAAAGTAAGAATGGCTTTCTGTTTCATAAATCCTCCAATAAAAATGATTTGGAACTATCTTTACTTATCTACTTAAAAAGAATAATTCATTGTACCTAAAATACAATTATTTCTTTTATCACTATAATTAAATTTTTATATTTTTTTTAACTAGCAATCAGCATACTTAAAACAATCAACAAGATGATCGTTTATCATTCCCGTTGCCTGCATGTGTGCATAGATAATTGTTGAGCCAACAAAATTAAAACCTCGTTGTTTTAATTTTTATGTTTAGAAAATTATTTTCAAGAACACCTCTATTAAGCCCAATTGAAAAACCTAAGATTATTTTTAATATTCTTATGGAGGAGTTAACAACTTAGTGAATGAAAGCGATCCTAACTTCCAGATACTATTTTCTTTCACGTAAACCTCAGTAACCATAAAAGGATTGGTAACTTCATTACCACCAACAACAGCCAATAAAGTAATTCGGTTTAATAGAATAGCAGTATTATCAATAATGTTTACAGATACTTCGTGAACTTCTGCATTCTTGTACCAGATACCGCCGCTTTTTATAATTCCGAGTTCCTGTTCTTTGCCCCACGATCCGCCCATATGAACAAAGACAGATTTTTCATCAAAGAGATTGTTAAGTGTATCTACATTTTTATCTGCCATCCACTGCCACTTATCTTTAGAGAGTTTAATTAGTTCTTGCTCAATAGCAGAATCTTGTGCAAAAGACATTTGCACACTTATAAATGCCAGAACGATCAGCATAATTGTTGTTTTCATAATGATACCTATAGATAAATTAACATTTAAAATTGATTTTGATTTTAATTGCATTATTCTTCAAGTTTTCTAGTTCCCATCCATTTAATAATTGCCGGATCACGATGATCAAAAAAGCTGCTGGTTTTCGTATCAAGCTTTTCTATTTCAGTCATATCTTCAGCACTTAATTCAAAATCAAAAATATTGAAATTTTCTTTTATCCTTTCTTTCTTAACTGATTTTGGAATAACCACGATACCTCTTTGAGTAAGCCAACGCAGAACAACCTGAGCCAAACTTTTATTGTACTTTGCGGCAATTGAAAGAAGTAATTCGTTTTGAAAAAGATTGTTCCTTCCTTCAGAAAATGGTCCCCAGGATTGTATTTGAACTCTATTCTCTGTTAAAAATTTCTGCGTATCTATTTGTTGATTGAAGGGATGAGTTTCTATCTGGTTAACAGCCGGAACAACTTCATTGAAAGTTATAATATCCATCACACGATCAGGATGAAAGTTGCTAACACCAATAGCCCTGACTTTACCCTGCTTGTATAATTCTACCATTGCTCTCCACGAACCGTGCACATCACCAAATGGCTGATGGATCAGGTATAAATCAAGATAGTCAAGTTGCAGTTTATTCAGTGATTTTTCAAATGCCTTTTTAGTGTTTTCGTAGCCAGTATCATGCACCCAAAACTTGGTTGTAATAAAAAGATCTTTTCTTTCTATTCCACTTTTCCTTATTGCATTTCCCACTTCCGTTTCATTCATATAAGCTGCTGCAGTATCAAGCGAACGATAACCCGTTTCAAGAGCATCGAGCACACTTTTTTCACATTCATTTTTATCTGTTATCTGAAATACTCCAAATCCAAGGATCGGCATTTCAACACCATTATTTAAAATTACATTTTTCATTTTTTATGTTCCTTCATCATATCATCAAATCTTTTTATTTGTTCTTTGGATAAAAGAGGTGCAAGTTCGTTTCTTAATGACGTTTTTAGACTATCAACTTTACCAAAGCCGCTAATAAGTGTTGTGCTAATCTGTTCGTGATATTTTAATAAGATTGGTTTGATCTCTTCTTTTTGTTTTGCATCCGGTTTGATAACTTCATCATAAAATTCTACAAATCCATCCGGTTTAAGATAATTTTGCATAGTCTCGAATTTTTTATTTACCAGCACCTCGCTGATTTGAAATCCAATTCCTATCCCAATTAAAAGTGTAACTAAAAGTAAAGCGATAGTTTTTAAATATGTTTTCATTTTGTATCTACCAAAATTGTTTGTGATGTATAGTCAAATGAACTTTTTATATCCGGTGCCTGACTGCTAAAAACACTTTTTATTAAATCATTATTGCCGGCACTTAAATTATAAATTGATAAAAGCATAAGTACAAAGGCTGCTGAAAGACAAAATTTCTTAAACGTTAAGACGAAAACGTCTTGAACTCTTGATGAATTTTCATTGCTTAAGAAATATGAATTAGTTTTTCTAAAAAGTTTAGCTTCAAATTCAGATGAAAAATCTTTTTTACCACATTCTTTTAATTTATTTCGGATTTCCGAAACTTCATTAAGCGTCGATGATAGTTCAGGATCATCCTGCAAACTTTCTGCAAGAAGTTTTTTTTCGCTTTCATTTAACCTGCTATCTAAACTCTTAAACAGAATCTGTTTTGAATTTTTATTTTTCATAACTAATCCTTGTGTGGTTTTAATATCTCTCTTAATTTTTCCTGCGCTCTTGCTAAACGCGATAGCACTGTTCCAACCGGAACATTTAATATTTGTGCTGTCTCTTCAGTTGAATATTCATCAATAAGTCTAAGTATAATTACAGCTTTGTATTTGTCGCTTAGTTTAGCTAAAGCTGATTCGATTATTAGCTTATTTTCATTTATATGATCAACTTTTGATGTTGCAGGAAATTCAGTTCCATCTTCTTGCAATTTATCAAAAGAAAAAAGTTTTCTAATTTTTCTTCTTCTTAGTTCATTAAGCGAAAGATTAACAGCAATTTTTACAAGATAATTACCAAGTGATAATTGCCCGTTAAAGTTTTTAATGTTATTAAGAAATCGTAAAAACACTTCCTGTCCAATATCTTCGGAATCATCACAGTTACCAAGAAATCCATATACAGTGTAGGCAATACGCGATTTATTCCTTTTAACGATTTCATTAAAAGCAACTCTTGAATTTTCATTACGAACCAATTCAACCAGCTCAAAATCTGAAAGTGTGTCTGTCACTTAATCTCAAATAATTTACTTCTTAACTAATAAGTACACTTAAACATTATGTTTTATTCCATTAAATAAAAATATTTTTTTAATGGAATAAATTGGCAGAGATGTGTGTACTTATATAAAGAATAAGGGAAAATTTTTACAAATATCTTATTCAGAACTATAATTATAATTTTAATCGCAAAATATATTTTAAACTTTATACACTAAGGATAAACACGAATGAAAAAATTTTTTCTATTCTTCATTGCAGTCTTTTTATTTTTTAATCATTCAGTTATCGGACAAAATTTTTCCCAGGGTAATCGGCAATTCCCTGCAATTGGTAAAATAACGGGATCAGTTATTGATTCTGTTACTAATAAACCAATTGAATATGCTACAATTTCCGTTATTGGATACAGCGATAATCAACCCGTAACTGGCTGTGTTTCTGATATACTGGGAAAATTTGTTGTCGAAAAAGTTCCTTTTGGTTCGTATAAAGTTAAAATCACTTTTATAGGATATAGTACAGTAACTCTCGATTCAATAAAAATTATTCCTCAAAAAATGGCTGTTGATCTTGGGCCGCAAATTTTATCACAAAAGTCAATTCAATTGAATGAAGTTAATGTAACGGGACAAAAAGGTGCAATCGAATTTGCGATTGATAAAATGATTGTGGATGTTGAAAAAACACTTCCAGCTGCCGGCGGTTCTCTCATTGATGTTTTAAAAAATACTCCTTCTGTAAATGTTGATATGGATAACAATATAACTTTAAGAGGCAATTCAAATGTTACAATCTTGCTTGATGGAAGACCTTCGGGAATAACTGATCCTGATATGTTAGAACAAATGCCTGCAAGTGCAATTGAAAAAATAGAAATAGTTACTAATCCCTCAGCGAAGTATGATGCAGATGGAACTGCTGGTATAATAAATCTTATATCAAAGAAAACACAAGAATTAAATTGGAATGGGATGATTCAGGCGAATGCAGGAACAAGAGATAATTATGGAAGTTCTATTAATTTAAACTTCAAACAAGGTGATTGGAATTTTTTTGGAAATTATGATAACAGGTTTAATACTTTTGGTATGAAGGGCGATATTGACAGATATACAATCTTACCTGCTGGAAATATAAATGCACACCAGGATATAAGAACAAGGTACAAAGGCTTTTCTCAAAACTTTAAGATAGGTGCTGATTATTCAGTTGATGAATTTAATTCACTTTTTACAACTTTACTTTATAATAACGGGGATGGAACATTCTCTAATAATTCTGTTAATATAAACGAACTTAGTGTTGGCGGTGATTCTTCTTCCAACTATTTAGGAAATAATAATCAGGAAAATGAAAGAAGTACCTTTGATTATACATTGAGCTATAAAAGAAAATTTGAAAATCCCACGCAGGAATTAGCAGCTGATTTCTATTTTTCTAATTCAACAAGTAATGAAGATCTTAACAGGATAATGGATTATACTTTCGGATCGCAATTTTCATCTAACATAATTGATTTAGAAAGAACTTTTTCTGACAATAAAAACAAGCTTATATCAATTAAAGCTGATTACATTACTCCATATGGTGAAACAGGAAAATTTGAGATGGGTGAAAAATCGATTTTCAGAATCCGAAACATAGATTACAAAGTAGAAGGTTTTGATTATGATATTAATAACTGGATAAACGACACAACACAAAGCAATGATTTTGAATACGATGAACAGATACACGCTGCTTATGCTATGTATTCAGATAACATCAGCAAATTCAAATATCAGATAGGAATAAGATTAGAACAGGCAATAACCAGATCAGAACAGAAAACACAAAACTCAGAGTACAAGAAAAATTATTTTTCAGCTATACCTACAATTCATTTATCACAGGAAATTGCTGAAGGACAGGAACTAAAACTAAGTTACAGCAGAAGATTAAACCGACCGCCTGTACAAATGATAAATCCTTTTATAAGATATATGGATCCATTAAATGCGTGGGCAGGTAATCCTTATCTAAAACCCGAGTACACTGATTCGTATGAGTTTGGGCATAATTTAATCGTTGGTAAGTCATCATTGTTTTCAAATATCTTTTACAGAAAAATTCACGATAACATAAATCAATTAACCGAACTTAGAGAAAACAACGTTACTGTTTCAACATTCAGAAATGTCTCCGAAGTCCAATCATATGGAATTGAATTTAACGGATTCACTCAATTGTTCGATTGGTGGTCACTAAATGGCGGATATAGTTTTTACGGTACAAAGTTCGATCCAAACACTACCGGCTTAACCAATACAAATACAAGCAGTATCTGGAATGCAAGGCTGACCTCAATGATAAATTTAGGCTGGAGCACTGATTTACAGTTTAACTTTTTTTATATGTCGAGTAATATTACTCCACAAAGTAAATCTAAAGGAATGTTTTTTTCTGATCTTGGTTTAAAGAAAACTTTATTTGATAATAAACTATCCGTAAGCTTTAGAGTGAGTGATGTTTTTAATGCGATGAGATTTAGAAATGAAACTAACGGAAATAATTTTTATTCATTTGTAAACTTTAAACCTAACAGCCAGGTTTTTACTATTTCAATTCAGTATAACATAAATAACTTTATGCCAAAGTTTGAAAGAAGAAATGAAGACAGCAATACAAATAACGAAAGCGGAAATCCTGGCTATTAGAGATATATAATTAAAATAGTTAATATATAGTTTTCTAAATCAGTATTTGAAAAGATTGTTAACGCACTACTTGTTATAACAGAAGCAACCAACAAGATGATCATTAACCATTCCTGTTGCCTGCATGTGTGCATAAATAATTGTTGAGCCAACAAAATTAAATCCGCGTTGTTTTAAATCTTTACTTATCAAATCAGAAAGCTCAGTTCGAGCTGGAACTTCTTTGGTTGATTTAAATTTATTTTTAATCGGCTTACCATCAACAAAGCCCCAAATGTATTTGTCAAACGTTCCAAACTCTTTGCGAATCTTTATAAATGCTTTAGCATTTGTAACTGAACTTTCTATTTTCAATTTATTGCGAATAATTCCAGCGTCTTTCATTAAGGAATTAATTTTTCTTTTATCATATTTAGCAACTTTGTTAAAATCAAAGTTATCAAAGGCTTTGCGGAAGTTTTGTCTTTTATAAAGAATTGTTCGCCAGCTTAATCCCGCCTGAAATCCTTCCAGTAAAAGAAACTCAAAAAGTTTTTTATCACTATGTACAGGAACTCCCCATTCTTTATCGTGATATTTAATATAAAGTTTATCGCTACCCGGCCAGGGACATCTATTAATTGCCTGCATAATTTATCTCTAAAATTATTACTGTAATTTATTAAACCTTTTAAGGTTGACCGTTTAATTATTCGGTTTTAGAAAAACCGTTGAAACGGTTATAAAAATACTGTTTTTTGAATCGTTCGCTCACGAATTAAGTCTTGGGTTAATAAGAAAAAAAAGGATAGCAACCATTTTAACGGTTTACAAAAACAAGTGGCAAACTTAATTTAAGCTAATTATTTAATTAATAAGATGCTAAAAAAATTTTAATTCTTGTTTGTGGTTAACAAAACATATCTCGATTTTTAATGTGAAGATTACAAAACATTTAACCCGGAGTATTGTTATGAAAAAATTGCTTTTCATTCTTCCGCTACTTTTACTTGTTCTTGGATTTACCGCTCAAAGAATTCTTGATGATAAATTAAAAAACTTGCTTCAGCAATTTAAGACTGATGAAGAAAGCGCTAAATTAAATTTGTTCTATGCTGTAAGTGGACCTTCGTTCTATATTCCAAATGTAAAAGTATTAAAGGATATGGCTGTTGGCGATAGGGTTTCGTTCGTTAATTCCATTGGTAATAATGTTAAAGAATATGTTGTTACAAAAGAATTTGTTAAAAAGTATAATCAATTGAGAGAAGATAGAAAACCAACCTTACCAGAAGAGCCAAAATACTCCGCTCAATTAAAAGAAGAACATCGAACCAATTTGGTTAACAGCATTGCTGAAACAGAAAAAAGCAAAAAACAAATGGCTGCAGATCAGCAGGCAATGTTTGATGAAATAATTAATGTTTACAAACAGCAACTTGCAGAAATTGATGATCCTGAAAAGACAATGTTTAAACCAGAAATGGATGAGTACATTAAACAAGGATATCAAATACAGATGGATGAGTATAAAAATAAATTAGCCGAGTGGGAAGTTGAGTATCCTATTGATAATCCTAATCAAATGATCAAGAAGTGGATAAATGCTTTTCTTGATAGATCGGCAGATATAAACTTTGATGCAAAATTAGAAAAAGATAAGTATGGCAAGATGAGGTTTGTTGATCAGCAATATGAGCACAAAGATAGCCAGTGGAAATTATACTTTAGGGCAGGAAAAGAAACTGTAACCGCGGCAAGAACATTTGCGCAAAA
>Ga0138256_10005381_pt1 | contig 13543 bp, 12 predicted proteins | sample KNB2016incub_MG_FD_105486 | JGI IMG/M metagenome (GOLD analysis project Ga0138256, IMG submission 105486) | Active sludge microbial communities from wastewater in Klosterneuburg, Austria - KNB2014incub_MG | ecosystem: Engineered > WWTP > Activated sludge > Unclassified | place: Austria...
GCAACTCCGCCGGCGTGCCCTCGAACACGATGCTCCCGTGCCCCATCACGTAGCAGCGCTGCGAGATCTGCAGCGCGATCGTGAGCTTCTGCTCGACGAGCAGCACCGAAACGCCGCGCCGCTGCAATTCCTTCAGGTACTGGGCGACCAGCTCGACGAGCATCGGCGCCAGCCCTTCGGTCGGCTCGTCGATCATGATGAGATCGGGCTCGCCCATCAGCGTGCGGCACAGCGTCAGCATCTGCTGCTCGCCGCCCGACAGCACGCCGGCCGCCGTGTGCTTGCGCGCCTCGAGGCGCGGGAACATGCGGTACATGTCGTCGTAGGACCAGCGCGCCTTCGCGTCGCCGCCGCGTCGCTTCTTCTCGCCGAGCATCAGGTTCTGGTGCACCGTCAGCTTGGGAAAGATGTCGCGGTTCTCGGGCACGTAGCCCAGCCCCAGGTGCGCGATCTCGAAGGGCTTGCAGCCGAGCAGCTCGCGGCCGCGGAACCTGACGGAGCCGGTGCCGTCGACCAGCCCCATGATCACCTTGACCGTCGTCGAGCGACCGGCGCCGTTGCGCCCGAGCAGCGCGACGATCTCGCCCGGCTGCACGTTCATCGTCACGCCGTGCAGCACGTGGCTCTTGCCGTAGTAGGCGTGCAGGTCGGCAACTTCCAGCATCGTCGTCACACTCCCGACCCGGCCGCCTGCTGCTCGGCCAGCACCGAGCCGAGGTAGGCCTCCTGCACCTTGGGATTGGCGCGCACCGCCTCGGGCGTGTCGAAGGCGATCACCTCGCCGTAGACCAGCACGGCGATGCGGTCGGCCAGGCCGAACACGACGCCCATGTCGTGCTCGACGGTCAGAAGCGTCCTGCCCACCGTCACTTCGCGGATCAGCTGCACGAAGCGAGACGTCTCGCTGCGGCTCATGCCGGCAGTCGGCTCGTCGAGCAGCACGACCTCGGCGCCGCCGGCGATCGTGATGCCGATCTCGAGCGCGCGCTGCTCGGCATAGGTCAGGTTGGTCGCCAGCACGTCGCGGCGGCGCTCGAGCTTGATCATGTGCAGCAGCTGCTCGGTTCGCTCGTTGGCGTCGTGCGCGTCGGCGAGGAAGCGCCAGAACGAGTAGCGGTAGCCCATGGCCCACAGCACGGCGCAGCGCAGGTTCTCGAACACCGACAGCCGCGTGAACAGGTTGCTGACCTGAAAGCTGCGCGCCAGCCCGAGGCGGTTGATCTGGTACGGCGCCAGCCCGGTGATCGGCCGGCCGCCGAGCAGGATCTCGCCGCGGGTCGGGGCGAAGCGGCCGCTGATCAGGTTGAACAGCGTCGACTTGCCGGCGCCGTTGGGGCCGATGATGGCGACGCGTTCGCCGGCCTTCACGGCGAGGCTGGCGCCGCGGATGATCTCGGTGCGGCCGAAGTTCTTGTGGACGTCGCGCAGTTCGACGGCGATCGTCATGACAGCCCCTCGCCCGAGGAAATCGCGGGCCGGCTTGAGGCGGCCCTGCGCTCGGCCCGCGGAGCTTCGCTCACAACCCCGCCCGCCGGCGCAGCTCGCGCTCGATGTCTTCCTGAACGCCGTTCCAGTGGCGCACGAAGCGCCGCCGTGCCGCCTCGAACAGCGCGATGCCGGCGGCCAGCACGACGGCGGCGCCGACCCAGCTCGCGGCGCCGCGCGGCGCCAGCGGCACGCCGGCGAAGCGCATGGTGTCGCCGCCCGTCACGTCGACTTGCAGGAAGTAGACCATCTCGATCACTGCGCCGGCGCCGGACAGCAGCACCAGCGCCGACGCGGCGAGCGCCGCGTAGCGCCAGCCCAGCTCGCGCAGCCGGCCGTAGGCCGCGACGCGCAGGTTCATCAGGATCAGGCTGGCCAGGCCGCCCGGCGCATACATCACCATGAACATGAAGATCAGGCCGAGGTAGAGCAGCCACGCCTTGGTCAGCTCCGACAGCAGCACGACGGCCAGCACGAGCAGCACGCCGCCGATGATCGGCCCGAAGAACGTCGTCGCGCCGCCGAGGAAGGTGAACAGCAGGTAGCCGCCAGAGCGCCCCGCGCCGACGACCTCGGCGGTGACGATCTCGAAGTTGAGCGCGCCCAGGCCGCCGGCAATACCCATGAAGAAGCCCGAGATCGTGAACGACACGAAGCGCACGTGCTGCGTGTCGTAGCCGATGAACTCGACACGCTCCGGGTTGTCGCGCACGGCGTTGAGCATGCGTCCGAGCGGCGTGCGCGTCAGCGCGAACATCGCCGCCGTCGACACGAAGCAGTAGACGGCGATCAGGTAGTAGAGCTGGATCTGCGGGCCGAACGTGATGCCGGCGAAGCGGCTGCCGGTGACGCGGTTGCCCGAGATGCCGCCCTCGCCGCCGAAGAACTCGGGCAGCATCAGCGACATCGACCACACCAGCTCGCCCAGGCCGAGCGTGATCATCGCGAACGGCGTGCCGGCCTTGCGCGTCGTCACGTAGCCGAAAAGCGCCGCGAAGAAGAGGCCCGCCAGGCCGCCGACCAGCGGCAGCAGGCTCACCGGCAGCGCCAGCTGGCCCGCCGACACGAGGTTGAGCGTGTGGATCGTCAGGTAGGAGCCGAGGCCGCTGTAGACGGCATGGCCGAAGCTGAGCATGCCGCCCTGGCCGAGCAGGATGTTGTAGGCCAGGCAGGCGATGACGGCGATGCCCATCTGCGACAGCATCGTGTGCGCGAGCCCGCTGCGAAACAGCAGCGGCGCGATCAGCAGCAGGATCGCGAAGCCGCCCCAGACGACCCAGCGGCCGACGTTGTGCGGCGTGAACCGCAGTCCGACGAAGGGTTCGGCGCGCGCTGACATGCCGTCGTCTCCGCTACCCTTCCCGCGTGCCCATCAGGCCCTTGGGCCGGAAGATGAGCATCAGCACGAGCAGCAGGTAGGGCAGGATCGGCGCGGCCTGGGCCAGCGTGATCTTGAGGAACGGGTAGAACGCACTGTCGGGCCCGACCGCCCAGCCTATGTTCCTGGCCGCGTCGATCAGCGACTTGTCGACCGTCAGCGGCATGGTCTGCAGCAGGCCCACGAGGATCGAGCCGATGAACGCGCCGGCGAGCGATCCCATGCCGCCGATGACGATGACGGCGAAGACGATCGGGCCGACGGCCGACATGTTGGGCTCGGTGACGAAGGTGATGCCGCCCACCACGCCGGCCAGCGCCGCGAGCGCGCAGCCGCTGCCGAAGACGAGCATGAACACGCGCGGCACGTTGTGGCCGAGGCTTTCCACCATCTCGGGGTGCGTCAGCGAGGCCTGGATCACCAGGCCGACGCGCGTGCGGGTGAGCATCAGCCACAGCGCCACCAGCATCAGCAGCGCGATGAACATCATGAAGGCACGCGTCATCGGGAAGCGCGAACACAGCGCCCCGGCGGTGCTGCAGAGCTCGGCCGGCGCGGCGCCCAGCCTCACCGACAGCCCGCCGCCCTGCTGCACCAGCGTGAACGCCGGGCCGTCGAGCGCGGCCGGCGTCGCGAAGGGAACCGCCGCGCGCCCCCAGATCAGCTGCACCACCTCGAGGATCACGTAGCTCAGGCCGAAGGTGATCAGCAGCTCGGGCACGTGGCCGAACTTGTGCGCCCGGCGCAGCGCGGTGCGTTCGAAGCCGGCACCGAGCAGCGCGACCAGGATCGGCGAGAGCACTAGCGCCGGCCAGAAGCCGACGATGTTGGTCAGCGTGTACGCGAAGTACGCGCCGACCATGTAGAAGCTCGCGTGGGCGAAGTTCAGCACGCCCATCATGCTGAAGATCAGCGTCAGGCCCGAGCTGAGCATGAACAGCAGCAGCCCGGAGCTGACGCCGTTCAGCAGATTGATCAGAAGCTGGTCCATCAGGCGCGGCAAGGGCCCGCGCGCCGCGCGGGCCCCGGGCCGTCGAGAGCGTTCAGGGTCGCTTCATCTGGCACGAGGTCGGCGTGCTCGAGACGTAGGGCTCGAACGTCTTCACAGGCGCGAAGTTGTAGCCGGTGTTCTCGATGCTGTAGTCGCCCGGCTTGGCTTGTGCCTTCTTCCAGACCCCCATGAACAGCGGCTGCTGCATCTGGTGGTCGGCGGCGCGCATCGTCACCTCGCCGTTGAAGCTCTTGAACGACAGACCCTCCATCGCCTTCGCGACCTTCACCGGGTCGGTGCTCTTGGCCTTGGCCATCGCGTTGGACAGCAGGCCGAACGCGTGGTAGGTCTGGCCGGTGTACCAGTCGTCGTTGAACTTGGCCTTGAACTCGTCCATCAGCTTGCGCGCGACGCCGGTGTCCCAGTGGTTGAACACGCCGATCGAGTAGACGCGGCCCTCGGCGGCGGCACCGAGCGCCGTCGGCGTGCCGGTCACCACGGCGTAGTAGGTGTAGAACTTGGCGTTGAGGCCGGAATCGTTGGCGGCCTTGATGAGCAGCGTGAGGTCGGAGCCCCAGTTGCCGGTGATCACGGTGTCGGCGCCGCTGGCCTTGATCTTCGCGACATAGGGCGCGAAGTCGCGCGTCTGCGCGAGCGGATGCAGGTCGTCGCCGACGACCTGGATGTCCGGGCGCTTGCGCGCCAGCGTCTCCTTCGCATAGCGCGAGACCTGGTGGCCATGCGCGTAGTTCTGGTTGATCAGGTAGACCTTCTTGACGTCGGGCTGGTCCTTCATGTACGTCGTCAGCGCCTCCATCTTCATCGATGTGTCGGCGTCGAGTCGGAAGTGCCAGTAGTTGCACTTGCTGTTCGTGAGGTCGGGATCCACCGCGGCGTAGTTGAGGTACACGACCTCCTTGCCGGGGTTGCGCTCGTTGTGCTTGGCCACGGCGTCCATGACCGCCAGCGCCGCGCCCGAGCCGTTGCCCTGCACGATGTAGCGGATGCCCTGGTCGGTCGCAGCCTTCACCAGGTTCGTGCTCTCCTGCGGACTGAGCTTGTTGTCGAAGGGCACCATCTCGAACTTCACGCCGGCCGGATTGCCCTTGTTGAAGTGCTCGGCCATGAACTGGAAGCTCTTGATCTGGTTCTGGCCGACCGGGGCCATCAGGCCGGTCAGCGGGTCGATCCACGCGATCTTGACGGTCTCGCCCTTCTGCGCCAGTGCCGGGCCCGCCATCGAGGCAGCCAGCACGAAGCTGGCGCAGGCCACGGGGTGGAAGTTGATCTGCATCGCCGACTCCTTCATTGGTGGTGAACGACAGGGCGCACGCTAGCCCAGCGCGGAGCTGCGGTGCAGAGGGATTTCCCCGCAAGCTGTCGCCGTCGCGACAGAGGGGAATTCCCGCGGCGCACCTCAGGCGGGCAGCACGTGGGCACGGAACTGCTCGCGCAGCTTGAGCTTCTGGATCTTGCCGGTCGCGGTGTGCGGGATCTCGTCGACGAAGACGACGTCGTCGGGCACCTGCCACTTGGCGATGCGGCCCTCGAACCAGCCGAGGATCTGCTCGCGGGTCAGCTCGGCGCCGGGCTTCTTCACGACGACGAGCAGCGGCCGCTCGTCCCACTTGGGGTGCCTGCAGGCGATGACGGCGGCTTCGTGCACCGCCGGGTGGCCCATCGCGATGTTCTCGAGGTCGATCGAGCTGATCCACTCGCCGCCCGACTTGATCACGTCCTTGCTGCGGTCGGTGATCTGCATGTTGCCGTCGGGGTCGATCGCCGCCACGTCGCCGGTCGGGAACCAGCGCCGGCCGTCGACCTCGATCAGCGGCGACTGCTCGTTGCGGAAATAGCTTTCGATCACCCAGGGCCCGCGCACGACGAGGTTGCCCGAGGTCTTGCCGTCCCAGGGCAGCGCGCGGCCGTCGTCGTCGACGATCGCCATGTCGACGCCGTAGATCGCGCGCCCCTGCTTCTCGAGCAGGCGCAGCTTCGACTCGTGGTCGAGCCCCCGGTGCTTGCCCTTGAGCGTGCTCACGGTTCCCAGCGGCGACATCTCCGTCATGCCCCAGCCGTGCAGCACCTCGACGCCGTAGTCGTCCATCAGCGTTCGCATCATCGCCGGCGGGCAGGCCGAGCCGCCGATCACGGTGCGCTTGAAGCTGCTGAACTTCAGGCCGTTCTGCTTGACGTGGTTGAGCAGGCCGAGCCACACCGTCGGCACGCCGGCGCTGAAGGTCACCTGCTCGCTCTCGAACAGTTCGTAGAGCGACTTGCCGTCGAGATGCGGCCCCGGCATCACCAGCTTGGCGCCGACCAGCGGGCAAGAGTACGGCAGGCCCCAGGCGTTGACGTGGAACATCGGCACCACCGGCAGGATGGTGTCGCGCGCCGAGCAGCCCATCGAGTCGGGCAATGCGGAGCCGTAGGCGTGCAGCACCGTCGAGCGGTGGCTGTAGACGGCGCCCTTGGGGTGCCCCGTCGTGCCCGACGTGTAGCAGATGCTCGACGCCGTGTTCTCGTCGAACTCGGGCCAGACGTAAGTGCCGTCCTCCGCCTCGACCAGCTCGTCGTAGCACAGCAGGTTCGGGATGGGGCTGGCGGCCGGCATGTGGGCGCGGTCCGTCATCGCGACGAAGTGCTTCACGCTGCCGAGCGCCGGCGCCAGCTTCTCGACCAGCGGCAGGAAGGTCAGGTCGAAGCAGAGGACGCGGTCCTCGGCGTCGTTGGCGATCCACGCGATCTGCTCGGGAAACAGGCGTGGGTTGATCGTGTGGCACACGAGCTGCGAGCCCGACGCGCCGTAGTAGATCTCGAGGTGGCGGTAGCCGTTCCAGGCCAGCGTCGCGACGCGGTCGCCGGCCGCGCAGCCCAGCCGCGCGAAGGCCTGCGCCGCCTTGCGCGCGCGCAGCTCGGCGTCGCGGTAGGTGTAGCGGTGCACGTCGCCCTCGACGCGCTTGGAGACGATCTCGGTGTCGGCCGCGTGGCGCGCCGCGTGCAACAGCAGCGACGAAATCATCAGCGGCATCTGCATCATCCGGCCGGTCAGCGGCTCCATCGCGGTCTCCTTCGAATCGGCATGCGCCGTCGATGATAGGAAGCCGCGCCGGGCCGGCGCTGTTCCGGTTTACCCCTAGTCGCCGACGGGCGGCGGCGCGTCACTACACTGGCCCGGATGAGCGATGCGCTGCACGATCTGGAGCGGCCGGCGCCGGTCGAGATCGGCTGGCGCAACCGCTTCGCCGCGCTCGGCGACGCCTTCGCGACCGAGCTGCCGGCCGAGCCGCTGCCGCAGCCGCACTGGGTGGCGCGCAGCGACGCCTGCGCGCGCCTGCTCGGCCTGCCCGACGACTGGTGGCGGCGTGACGACCTGCGCGCGCTCGACGTGTTCAGCGGCAACGCGCTTTGGCAGGGCATGCGCCCGCGGGCCAGCGTCTACAGCGGTCACCAGTTCGGCGTCTGGGCCGGCCAGCTCGGCGACGGCCGCGCGCTGTGGCTGGGCGAGATCGATGCGCCGGGCGGCCCGCACGAGCTGCAACTCAAGGGCTCCGGCCGCACGCCCTACTCTCGCATGGGCGACGGCCGCGCCGTGCTGCGCTCGTCGATCCGCGAGTTCCTGTGCTCCGAGGCGATGTACGCGCTCGGCATCCCGACGACGCGCGCGCTGTGCGTCGTCGGCTCGCCACTGCCGGTGCGCCGCGAGGAGCTGGAGTCGGCCGCCGTCGTCACGCGCGTCGCGCCGAGCTTCATCCGTTTCGGCCACTTCGAACACTTCGCCGCGGCCGGGCAACACGACGCGCTGCGCCGGCTCGCCGACTTCGTCATCGACCACCACCTGCCGGCCTGCCGCGACGCCGCCGAGCCCTATGCCGCGCTGCTCGAAGCCGCGACGCGCTCGACGGCCGAGCTGATGGCGCAGTGGCAGGCCGTCGGCTTCTGCCACGGCGTGATGAACACCGACAACATGTCGATCCTCGGCCTGACGATCGACTACGGGCCGTTCGGTTTTCTCGATGCCTTCGACCCGGCCCACGTCTGCAATCACTCCGACGACCAGGGCCGCTATGCCTGGGCGCGCCAGCCGAGCGTGGCGTACTGGAACCTGCACGCGCTGGCGCAGGCGCTGCTGCCGCTGGTCGGCAGCAGCGAGCGCGCGCTCGCTGCGCTCGAGCCGTACAAGGACGATTTCGCGCGCGCACTGACTGCGCGCCTGCGCACCAAGCTCGGCCTCGCCACCGAGGGAGAGGGCGACGGCGCTCTCGCCGACGACCTGCTGCGCGCGATGGCGGCCGACCGCGTCGACTTCACGATCGCGTTCCGCCGCCTCGCCGGCTTCGTGCCCGGCGCTGCCAACGACGCCGTGCGCGACCTGTTCATCGAACGTGCGGCGTTCGACGACTGGGCCGCGCGCTACGCGGCGCGCCTGCAGCGCGAAGCCAGCGTCGACGCCGAGCGCGCGGCGCGCATGAACCGCGTCAACCCGAAGTACGTGCTGCGCAACCACTTGGCCGAAGCGGCGATCCGCCGCGCGCGCGGCGGCGACTTCGACGAGACGCGGCGCCTGCTGCGCGTGCTCGAGCGGCCCTACGACGAGCAGCCCGAACACGCCGCGTATGCCGACTTTCCGCCCGACTGGGCATCGACGATCGAGGTGTCCTGCTCATCATGAAACTCGCTGTATCGACGAGTGAGCCGCGGGACGAGCGCCGGGCCGCCCCAAGCCGGCCCGCGATCCTCTCGGCCGAGGGGTCAACATGAAGCCGCGCAAGGTGACGAAGACGGATGCCGAGTGGCGAGCCCAGCTCGACCCGGTGCAGTACCAGGTGACGCGCAACGCCGCGACGGAACCGCCGTTCAGCGGCAGGTACTGGGACCATTTCGAGCCCGGCCGCTACAACTGCATCGGCTGCGGCACGCCGCTGTTCGAGTCGGGCACGAAGTTCGACGCCGGCTGCGGCTGGCCGAGCTGGTGGCAGCCGGTCAACAGCGAAGTGATCGAGCGCGTGCGCGACACCAGCCACGGCATGGTGCGCATCGAAGTGCGCTGCAACGCCTGCGGCGCGCACCTCGGCCACGTGTTCGACGACGGTCCGGCGCCGACCGGCGAGCGCTACTGCATCAACTCGGCGTCGATCGACTTCGTGCCAGGGAATGACCCACTCCCGTAGCGCCTTCGGCGCTCCCCCCCAAGAGGGCGCTGTCAGCGGACCGGCGAAGCCGGATCCGCGCCAGCCGCCCGAATCCGCGAAGCGGGCAGAATGCCGGCTTCGCCGCGTTCCCGACTGCCGATGAAGATCCTGTTCGACTTCCTGCCGATCTTCCTGTTCTTCGGTACCTTCAAGTACGCCGAGACGCAGCGCGAATGGGCCGCGCGCTTCGTCACGGAGCACTTCGGCGCGATCGTGTCGGGCGGCGTCGTCGGCCCGGCCGAGGCGCCGGTGCTGCTGGCGACCGTCGTCGTGATCCTGGCGACGCTGGCGCAGGTGGCCTGGCTCTACGCGCGCCACCGCAAGGTCGACGTGATGCTGTGGGTGAGCCTGGCGCTTGTCGTCGTGCTCGGCGGCGCGACGATCTGGTTCCGCAGCGAGACCTTCATCAAGTGGAAGCCCAGCATCCTCTACTGGGCGATGGGGCTGGCGTTCTGGCTCAGCCAGCTGCTGTTCCGCAAGAACCTGCTCAAGCTCTTGATCGGCGCACAGCTCTCGCTGCCCGACACGGTATGGCAGCGCCTCAACTTCGCCTGGGTCGCCTTCTTCGGCCTGATGGGGCTGATCAACATCTACGTGGCCTACACCTATTCGACCGACGCCTGGGTCAACTTCAAGCTGTTCGGCGGCCTGGGGCTGATGCTGCTGTTCACGCTGGCGCAGGGCCTCTATCTGAGCCGACACCTGCACGAACCGACCACACCCGGCGCCGACACGCCGGCACGCGAATCGCAATGACGACCACGAAAGACCCTGCCACCTTCCCGACGCCCGCCGAGATCGAGGCCGCGCTGCGCGCGGCGCTGCAGCCGACGGCGCTCGAAGTGATCGACGACAGCAACAAGCACATCGGCCACGCCGGCGCACGCGAAGGCCGCCATTACACGGTGCGCATCGTCAGCGAGCGCTTCGCCGGCAGCACGCGCGTGGCGCGTCATCGCCTCGTGTATCATGCCCTCGACCGCCTGATGCCGCGCGGCATTCACGCCCTCGCGATCGACGCGCGCGCGCCGCACGAAACTCCCTGACCGCCGCCCTCGCCGCGGTTGCCGCCGTAGCGGCGCGCCCCTCCTCCTGAAAGGCCACTCCCCATGCTGATGAAGAAGTCGTCCCTCGTCGTCTGCCTGTCGCTCGCGATCGCCGCCGGTGCCGCGCAGGCGCAGAACATCGCCATCGTCAACGGCAAGCCGGTGCCGAAGGCACGCGTCGACACGCTGATCACGCAGGTGCACAAGCGCGCCGAGGCGCAGGGCCAGCAGCCGCCGCCCAATCTGGAGCAGCTCGCGCGCGACAAGGTCGTGCTCGACGAGATCTTCGCGCAGGAGGCGCAGAAGCGCGGTCTTGCGGCCAGCGCCGAATACAAGCAGCAGATGGAGATGGCGCGCCAGGCGCTGCTGATCCAGGCGCTGTTCGTCGACGAGCAGAAGAAGAACCCCGTCACCGCCGCCGAGGTGACGGCCGAGTACGACAAACTCAAGACGGCCAACAGCGGCACCGAGTACCGCGCGCGCCACATCCTGGTCGAGAAGGAAGACGAGGCCAAGGCGGCGATCACGCAGATCAAGGGCGGCGCCAAGTTCGAGGACGTCGCGAAGAAGGTCTCCAAGGATCCGGGCTCGGCCGCCAACGGCGGCGACCTCGAGTGGGCCGCCGCAGGCAGCTACGTGCCCGAGTTCTCGCAGGCGATGGCCAAGCTGAAGAAAGGCGAGATGACGGAAGCGCCCGTCAAGTCGCAGTTCGGCTACCACGTGATCAAGCTCGACGACACGCGCGAAGCGCAGTTTCCGCCGCTCGATCAGGTCAAGCCGCAGATCGAGCAGCGCCTCTCTCAGATGCGCGAAGTGAAGTTCCGCGACGACCTGCGCGCGAAGGCGAAGACGGACTACAAGTTCAGCCAGTAGCCGCTCTACGCTGCACGATGACGGCGCCTCCCGGGGCGCCGTTTTCGTTTCTGTCCAGCGTGCGGGTCACAACGCCAACGCTCCGCTGTCCACCCGCCCCGCCTCGATGCGCAACTGCCGATCGCAGCGCGACGCGATGGCGCGGTCGTGGGTGACGAGCACGAGCGTCGTGCCGGCCTCGCGGTTGAGGTCGAACATCAGCTCCATCACGGTCTCGCCGGTGGCGAAGTCGAGGCTGCCGGTCGGCTCGTCGGCGAGCAGCACGGCCGGGCGCACGACGAAGGCGCGCGCCAGCGCGACGCGCTGCTGCTCGCCGCCCGACAGCACGCGCGGATAGTGGCCGAGCCGCTCGCCGAGGCCGACGCGGCGCAGCATCTCGGTGGCCAGCGCGCGCGCGTCGGCGCGCCCCTGCAGCTCGAGCGGCAGCATCACGTTCTCGAGCGCCGTCAGGTTGCCCAGCAGCTGGAAGCTCTGGAACACGAAGCCGACCTTGGCGGCGCGCACCGCGGCGCGCGCGTCCTCGTCGAGCGCGAACAAGTCGGTGCCTGCGAGCCGCACGCGGCCCGAGCTCGGCGTGTCGAGCCCGGCGATGATCGACAGCAGCGTGCTCTTGCCCGAGCCCGAAGCGCCGACGATGGCGGCCGATTCGCGCGCGTTCAGCGTGAAGTCGATGTCGTGGAGAATGGTCAGCACACCGGTCGAGTCGCGCACCTGCTTGGTCACGCGTTCGACTTCGATGATGGGTTCGGACATGGCAACGGATGTGAAGGATTTCGATGCGCCCCGGCGGCGCTGGCTGGGGCACTGTAGCGCGCTCGCGCTGGCGGCCGCCGCCGGCGGGTCATTCGCGGCGCCGGCGAAGGGCGCCAGCAGCGCGAAGCTGCTCGTCGTCGGCGACAGCATGTCGGCCGAGTACGGGCTGCGCCGCGGCGCGGGCTGGGTCGCGCTGCTGGAGCAACGCCTCGCGCGCGACAAGATCGCCGTCGAGGTGATCAACGCCAGCATCAGCGGCGACACCACCTCGGGGGGGCGGGCGCGGCTGCCCGCGCTGCTGCGCCAGCACCGGCCGACGCACGTCGTGCTCGAGCTCGGCGGCAACGACGCCCTGCGCGGCCTGCCGCTCGGCCAGACACAGGCCAACCTGACCGAGATGGCGCGCGCCGCGCGCGGCGCCGGTGCGCTCGTCGTCATCGCCGGCATGCAGGTGCCGCCGAACTACGGTCGCCAGTACGGCGCCGACTTCGCGGCCGTGTTCGCCAGCGTCGCGCGCAGCGAGAAGGCGGCGCTCGTGCCCTTCCTGCTCGCCGGCGTGGCCGACGCGGCCGAGGCCGAGACGCTGTTCCAGCCCGACCGCATCCACCCCAACGAGCGCGCGCAGCCGCGCATCCTCGACAACGTGTGGCCGGTACTGCGGCCGCTGCTAGCGTCGCGCGGCTGAGGCGTCAGCCGCGCTCGCCGCGGCCGCCGCGGCTTTCGCGGCCGTCGCCACCCCGCCCTTCGCGACCCTGCGGCGGCGCGACCATCGGCGCGCTGCGGCGCCCGGGGTCGAGCTGCGGTTGCGGCTGCGGCGGCGCCTGCATCTGCGGTTGCGGGCGCGCCGCGGGCATCGCGGCAGGCGCCGGCGCGTTGATCGCGGGGCGCGCGCCTTCGTGCCCGTTGCCGCGCGGCTCGCGCCGCTCGGGCATCGGCTGGGGCGACGGTGCCGGCAGCGGAGCAGGCACGATGCGGCGCGCGCCGTCGTCGCTGCCGTGACCGGGAAACTCGCGCCGCTCCTGCTTGGGCAGCGGCGCGGGCCGATGGTCGATGCGGTCGCCGCGATCACCGCGATCGAAGCGCTCGCCGCGGTCGCGATCGCCGCGATCCTGCGGCGCGACGATATTCGGCACCGCCTGCGGCGGCACGGCGCGCGGCACCGGAGCCGGCATCGGCACGACCGGATCGGGTCGCGGCACGCGGCCGAACTCGGGGCGCGGGTCCGAAGGCAGCGGCAACGGCTGGCGCGGCGCACGCCCGAAGTCGGGCGAGCCGTCGGGCGCGCCGCGCGGCGGGACGCCGGGACGCACACCCGGGTCGCGCGACGGCGACGCGCCGGGATCGCGCGGCGGCCGCACGACGCGCTCGCGCGGCACGGCGCGCATCGGTGGCGGCGGCGCGACGCGCACCTCGCCGCGGCCCGGCACGACGCGCACCTCGCCGCCGCCGCGCACGGGCGGCGCCGTCACCGGCGCTGCCGGGATCACCGGGGCGCGCGACCAGTCGCGGCTGCGCGGGTCGCGCGCACTCCACGCCACGCCACCGACCGGCTGGCGGCTCGTCATCACCTGCGTCGGCACGAAGGTCACGGCGTGGTCGAGCCGGCGGTTGGCGTAGTTCGTCCGCCGCACCACGGTCTCGGGCGAGTGGACGATCGTCGTCACGTTCGAGATGTGGGTGACGTGGCTGTGGTTGACCTTGTGCACGTAGCCGACGCTGACGCGGTAGCCGGGGACGTAGACCTCGCGCGGCGCGAGCGGGAACCAGCCCACCGTCGGCGCGCTGCCGATGCCGATCGTCACGCTGACGTGCGGCCCGCCGATCC
>Ga0138256_10005382_pt1 | contig 13543 bp, 14 predicted proteins | sample KNB2016incub_MG_FD_105486 | JGI IMG/M metagenome (GOLD analysis project Ga0138256, IMG submission 105486) | Active sludge microbial communities from wastewater in Klosterneuburg, Austria - KNB2014incub_MG | ecosystem: Engineered > WWTP > Activated sludge > Unclassified | place: Austria...
AGCGTTTTTATACGCTTCATCAATTCAAATGAACCCAGGCAAGCACCGGCAATTACATCACTATGTCCGCCGATGTATTTTGTTGCGGAATACAATACCAGATCAGCTCCATGTTCCAGAGGATGTTGCCAAAGGGGACCCATGTACGTGTTGTCAACAGCGAGCGGAATTTTTCTCGCAGGAGTAGAAAACTTCGCGGCGATACGTGCACACAATTCCATGTCGATAAGCGAATTGGTAGGATTCGCCGGAGTTTCAATGTAAACCAATCCCAATTTGTCTTTCTTACCACTCTTCTCAACCATGGATTCGATATCTTTTTCCGAATGTCCTGCATGAAAAGCAATGCTTGTAATACCAAGTCGACTTAACACCTGATGTATAAAATGATCTGTTCCACCGTAGAGCGGAGAACTGTAAAGCAGAAGATCTCCCGGTGATAAAAATTCCATCAGTACGGTTGTGATTGCAGCGAGACCGCTTTCAAACACAGCACAATCATCTGCTCTGTCCCAGAGTGTAAGTCGGTTCTCCAGAATTTCCAGATCCGGATTATTGATGCGAGAATAGATTAAACCGAGTTTTTCTGTCTTCCCTTTTTCGCGGAGTCCATACGCTACTTCAAAGAACGCTTTTCCATCTTCCGCTGACTTAAAAACAAATGTTGATGTTTGAAAGATCGGGCATTTTAACGCGCCTTCTGACCATTCTGGTTTGTAACCGAATGACATCATCAGACTTTCGGGTTTAAATTGTCTTTCCATTTTATTTGTCTTATATTATAAAGGCATGAATTTCGCCTGGAAGAAACGCAGATACTGAGGCTCAAAAGTCATTTTCAAACCTTTGATCTTTTTTCTTCTTAAGAATACTTCATTAACAGATTCCGCGACAACATCCATGTGAGCCTGAGTGTATACACGACGCGGGATTGTTAGACGAACCAGTTCGAGCTCAGGAAAATAATGCTCTCCTGTTTCTTTGTTTCTTCCTGCTGAAACAATTCCTCTTTCCATTGTGCGGACTCCTGAGTCGAGATAAAGTTCCGCAGCCAGTGTTTGAGCCGGGAATTGAGTTTGTTTCAGGTGTGGAAGGAAACGTTTTGCATCAATAAAAATTCCGTGACCACCGATGGGAATAACAATCGGAACACCCATTGCCAAAAGCTGATGACCGAGGTATTCAACCTGTCCGATACGTGCACGAATGTGATCATCCTGTACCGATTCTGAAATGCCAATAGCCATGGCTTCCATATCACGTCCTGCTAGTCCGCCGTAGGTGTGAAGACCTTCATAAACGACGACAAGGTTACTAGCTTCATCGTAGAGCCGTTTGTCATTGAGTGCAAGGAAACCACCGATGTTCACCAGTGCATCTTTTTTTGCACTCATCGTAGCGCCATCAGTCAATGAACATATTTCCTTCACAATTTCCTGTACCGATTTATTTTGATAGCCCTTTTCACGAACCTTGATGAAGTAAGCGTTCTCCGCTACTCTTGTCATGTCGTGAATAATTTTTATTTTGTGCTTGAGCGTATATGCCCGGAGCTCACGTAAATTCTGCATGGAAACCGGTTGACCGCCCGCCATATTCACAGAAGTGGCAAGGGATACATAGGCAATTTTTTTTGCTCCATGTTCTTTCACCAATTTATCCAGTTTTCCGATATCCGCATTTCCTTTGAAAGGATGCTCACTGAGGGAATCATGAGCTTCATCGATGATAATATCAGCGAATGTTCCACCGGCCAATTCCTGGTGCAGGCGTGTGGTAGTGAAATACATATTTCCCGGAATAATATCTCCGGGTTTAATCATAATTTTAGAAATAATATTCTCAGCCCCTCTTCCCTGATGTGTTGGAACGACATGTTTATATCCATAATATTTCCGGATAGCAGCTTCCAGGTGGTAGAAATTCTCGCTTCCTGCATACGCTTCATCTCCTGTCATCATTCCGGCCCATTGACGATCACTCATCGCAGAAGTTCCACTGTCGGTTAACAGATCAATGTATACATCCTTAGAGTGCAGGAGAAATGTATTGTACCCTGCTTTTACCAATGCTTTTTTCCGTTCTTCCCGGCTGGTCATGTGTACCAGTTCCACCATTTTAATTTTATACGGTTCTGCCCAGGATCTTTTTGGTGTTTTCATAATTTGATTTTACAGTTTCTGGTTTTAACAGAAAATATTTTTGTTATAAATAAGTATTCCGGTTCAATTATTCAATTCCTGTTTGCATGAAAATTAATCGCAGCAATTGGAGATCCGTTATAATTGCTTTCACGTGCAACTTTGTCGATATACTTCATGTATTCGATTACATCTGTTATTTCATTTTCATTCAAATGCAAAATTGGCATTCGAGCTGTTCCATATTGAAGAAATGCCCTCATCACATCTTCGCTTTTTCCGAGCTGTGACATAGTTGTGGACAATTCCGGACCGAGATATCCGCCGAGTCCAAATACCTGATGGCATGCTGTACAATTGTATTTCTGATAAACCAATTTGCCACGGATAGCGGCAGCATCACTTGCACAAGAATTTGCTGAACCCTGAGTTCCGAGAGTGTAAACCCAGGCAGAATAAAGCAAGTAACAAATGCTTAAGGCAACGAATACGATACTTTTCTTGTTCACTCCGGATGAATATCAGAAATTATTAATGGCACACGCATGAGAAGAGTATTCTATTTTGAATTTCCGGATCAAAAAAAATCACCCGAAAGAAGATCCTGTCCCTTCAGGGATAAAATGAACTTGCTGTGATTATACCGGTATCTTCTTTCATTCTCAAAATGTTCATTCCCGACTAAAACAACGGAGTTCCTCCTACATTGTATGCGTGAAAAGCAAGTAAAGGAATGTGTGTATGGTATGCCAGTTTCCGTGTCAGGCTACGACTCGTGAGTTTGTCGAAAAAATTCCGTTTCCGCATTGAAACAGACAGCATATCAACGCTATTTTCTGATATAAACAAATCCAATGCATCGATTGTATTTTTTCCTGCTATGAGATTGAATGAGAATTTATCATAAGGAATATTCGTAATCACCTGACCTTTGAACCACTCGAGCATTCTGTTTTCCATTCGGGTGTCCTGGTTATCGTCTACATGAAGAATAATTATTTCTGCATTGAATGGTTTCATGATTTCGGCCAATAAATAAATTGACTGAAAATCATTGTCGGCATAATTGGTTGCAAAAACCACTTTTGTCGGAGTTTTAAAATCCGATTCTGCCGGGATTGCCAAAACCGGGCAATGGCATTTTTCAATTACATCTGCTGTATTACTTCCGATTAAAATTTCTGTAACACCACTTGCACCTTTGGTCCCCATGACAACCAAATCAATTTTTTGCTCTTTCACAATTTCTATGATCTCTTCTACAGCAAATCCGATTGTTGTAATATTTTCAATTTCTATTTGTCCAAAATCCTTCTCGATTTCTTTTTTCAATAAATTCAAATGATTCAGTGAATCCTTTTCCATTGTCACGGGGTCAATAGCCATGACAACCTCATTTGCAGAAACAACAGGAAGATGCGTTGAATGAAACAAAACGATCTTACTTTGCAGGATCTTTGCAAGCCGCATTGCATACTTAGTCGCATTTTTCGCATTCGAAGAAAAATCTGTTGGAACGAGAATTTTTCGAATAGGGTTAATATTAAAATTTTTCATGGGTTTACGGATTCGAATCTGATTCAAAACTACCGAGTGTGATGCAAGCTCTATATGACCGAAGTCATGTAGATGTTGGATATTCATCAGGACCTAATTATTTACAATTCAGTCCTTAGCCTAATGTTGAAATGTGCATGGCAATTATAAATTTGATTAAATTTGAACACTACCACATGATGCATTTACTTAATAACTTCAGGCTTGTATGTTGAGGAAAATCCAGTTTATCGGTTTGGCTTTAAGCTTGATTATCTTCGGATTAACTTGCTTTTTACCACATCATTACCATTTGGAATTCGTCTATTCCATGATCGTTTTGATGACTATTTGGGCACCCGGGAACCGAACGACTTTCGATACCAGTGTTTTGCTTTCCGGCCTGATTTTATTGGGTTACTTCATCGGAATGAGTCGGGGGACCGAGGGTCAGGAAGACATTATTTCCTTCCTCCTGCCATTACTCTTTATTTGGGCGTTCACATTTGCCATCATCAAGTATAAAGAATCTCAGGAAAAGCTTTTAAAAAGTACCCAGCATCTGGACGCAATGTTTAAGCATGCTACAGAAGGCATTATCATCAGTAATCAAAAGGGTGAAATTGTAATGGCCAATCCCAGATCTGAGGAACAATTTGGATATCAGGACGAGGGTTTGGTTGGAAAGTTGATTGAACGGCTGATTCCGGATAGATTTACACCCAAGCACAGTAGTTACCGAAAAGGTTATTACAATGAGCTCCACAACAGGTCAATGGGGAAAGGATTAAACCTTTTTGCCAAGCGTAAAGACAGCTCTGAATTTCCGGTTGAGATAAGTCTGAGTTCATTTAAAATCAAGGATCAGCTTTTTGTGATCAGTTTCATCATTGATATCACAGAAAGAAAAAAACAAGAGGATATAATCAACCAGGTGAATGAGGAACTGGAAGAAAGAGTTGAAATGCGCACCCGTGAACTGGCAGAAGCAAATTATACACTTGCAGAAGTCAATTCAAGTTTACATGATGAAATGGAAGTTCGTGCGAAAGTAGAAGATGCCTTGCGTGACAGTCAGCGATTGTATAGTACGATTGCCAGAAATTTCCCAAATGGAATTATTTGCGTAGTTGACAAATCCATGCGTACCGTTTTTATTGACGGTAAGGAACTGCAGGAATTGGATTTAAAAAGGGATGATCTCACTGGAATGCCGGTTTCAGCCGTACCCTTTTGGAAGGGTGAAACACAGGTTACTGAACAATTACAGAAAGTATTCAATTGGGAAAGTATTACTTTGGATTTTGAGCATAATGACAGGAATTACAGCCTGATATCTGTGCCACTTCCTGATGTAAAAGGATTCGTGAAAGAAGCATTGATTGTGGTCCAAAACACCACAGAATTAAAAAATGCTGAGACTGAAATTTTATTATCATTGGAAAAAGAGAAGTCATTGAATGAAATGAAATCAAAGTTTGTTTCTATCGCATCGCATGAATTCCGTACACCATTGAGTACCATATTATCATCTGTATCTCTCCTCGAAAAGTATTACAAGCCGGAGGATGCGGAAAAAAGAGCAAAACATATTGACCGTGTGAAAGCATCCGTTAAAAATCTGACCGAGATTCTGAATGATTTCCTGTCTTTGGAGAAACTTGAAGCAGGGAATATTGAGGCACATCCAAGTCTTTTTAATTTGGTGCATTTTGCAGAAGAAATCAGTGAAGAATTGCAAACAGTTGCCAAACCAGGGCAAGCTATTATCCACACCCATGAAGGGGATGGACAAGACGTCTTTTTGGATAAGCAATTATTGCGAAATATTTGTTTTAACCTCCTCAACAACGCTATAAAATATTCCCAAGAAAACAAGAATATTGATTTTTACACTAATATAGGAACAGAAGTTATACTAAGAGTGACGGATTACGGTATGGGTATACCACCGGAAGATCAGGAACACTTATTTGAACGGTTTTTCAGAGCCGCGAATGTAACAGCCATTCAGGGGACAGGACTGGGATTAAATATTGTGCGGCGATATGTTCAATTATTGAACGGAAAGATCGAATTTAACAGTGAAATCAATAAAGGTACTACCTTTACCATCAAAATACCCTTGAACCCCAATCATCTTCTATGAAAAAGATTCTACTTGTTGAGGACAACAAAGACATGCGAGAGAACATCTCCGAAATTCTGGAACTGGCAAACTATACAGTAATCACGGCTCCCAACGGTCGTATTGGTGTTGAATTGGCAGGAAAAGAAACCCCCGATCTCATCATTTGTGATATTATGATGCCGGATTTGGATGGTTACGGTGTATTGTATCTTCTGAGTAAGAATCCAGCCACTTCCGGAATTCCATTCATTTTTCTTACTGCGAAGGCAGAGAAATCGGATATGCGCAAAGGAATGAGTATGGGTGCTGATGACTATCTCACCAAACCATTTGAAGAAATGGAATTGCTGAATGCGGTGGAAGCGAGATTGAGGAAAAATGAAATTTTCAAAAAAGAATTCAATAAAAATGTAGAAGGTTTAAATGAATTCCTTGCAAAAGCAAAAGGTTTGGAGGAATTGAGTAAACTTTCCGCAGAACGTAAGATTCATCATTTCAAGAAAAAAGAAATGATTTACATGGAAGGTGACGAGCCGAATGGAATTGTCTTTATTAACAAAGGCAAAGTGAAGACATTTAAAACGAATGAAGATGGAAAGGAATTCATCACTTCCATTCAAAATGAAGGGGACTTTATCGGATATATTGATTTGATTGAAAACAGTGAATACAGGGAATCTGCAGAAGCTCTGGAGGAGGCTGAAATTTGCATTATTCCAAAACAAGATTTTTTCTCTCTCCTCTATTCCAACCGTGATGTCGCCGCTAAGTTTATCAAGCTGCTCAGTAACAACCTCCAGGAAATGGAAGAAAAACTGATCAATCTGGCTTACAATTCAGTTCGTAAACGTGTCGCAGATGCATTGATTTCATTGCAAAATCAATTTGAACATCATGGTGATAAATCTCCGGTTTTTTCTGTCTCCCGTGAAGATCTTGCAAGTATGGTAGGTACAGCAACAGAATCCGTAATCCGAACTCTTTCTGATTTCAAGGAGGAGAAACTCATCGATATTCGGGATAAAAATATTTATATTCTGAATGCTGAAAAACTAACACGGATGAAAAACTAAACATTTTAAAAACCTTTCAGAAGAGAACCGGTTTTAATTTTCTAAAGCCGGTTTTTATTTTGATAACCGATTTTATTCATATTAACAACCTGTCTGATCAAGCCATGAATCAGAAAAATTGATACAAATGATTCGGAAAATATTTTTTTGTTTAGTTTTTATTTCTGCATTTGGTCGTTTTCAAAGCAATGCACAAGGCATTGACCCGGGCGATGTAGGCAAGATTCGAGCAGAGTTTCGGCTTTGCATTGGTGGAGGATTTGAAACTCATCCAATCTTTGAAACAACAGATGGTACTACGATCAACATTAGTGCCGGCGGCGGATTGGGAGCAGGAGTGAACATCGGCTACCGGCTTTTTGACGCGGTAGAACTAAGCTCTGAATTCCTTTACCAGATGAGTGTTCTTGATCAACCGGTTAGTAATGCAACTACAACTTTTCGTCGTTTTGTGATTACTCCCACAGCAAAATACCTGTTTTTTCTAAAGAAAGACAAGAGTCGGTTAAGCATCAATGCCGGAGGTGGCTGGGGAATTTACCCTTCCGCGAAACTGGATATTGATGCAAGTAATTTGCCAAATGGCTCACATGACATTTATGAATACAACAACGGATCCGGGCCACATGGATGCATTGAATTTGAATTTTGTACCCGTAAGAAAATATCTTTCCTGGGTGGAATTAAATTCAATCATGTTACCTATAAATTAGAATCAATTAAAAGTGATGGAATAACATATCCATTGAATTACATTCCACAAGTAATCTTGAAGGAGTATGGAAAGATTGATGGCTCCGGATTGGACTTGTATGCAGGAATTTCATTTTTATTCTAGTGTTCAGTACAGGACACAAAAAAAGATCCGGAAATATATCCCGGATCTTTTTTTATACCTAAAATTTTACATCACAGCGATTTCCTTTGCTTTGGATACAATCACTGCTTTTTTAACCAGATTCAAACGCAGCACACCATCCATGTATTGAGCTTTAATATCATTCTCCATTACATTTTCAGGTAATGTGAATGAACGAAGGAAAGAAGAATAATTAAATTCCTTCCGGGTATAATTTTTTTCTTTCTCTTCTTTCTCCACTTTCTTCTCGGCAGAAATAGTTAAAATCCCATCGTCAATCTTCACTTTGAAATCTTCTTTCTTTAATCCGGGAGCTGCAACTTCAATCTGATAAAATTTCTCGGTATCGAGAACATTTACCGGAGGCAACCAATCTTTTTTCATTAAACTGTCAAAGCCCAGATTTTCTGTTTCAAAAAAATCTGAAAGCAAAGAACGGTAAGCAGGCATGTCGACTAAACTTCTTTTTATGAGTGTCATGGCCTTTGGTTTTTGAATTAGTAAATATTAATGAACTACACTGTAAAGTTACATACTTCGGAAGCCGGCATCAATGACTTTTAACAGGCATGAAACCTTGCTTTGGCAGAAATATTTCTCCTGAAAAAAGTTTGGTTTTAAATGCACAAAAATTGTAAAAATCAGAATGTCAATCCTGGAAACAAGAAGCACTTAACAATATACTGATACCCATCAATCGATCGACATAATTGGCTTGTCTTCGTGCTTCAGTGCGAGTAAAGGTATTTTTGTCTGGTGAGACATAAGCTTCGTGATGCTTGAATTGAAAAGTGATTCCGGAAAATGTTTAGGGTGAGTGAACATGACGAGCAGATCTGCCGGTTGTTTCTTTAAAAAATAATCGATTCCTTTTGAAACATTTGTATTTTTTGAAACATATCCGGATAAGGAAGGATACTTCACTCGTTTCTTGATTTTTTGTGTCATTTTTTCGACTTCTACATCATCATGTAACAGATGACGATCATCAACAAAAAGAAAAATAATTTCCGCTTTAAATTTGGAAGCAAAAGGAGTGATCATCATTGCAGAACGAATGTTGTCCTCGTGGAGATCTGTGGAAAAAACAATTTTTTTAATTGCGGAATAGCTCGCATTGGACGGAACGCAAAGCACTCCGCAATGAGCATCCCGGATGACACGTGCCGTTGTACTTCCCATCAGCAGCCTTTCCAGTTTACTTGTGCCCGTGGCTCCCATAATGATAAGATCCGCAGTTAACTCTTCTGCAATTTTGACAACTTTTTCATGGGATAAACCATCCGTGACTATGGTTTCAAATTTTAATCCCTTGTATTGCTTCGACAACTTCTTTACAAGTGCCTGGAGTTTTTTCTCAGCAGAATTTTTTAATTGATCACCTGCAAACTGTATTGAAGTCAGCGGCATTTCAGAGTACATTACAGGTGCTTCATAAACATGCACGAATACAATGAGAGCATGGAAATTTTGCGCAATTCCACAAGCATAATGAATAGCGTTCGTTGAAGTTGCTGAAAAATCAGTAGGACAGACGATAAGTTTCATAGCCTTTATTTAGCTCTGCAAAATTATTGTTTTTTTTATCCTGACAAATGATCGCTGTTGGCTCATTAAAATAATCTGCCATTCCAGAATCATGTTCATTTTGAGGAATAGTTAAATTTCATGCGAAATTTCTGTAAAATTTATATTTCAAGCATAATTTGCTGATTCCTGTCATACAGAAAATATCAAAGTACGAGTATCTTTCCTGTATTAAAGTTTGCTATGAAGACCATTCTTGTTCCGATAGATTTTTCAGATAATTCATTTAATGCTGCCTTGTATGCATTGGATCTGACAAATGGCGGAAAAACAATCCTCCACTTGTTAAATGTTTACCACATTCCAAATCCACTCAAGGCTCTCCCGCTTGAAATCATCATTACTCCGGATGAATTAAAAGCAAATTCAGATTCGTTTTTAAACCAATTTGCGTCGCGTTTGAAGGAGTTGCGACCCAACTCAAGTCCTATTATTTGTGTTTCGCAAAATGGATTTACAGTACAGGAAATCAATCACTATGCAAATTTTATCCACGCAGATCTCATCGTCATGGGCATGAGGGGAAGCGGAATTTTGAGGGAGAATTTGCTAGGTAGTACAACGACAGGATTGATCGCTAATTCCGGCACACCAATACTTGTAATTCCTGAAAATACTCCATACAGAATTCCGAAGAAGATTCTCTTTGCAAGTGATGGTGCTGCAATTCATTCACAGTCGCATTTAAAAATCCTTTTCCTATTTGCAAGGCATTTCGGAAGCACCATCGATATATTAACAGTTCTCTCCAAAGAAAATTTTCACAAAAGAGATAGTATCGTTGATGATTTGGAAAGGAGTTTTATCAATGCCGATCATTGCTATCATTTTGTAGAAATGGAGAATGCAAATGCAAGTATCAATAATTTTATTTCCAGGAATGAAACCGATCTCCTTGTCATGCTTCCAAGAAAACACAATTTTTTAGAACGACTATTTCAACGAAGTCATACTCGGTCATTGGCGTTTCATACACATATTCCATTGTTAACATTGCCGGATTAGGAATAAGTTATTAGGTTATTGGGGTATTAGGTTATTGGGTTATTGGGTTATTGGGTTATTAGGTTATTAGGTTATTAGGTTATTGGGTTATTGGGTTATTGGGTTATTGGGTTATACGTAGCTATTCTCCAATGCCAAATAATGAAATCAAATCAATAAAGCCTTTTAATGCAATTTCCATCAATAGACGGGAGTTGATATAAATGATCCCAATCATGGATCTTATTCCAGGATTTGATGTATTTTTGTATACCAAATTAACAGCTATGAAAAATACATCAAAAATTTTGCTGGCTTTAGCAGGAGGACTTGCCCTTGGCGCGGCAATAGGAATTTTATTAGCACCTGACAAAGGTTCTGAAACAAGAAAAAAAATCAAAGACACAACACGTAGATTTGGCGAAAAAGCCAAAGACAAATTTCGAGAAACAATGAATTCTGCATCCGACATGCGTTCGAAAGTTGAAGAAGAGGTTGATGAATTTATTTGAAGCATTGAAATATGATAGAAGAAGAAAAGCAGGATTTAGAACAGTTAATTGACGACGCTAAAGAGTATATCGAAACACGAAGCGAAATCAGTAAGCTGAAAGCCATTGATAAAGGCAGCAAGATGGCCGGCAATGTAGCTTCCGGGTTACTTTTGGTAATTCTCTTGTTTGCGATACTTGCGTTTGTGAGTATCGGTGTAGCGTATGCTTTATCCGAATGGATTGGTCGCGCGTATTCAGGCTTCCTCATTGTTGCAGGACTTTACCTGATACTATTCATACTATTAGCATTGAATAAAGAACGCTGGATAGAAAATCCTGTGACTAATTCAATCATCCGAAATTTTTTCAAGGAACATGAGAAAGATTGAAAATAGTGAGCACCTGCGAGAAGAAATTGCACGTTTGCAAGGCCAGGCTGAAGTGCAGGAACAAAACTTGCGCAAGAATCTGAGGGAATTGAGAAATCAATTTCGCCCTGAAAATATTCTTTTGAATACTTTATCATCGGTGACGGGGATAAAGATCGGGAAGAATGAATTCCTGAAAAACGGTATCGCTGCCGGTCTCTCACTCGTGTTGCAACGCTTTGTTTTCAAAACAGAAACGAATATCGAAAGAAAAATCTATAGTTGGATTGATGAAATATTTGACAAGGTCAAATCCATCATCAATAAATTTAGCTCTGCCGGATCTGTTGGCTCAGAACGAATTGAAAAGGAAGATTAATACACACTCAAATCGTATAAGATTCGAATATATTTTTTCTTAAATGAATTTGTTTTTGACAAACTGTGAGTAGCGGATTACAATATTCATAGATTTTCGTTCCGCAAATTTTCACTTGCAGAAATACAGTCAAAGAGGAATTTGAATTCGTCTACTTTTTCTTGCCTGTATTTAGTCCAAACAAAGTATAGAGCGGACAAAAAGAAACAAAGCTTGTCAGTACAAAAACGACAGCCAATACTATCAATACTATTCCGAGTGTTCCGGAAATTACGTTTGCAGCGTATAAACCTGCAATTACCAGAGCAATGATCACACGAATCGCACGATCAGCAGTTCCCATATTCTTGTTCATAGTCTTTTTTTATATATCAAAAATAAATGATGCCTTCGTACACATATGTGACATTTATCACAATTCACAAACTTTCTTAGAAAATTTAAAGAAGTGATTTCCCAATTCTCAAGAAAATTGAAAATACAATAGCAATAATGCAGCGGCAGTCATCACTATTAAGGTAATTCCTCCAAATAAATTCGAGCGTTTGGTATTGACAAAAGCCCCCATAATTCCCGGATTGTTACAAATATGGAGAATCATAGCTATAAGTACTGGAGCTGTGATTCCATAAAGTACAGCAGTATAAATCAGCGATTGAACCGGGCTGATGCCGATGAAATTAATTACAAGAGCAATGAGAAGGGATATGATGATCACCAGATAGAAACCTTTTGCTTCATGGAATTTCTTGTTCAGTCCCTGTTCCCATCCAAAAGATTCAGAAATAATATACGATAAAGAGCCTGCCAAGACCGGAATCGCAAGAAAACCGGTTCCAAGCATACCGAGTGCAAACAAGAAATAAGTCAGTTTTCCAGCCAAAGGTTTTAAAGCCAATGCTGCCTGATCTACTGTATCAATTTGATGTATACCTGCTGAATAAAGAATGGTTCCTGTAGAGAGCAAAATGAAAAACATCACAATATTCGAAAACAACATTCCAAAATCAATATCAAAACGCATGTCTGATATAACTTTCTTATCGACAATTATTTTTTTCTGAAGCACCTCCTCTACTTCCATACTCGCTTGCCAGAAAAAGCAATACGGAGAAATGGTTGTTCCCAATATCCCCACCAGGATCAACATGTATTCTTTGTTCCATTGAAGAGTGGGAACCAGGGTTTTTCGAAGAATTAATAGCCAGTCGGTATCAGATAAAAATGGAACGATGACATAACACAATAAAGTCAGGCAAAGCCATTTCATCACCCTTGCTATTTTTCTGTAGGGGAGATAAATTATCATCAGCATAAGAAAAAAAGTAAATGTGATTGAAAAAACGCCAGCATGAACATCAGGAATCATCAAATTCATTACCGCTCCCATACCAGCAATGTCGGCACCGATGTTAAGTGTAATCGAAGGGAAACTGAAAAGTATCATCAGGTATACGATACTCTTCGGGTAATTTCTTCTCAGGGTACCGGCAAGTCCATGATTGGTGACCAAGCCAATCCGTGCGCACATTTCCTGAATAGATGACACCATGGGAAAAACAAACCAGGCCGTCCACAATGTACTGAGTCCAAAAGCGGCTCCGGCCTGTGAATATGTTGCAATACCCGATGGATCATCGTCACTCGCTCCTGTCACAAGACCAGGGCCAAGTTTAGAAAGCCAGGGTTTTTTAGTTTTCATTTCATTCCATGTGCTAATTCCGGATTGTTTTCTAAAGGCACCCTTAATTCAATTCCCGGAAATTCGTGAAGATATATCATAAAGAATAGTTTACCTTAGACATTACCAAGGGTATGATAATTCTCAGAAAGATCGGTGATCCCGCTCATTATGCATTCATCCCATGAGGTTTAATTTTGAACAGAATACCCTAACAATAAAGTCTTGAAAAACAAGCAAGTCACATCAAAGGAGCCATTTTCCTGGATGCCGAAGGAGGTAATTGCTTTTTTCAAGGAAACCGGCGAAC